>Ga0302326_10002698_pt1 | contig 42833 bp, 41 predicted proteins | sample Palsa_T0_3_FD_202264 | JGI IMG/M metagenome (GOLD analysis project Ga0302326, IMG submission 202264) | Peat permafrost microbial communities from Stordalen Mire near Abisko, Sweden - Palsa_T0_3 | ecosystem: Environmental > Terrestrial > Soil > Palsa > Peat permafrost | place: Sweden: Abisko...
TTCCCCGTGGAAGATGTTCCCGCCGATCAGCCCGTACTCTTCCTGCATCTGGTGCGGCCCGATGACCTGCCGGTGCAGCACCGAGTCGGTGAACCCGGGCGCCACCTTCTCCATCCGGGCCAGCACCCGGTCCGCGTATGCCTGCAGCTCGCCGTCATGAGGCGCGTCGGCGTAGCCGCAGGGCACCCACTGGGTGAACATCGACATGATGTGCTTCCCGGCCGGCGCCAGCGAGTCGTCGAACACGCTGGGGATGCAGATGTCGGCGAACGGCAAGCTGGCCGGGGTGCCCGAGACCGCCTGCTGGAACGCACCCTCGATGTCGTCGAGCGACTCAGCCAGCACGATCGTGCCGCCGTAGACCGACGGGTCGGGTTCCGGGTGACTGGCGAACACCGGCAGCCGGTCTAGCGCCAGGTTGATCTTCACGGTGCCGCTGCGGCTGCGCCAGCCGCGGATGTCGGCGACGAAATCGGCCGGCAGGTCCGCCGGGTCCAGCAACTGCAGGAAGGAGATCTGCGGATGCGCGGTGGTGACCACCACCGGGGCATCGATGGATTCCCCCCCGGCCAGCGTGACCCCGGTGACCTGGCCGTTGCGGGTGCGGATCTGCGTTATCTCGGCGTCGGTCCTGATCTGCGCCCCGAACATCCGGGCGGCACGGCCCAGTGCCGACGACACGCCGCCCATGCCGCCGCGCGGGAATCCCCAGGCGCCAGACTGGCCTTCGGTCTCGCCTATGTGATGGTGCAGCATCACGTACGCCGTCCCGGCCGACCGCGGCCCGGCCCACGTCCCGATGACACCGGACACCGACAGCAGCCCCAGCAGGGCGTCGCTGGAGAAGTAGTCCTCGAGCAGGTCCGCGATGCTCCCGGTGAGCAGCCGGGTTATGTCGACCGCGCCGCGTTCGTCGACTCCCCGCAGCTGGGTCAGCAACCGCGCCTGCCGAAGCAGGTCATGCGGCCGCCGCGACCCGAGCCGGGGCGGGATCTGGTGCAGCAGCGGTCCGAGAATCCGGCCGATGCCGGCCAGGTGCTCTTCGTACCGGGGGTAGGCGTCGGCGTCGGCGGCCGAGAACTTGGCGATCTCGGCATGCCGTTGCGCCGGGTCGTCGGGCAAGCGCAGATACCGGCCGTCCGTTCGGGGCGCGAAGTAGGGGCCCTGCGGGTACACGTGATAGCCGTGCTGTTCCAGCCGGAGGTCACGGACCAGATCCGGCGGCAGCAGGGAGACCACGTACGACAGCGACGTCACCGTGAAGTCCGGGCCGAAGGGATGCTCGCTGACCGCCGCGCCGCCGGTGACGCCGCGCCGCTCGCACACCACCGTCTTCAGCCCCGCGCGCGCCAGGTAGGCCGCCGCGACCAGCCCGTTGTGCCCGCCGCCCACCACCACGACATCCGCCTGTCCCGTCACCGGCCGCCCTTCCTTCTCCCGCCGACTTTTTCGTAAGCCGTCTCCGCTGACGGTACGGGACACTGATGCTGTTTACATAGTTGTGTCGCCGCCGACGAACGGAGCACGTAAAAGTGGACAGATCGCAGGACGGTCCCGGCCCCACGGTGATCGCGGTGGCGCAGCTCGCGATCACCGTGGGTGAGCCCGACGCCAACCGGCAGGCGGCCGCCGGCGCGGTGGCCGAGGCGGCGGCCGCGGGCGCCCGGCTCGTGGTGCTGCCGGAACTGAGCGATTCCGGCTACGTCTTCGGCGACGTCGCCGTGCAGGCGGCGGCCGAAGCTCTCGGCCTGGCGTCACGCGCCGCCGACAGCGTCACCTTGCGTCACTGGCGCTCCCTGGCCGACGCGCATCAGCTGGTGATCGTGGGCGGGTTCTGCGAGCTCGGCGCCGACGGCCGCCTCTACAACAGCGCAGCCGTCATCGATGCGTCCGGGACTCTGGCGGTCTACCGCAAGGCGCACCTGTGGGATAAGGAAAAGCTCGTTTTCACCCCCGGCGACGCGCCGCCGCCCGTGGTGGACCTCGCGTTCGGCCGGGTCGCCCTGATGATCTGCTACGACCTGGAATTTCCCGAATGGGTGCGGCTGGCCGCGCTGGACGGCGCCGACGTGATCGCCGCGCCGGTGAACTGGCCCGCGTATAGCTGGCCGGCCGGGGAGCGCCCCGCCGAGGTGATCAAGGCTCAGGCCGCGGCCGCCACCAACGGGGTCTTCGTCGCGGTGGCTGACCGGTGCCAGATCGAGCGGGGCGTGTCCTGGATCAGCGGTTCGGTCATCGTCGGACCCGACGGCTACCCGCTGGACGGGCCCGTTCTCGCCGACCGCCCCGCCGTGCTCACCGCCGCCTGTGACCTGACCCGCGCCCGGGACAAGCACCTGGCCGGTGACAACGACCTGCTGGCCGACCGCCGCCCCGATCTGTACCAGAAGGTATTCCGTCATCTCGGGTAGTGGATACTGCACTGGCTGCCGACTACGGAGGTTCCGACGATGATCGTTGACTGTGCTCACTACCAGGATGGCCGCAGGCTCGATGAGGGCCCGGTCTCGCTGGCGGACGCGGCGGGCCGGTGCCAGCAGGGCGGCTTCGTCTGGCTGGGCCTGTTCGAGCCGGGGGAAGCGGAACTGGCCCAGGTCCGGGACGCCTTCGGTCTGCACGAACTGGCGGTGGAGGACGCGCAGAACTTTCACATGCGGCCGAAGATCGAAAGCTACGAGCAGGAGGTGCGGCTGGTCATCTTGCGCACGGCGCGTTACGACGATGAGGCTGAGGAGGTCGAGTTCGGCGAGATCAGCGTCTTCCTCGCGCCGACCTTCGTGATCACGGTCCGGCAGGGCATCGGGAGCGAGCTGCGCGCGGCCCGGCGGCGCCTTGAGCAGCGGCCGGAGTTGCTCGCCGAGGGCACCACGTCTGCGCTGTGGGCGATCCTGGATGAGGTAGTGGACGGGTACGCGCCGGTCGTCGCTGGGCTGGAACGTGATATTGACCAGGTCGAGGCCACGGTGTTCTCAGGTTCGGTCGCGCCGACGGAACGGATCTACTCGCTGCGCCGCGAGGCCACTGACTTCTACCGGGCCGTCCACCCGCTGCTCGCCGTGGTCACCACGGTGGAGCGCGCCAACGGGCCCTCGAAGCTGCAGCCGTACCTGAATGACGTCCAGGACCACCTGCTTCTGGTCAACGAGGAGGTCGCCGCCCAGCGTGACCTGCTCGGCACGGTGCTGGAGGCCAACATGGCCGTGATCTCGGTCGAGCAGACCAAGGTCAGCGTCCGGCAGAACTCCACCATCGAGCAGCTCACGATCCTGGCCACGGTCTTCCTGCCGCTGACGTTCGTCACCGGGTTCTTTGGCCAGAATTTCGGCTGGCTGGTCCAGCATATCGACGGATTCGCCGCCTTCGCGATCTACGGCATGGGTGGCCTGGCCCTGCCCATGGCGCTGCTGTTCTGGTGGCTCAGATTCCGCACGACTCGCACTAACACCGCCATCGCGACGCGTGACAACTGAGAAGCCTGAAGGCCGCGGCAGCTACGGCCGTCTGCGCCGCCAGTGCGGCTTGCGCTTGTCCAGGAACGCCCGCATTCCCTCTCGCGCGTCGGGGAGCTGGCTGGTCGCGGCCATGACTTCGACGGCGTAGGCGTAGGCCTTGGGCTGATCCAGGTCGATCTGCGCGTACAGCGCCTGCTTGCCGATGCCCTTGCTGTCCGCCGATCCGCGGGTGACCCGGTCCAGCAGGTCGTGCACGGCGGAGTCGAGCTGCGCCTCGGGCACCACCCGGTTGACCAGCCCCCAGTCCAGCGCGGTGCGTGCGTCGATGACGTCGCCGGACATCGCCATTTCCGCCGCCCGCTTGCGGCCGATGTTCCTGGCCACGGCCACCATCGGGGTGTGACAGAACCAGCCGCCCTTCCCGCCCGGCGCGGCGAAGCCGGCCTGGTCGCTGGCCACGGCCAGGTCGGCGCTGGCCACCAGCTGGCATCCGGCCGCTGTGGCCAGCCCGTGCACCCGCGCCACCACCGGCTGGGGCACCTGCTGGATCAGGGTCATCAGCTCGGTGCAGGTCATCAGCAGCGAGCGGACCTCCGGCAGGTCAGCGTCCGCGACGTCGGCGAAGTCGTGCCCGGCGCAGAACACCGGTCCGTTACCGGCCAGCACGATGCCCAGCGCATCGCTGTTCCCGAGATCACGGAACGCTGTGATCAGCTCGTGCATGTGCTCCCGCGACAAGGCGTTACGGCGCTGGGGCCGGTTCATGGTGACGGTGGCGAACGCGCCGGAACGCTCCACCAGGATGTGATCGAAGCCCATGACACCAGTTAAGCCCAGTCAGAGCCCGGCGGCCATCCCCCCGGTCAGGCTGGCGGCTCATCCAGCCGGAAACCGACCTTCAAAGTGACCTGGAAGTGAGTGAGCCCGTCGTTCTCGATCCGGCCCCGCATATTGGTGACCTCGAACCAGTCGAGGTTATGCAGGGTCTTTGAGGCACGAGCAACGGCTCCCCTGATGGCGTCGTCGATGCCGTCGGTAGAGGAGCCGACGATCTCGCTGACCGAGTAGATGCTGTCCGCCATGGCTGATCCTTCGCAGTAGGCCCGTTCGGTTTCGTACTCCGAAACTCCGCCTACCCCGATGTCACACCGGATAAGCCAAGACCAGGGTGTTCGGCCGCGAGCCTGGCCACCGTCATCCCGGCCGCCGAACCTGGCCCGTTCATCGCGGCCAGTGCCTGGCCGACATCCTCAAGCCCGATCACCTGTCCGACCACCGCGCCGGGCCGCAGCCTGCCGTCCGCGACCATGGCCATCATGGCTGGGTAGTCGCGGGCGGCCATGCCGTGCGAGCCGTAGATCTCCAGCTCTCGCCCGATGACCAGGTCCATCGGGAGCGGGGGAGCCGAAGCCGGGCCAAGCAGCAGGCCAACCTGCACGTGCCGGCCCCGGCGGCGCAGGCAGCGGACCGAGTTGGCGGCGGCGGCCGGTGCCCCGAGCGCGTCGATCGAGACGTGCGCCCCGCCGCCGGTGAGCTCCTGGACCGCGGCGACGGTATCCGGGCCGGCCGCGACGGTGTATTCCGCGCCGAGCTCACGGGCCCGGTCCAGCGCCGCCGCGGCGACGTCCACGGCGACTACCCGGGCGCCGAGGGATGAGCCGATCATCACCGCCGACAGCCCCACGCCGCCGCAGCCGTGTACGGCCAGCCAGTCGCCGGCCCGCACCCGGCCGTGCGCGGTCACCGCGCGGAAGGCGGTGGCGAACCGGCAGCCCAGGCTCGCGGCCGTGACGAAGTCGACAGCAGCGGGCAGCGATACCAGGTTCGCGTCAGCCGCGTGGACCGCCACCAGCTCGGCGAAGGACCCCGGCCCGGTAAATCCCGGCTGGGTCTGCTTCGGGCACACCTGCGCCTGGCCGGCCAGGCAGTACTCGCAACGGCCGCAGCCGCAGGCGAACGGCACCGTCACCCGGTCCCCGGCTCGCCACCTGGTCACCGAAGGTCCGCATCCCGCGACCACCCCGGCTAGCTCGTGCCCGCCGATGTGCGGCAGCCTGACCGGGTCGTGTCCCTGCCAGGCGTGCCAGTCCGACCGGCACACGCCGGTCGCGCCCACCGCGATGACCACCCCGTCGGAGGGACAAGCCGGATCGGCGACCTGGCTGAGCATCGGAGTCTCCCCGTAGCCGGAGTAGACGACCGCTCTCACGAACCCGGCCCAAGCACCGAACCGACGCCGGGGCCCTGGGCCGCACCGAGCAAGGCCAGGCCCAGCTGGGACGTCTGGTAAAGCACCGTCCGTCCGCTGCGCTGCCGGTCCACCAGCCCGCCGCGGTGCAGCACGGCCAGGTGCTGGGAGATCGCGCTCGGCGTGACTCCGAACCGCCGGGCCAGCGCGCTGGTGGTAGCAGGCAACCGCAGCGCGCTGAGCATCCTGGCCCGCGGCGCGCCGAGCAGCGACTCGACAGCCTCCAGATCATCACCCGTCCGGCCGGGCGCGACCCCAAAGGCCCCGAAGGCTCCGAAGACGGCCGTGCCCGAGCCGCCTTCCCACACGGTGGCTGCGCCCCGCGCCGGGTACATCAGCGTGGTCTGCGTGCTCGTCGCCCTCTTAATCGACCATTGCGGCCCGATGAACACGCTCGGCAGCAGCACGAGGCCATCGGGGCCCAGCGTTATCTCGGCGTCAACGTCTAGCTCGGCGTCGGCCAGGAACAGCTTGCCCTTCGACCAGCGCAGGTCGGGATGCAGGTCGCCGAACAGCGACCGGGCGCCCCCGCCGGCCAGCAGCCCGGCGTGGTAGGCGATGTCGGCCTCCAGCACCGGCCGGATCCGCTCCCAGTGCGGGACGATGAGGCGGTGGTGGCACTCGGCGAGTTCGGCGGCGATCTCTGCCAGCGATTCGCGCGGCCGCTCGAACAAGTCCGTCGCGCTGCCCGGCCACGGGCCGTCGCCGAACACGCGGCGCAGGCTGGCCCGCACCGGCTCCTCCGGCGTGGCGCAGAGCCGGGTCAACTCCATGTCGAAACCTGGTGACTTGCCGGCAGGTGCCGGGACAAGAAACTCGGGCCAGTAGGGCAGGCCGGCCGCGACCAGCGGCCACAGCCTCGCGAGCCGCAGCGACCGCCCGTCAAGCACCGTTCGCGCCCAGCGCACCCAGGGCCGGTTCATGGCGGGCGGGTTCGGGTTGCTCAGCGCATGGACGGCTTGGAGCGTTTCGTACAGCGGCGAGATCGCGAACCTGGTCCCGGCGAGGTCGGTCACGTCAAGCTCGAGCACCAGCAGCATGCCCCTAGCATCGCCCGGCCCGGCGCCAACGCGCCAGGGTTTAGCCCCAGACTTAAACGTCGCCCGCGATGTAAGCGGCTGACACGCTGGCCAGCATGACGCAGGCACCGAGAACCGCAGACCAGAAGCCGGAAAGCAAGCGACCGCCGAAACTGGGGCGGAACTACTGGCGGCTGTGGTGGGCGAACGCGGTCAGCAGCACCGGCGACGGCGCCTTCGTGGCCGCGCTGCCGCTGCTGGCTGTCACGATCACCCGGGATCCGCGGCTGGTCTCGGTCGTGACCGCCGCCACCTACCTGCCCTGGATGGTGCTGTCCCTGCCGGCCGGCGCCCTGGTCGACCGCTATGACCGGGCCACGCTCATGTGGCGGGCCCAGGCGGTCCAGGCGGCCGTGGTCGCGGTGGTGACGGTCCTGGTCATCGCGCGCGAGGCGAATATCGCGGTGCTCGGCGTGGCCGGGTTGCTCCTGGGCAGCGCCGAGGTCATCTTCAGCAACGCCGCGCAGTCGGTGCTGCCCGACCTGGTGCCAACCGAACTGCTGGCCAAGGCCAACGGCAGCCAGCAGATCAGCCTGACCGTGGGCGAATCCTTTCTCGGGCCGCCAGCCGGCAGCCTGCTGTTCGCCGCGGCGGCGGCCCTGCCCTTCGGGCTGGACGCCGTCTCTTTCGCCGGCTCAGCGGCGCTGCTATCCCGATTGCCGAAGCACCAGCAAGCCAGGGACGCAGCCACCCCCGGAATCAGGGCCCAGATCGCGGCGGGCCTGCGCTGGCTGGTCCGTCATCGCCTGCTCCGGGTGGTCGCCGTCCTGCTCGGCGTCGTCAACTTCGCCAACCAGATGGGCCAGGCCATCCTGGTGCTGCTGGCCACCGAGACGCTGCACGTCAGCGTGCGCGGTTACGGGCTGCTGCTGGCGGCCAGCGCCGTCGGCAGCGTTGTCGGCGGGCTGGTGAATCCGGTGCTGACGCGCCGGCTCGGCATGCTGGCCTCGCTGATCATCGGGGGAGCGGTTATTGCCGCCGTCTTCGTCGGCATCGGGCTCGCGCCGGACCCGGCCGTGGCGGCCGTGATGCTGGCCGGCCAGGGGTTCGCCGTCACCATGTGGAACATCGTCACCGTCAGCCTGCGCCAGCAGATCGTGCCCTCGGCCCTGCTCGGCCGGGTCAACAGCGTCTACCGGATGCTGGGCTGGGGCCTGATGCCGCTCGGCGCGCTGGCCGGCGGCTTCGTCGCGCACACCGAAGGCCTACGTGCCCCTTACATCGTCGCCGGTGTCATCTGCGGCCTCGCCCTGCTGATCAGCATTCCGTTCCTGCTCGCCGCGGACCGTACCCTCCAGCCTCATCATCCGCCGTCCTGAGCTGCGAATTTCTCCTTACCTGGCGTGTGATTGAAGCTGCCCCGCTGGGTAGAACTAGGAAGCTGAGCAATAACCAACTAATCTAGTCGAAATTATCCGATGTAGCAGTATTCTCCCCTTGGAGGCCCCTGTGGCCATGCCTGACTTCCTGGTGATCGGCGCCCCGAAGTCGGGGACCACGGCGCTGAACGCCGCGCTCGCCCAGCATCCCGGACTGTACATGTCGGCCATCAAAGAGCCGAAGTTCTTCCTCTCCGACGGCCCGCCCCCGACCAAGGGCGGGCCCGGGGACGCGCTGACCTACCGGGAGCACGTGTGGCGCAGGCCGGACTACGAGGCCCTGTTCGACCCGGCCCCGGCCGGGACGCTGCGCGGTGAGTCGACTCCGCTCTACCTGTACGACCGCGCCGCCGTGACCCGGATCCACGACACGCTGCCCGGCGCCCGGCTGATCGTGATCGTCCGCGACCCGGTGGAACGGGCGCACTCCAACTGGACCCACCTGTGGTCGGCGGGCCTGGAACCCATCGGCGACTTCGTCCGGGCCTGCGGCGAGGAAGAGCGCCGGATCGAGGCCGGCTGGGCCAGCTTCTGGCACTACATCGGGCTCGGCCGTTACGGAGAGCAGCTCGAGTACCTCTTCACGCTCTTCCCGCGCGAGCAGGTCCTGGTTATCCGCTACCGGCTGCTCGTCGACGAGCCCGCGCAGACCCTGGACCGGATCTGCGCGTTCCTCGGCGTCCAGACGGGGGTGCTCACCGAGATACCGCGGCACAACGTCACGTCGCACCCGGAGTCGACGCTGTCCCACAGCGCGGTGGCGCTCGCGCAGCGGACGGCCACCGCGGTGGGCACCCTGATTCCCGGCCTGACCGCGGCCACCCTGAACGGCCCGTTCGAACGCTTCCTGCAGCGTCACAGCCGCGAGCGCCAGCCGCTGGACTGGGACCAGCGCCAGGAGCTCCTGCCGCGGTTCGAGACCGACATGAAGCTCCTGGAGGACATCCTCGGGGAGAGTTTTGCCGACTGGAGCAAGCCCAGGGAGCGCTCGGGCGGCATGGTCGGCGGCCGGCCCGCCGGCCAGAGCCAGGCCAAGAACGGCCGCCGGATCGTGACCAAGCCCCAGCCGTTAGCGCAGCTCGGTGAGCAGCGCGTGTGATCCGTCCGGCCTGGTCATCTCGTAGTAGAGCCGGTGCCGGCCGTCAGGCAGCGGCACGATGTCCAGGTAGCGAAGGCCGCCGCCGTGATAAGGCGACGCGAGCGGCCCGCCGCCGATGGAGGTCAGCGCCGCCGCGTCGGTGCCGGTCGCGACCCCGGTCCGCTCCTCGTAGTTCTCCGCGGCCGTCGCGCGCCCGTCATAGTAGGCCGTCACCGTGTCCTGCTCGAAGTGCACCGCGCTGACCCGCGTGCCCCTGGCGTCCCACTCGCCGGGTGTCCCGCTCAGCGCGGTGCCGTGCCAGGTCCAGCTCAGGCCGTCGGTGCTCGTGGCGTACTCGGTGGTCATCTGGTCCGTCTGCAGCGGGTCGTCCAGCGGGTGGCACGACGCCCACAGATGCCACTGGCCGCGATGGTGGACGATGACCGGATCCTTCACGCCGGTCTTGGCGTCACCGGGCAGCACCGTCTCCCGGTACCTGACGTTGAACTCTGACGGGTGCGCGGCCTCGGTCATTTCCACCCGCCAGTGCTTGGTGCCAGGAGTTGCGCAGCTCAGGTACAGGCGCCAGCGTCCTGACGGCGTGCGGACCAGGGCGGGCCGTTCCAGCGACTCGGTGGCCAGCTCCTGTTTGCCGATGGTCAGCAGCGTGGAGAACCGTATCCCGTCCGTCGAACGCGCCACCGCCACCGCGTAGCCACGGCCCTGGCCGATGGGCCGCCTGAGCCGGTAGGCGAGAATGATCTCGCCGTCACCCGCGACCGCGGACGGGGCGCCCGACCAGTATCCCGGGCCGGCGCCGGGTGGTTCGGCGGCGACGACGCCGTGTTCAGGACGGGGCAGCAGCATCACAGGGTCCTCTTCTCCTTTATTCACATCGGAATAATGGACAACTGTAGTCTTCCCACGTCCTAGACGTGCAATTGGCTTATCATAAGGCGAATCCGTTACCGTGGCTCACGATCTATTCTGGCCCAGGTACGAAACCCTCAGGCCCAGAACTACTGTGCGTCCGACGCCACTGTGGCGTTTCCTCACGGCACGAGCTCCAGATATGAGATGCCGGGCATCGGCAGGTCAAAGGTGAACTCCGGCGTCGCCCGCGCGGACACCCGCTCCGGGGCGCACAGTTCGTCGAGCGTATTCAGGGCGCGCAGGGCCTGCCACTGACCCTCGTCCGGCCAGGCGGCGCCGTCCCGCAGCCAGGTCCAGGCCGCCGTGATGTTGGAGTGCTCCGCGTCGACGCGGTAATGCCGGACGGTGTACGACCGGCCGGGCGTCACCTCCACGCGCACCCGGACCCGGCGGTCAAGCTCCGCGTCCCCGGCGGTCTTGCTCTGGTCCAGCGTACCGTTCCAGACCAGGATCCCGATGCACCCGTCATCGTGGCGGGCCGCCAGCGCCTCCACCAGCCCGCCCGCCCCGTCGCCAGTGACCGACGTCCGTAGCTGGTGCCGTCCCATCCCGGCTAGCAGCGAAAGCGCCCAGTACCTCGGCTTGCGCAGGTTCCCCACCGACAGCAGGCCGAACCCGCCGTGGAACAGCTCGGCCGGCGGCCCGAGTTCGGTGAAGTGGTCGGAGGCCACCCAGTGCGACAGCGCCTGGATCCGGCCGAGCGCGGAGGCCATGCCGCGGAGCAGGAACGCCGCGGCGAAGACGGTGTCGCCGACCCGGTTGAAGTGCGCCGGGGTGGGACCCCACTCGGTCCACCAGGCGGGCGTTCCGTCGCGGCCCGCCGCCGCGAGCGCCGGCCGCAGGTCGAGCGGCACGTTGCCGTAGACGTGCGTGGACAGGAAATCCAGCGGCGAGCCTGAGGCGTCCAGGTGGGCCAGCAGCTCGCGGGTCCAGCCCGTCGCTGCCGAAGCCGGCCCGCCGACCCGCAGCCCCGGGTGCACCGACTTGATCGCGGCGGCGGAGCAGTCGTAAAGCCGGAAGTACTCGGCTTGCGTGCCCGACCAGAACACGTCCAGGTTCGGCTCGTTCCACACCTCGAACGCCCAGTGGCCGGTGACCTCGTCCGCGCCGTAGCGCTGGATCAGGTGGTCGGCCAGGGCGCCGGTCAGGTCGGCCCAGCGGTCCCAGTCCCGGGGCGGCGAGATGACCGCGCGGTAGCTGAAGACGGTCTTGTCCGGGTCGCGGGCTAGGTCACGCGGCATGAACGAGAGCTCCACGACCGGCCGCAGCCCGAGGTTCATCAGCTCGTCGTACACCCGGTCGATCTCGCCGAAGTCGTACCCGGCCCGGTCCTGGCGGTATACGCCGAGATCATCGGACAAGATGCCGTGGGCGCGGACGGCCCGCACGCCGAGCTCGTCGTGCGCGATCCGCAGCGCCTCGCGCAGTTCCGCGCCGATGACCCGGCCCCCGGTCCGGTCCGGGCGCAGCAGGTAGCTCAGGTGCTCCGAGCCGATCATCGGCTCCCATGGCCGGGCCAGCTCACCGGTGACCGCATTGGAGACCTCGACCTCGACCGCCGCCGACCCCGACCCCGCCGCGGCCAGGAGCGGTGCGGCCGCGACCGCCCCGGAAAGCGGCCCGGCCGACTCCCCGTCCGCCACGGCCGCCACCGCGTAGTACCTGACCTGCCCGGCGGACCCCGTGCTATCGGCGTACGGCCCGGCCGGCACCGCGAGGACGTCCCCGCCGCCGTGATCCAGCGGCTTGAACGGCCCTCCGGCTGCGGCGGCCCGGTACACCAGGTACCCGGCCGCGCCGGGTACCGGCTCCCAGTCCAGCATCACGTGCCCGCGCCCTGGGATCGCGCCCAGCCCGGACGGCGCCGGCAGGCGGGCCGCCGCGTCCTCGTCCAGGCCCGGACCCCGACGCCGCCCGACCCGCTGGTCCCAGTCCGCGCGGGCCTGACCAGACTGGTCGAGGGCCGCCATGTGGTTCTCCTGTAAGACCTTGTCCCGGAACGGCAGTGGTGCTTGCGACCATCATGCCGTTAGCGGCCCCTGGCGGTCCCGCCTTATGGCATCGATGCTGATGAAATCGACATCGTCTCCATCGATAGGTACGTGTGCGCGGCCCAGGAGACCGGATCGCGGGCGAAGTCGCGCTGCAGCGCCCGGTTGTTCAGCGCGTTGTCCAGCGATGCCATGATGATCGACTGGTCGAGCACCAGGTCGCGGTGGCCGATCGCGCCGGTGACCGGGTTCACGGCGTCGAAGAAGCCAACCGGCCCGTACACGCCGGGATACAGCGTGCGCAGCGCTTGGATGTTCGCGTAGGCCTGCTGTGGCGCCACGTCCAGCGCGAGGAAGGACGCGTGCGGCGTGACGACATCCTCGGTGGCGCAGCCGTGGCACTGGGAGAGCCCGTCGTTCGGGTGGCTCGCGTCGGCGCCCGTCCCGTAGTAAGGGAACGCCAGGCCCTCGACCCCGTAGCCGCCGTAATCGCCGGTGTCGTCCGCCGTGCTCGATGGCGACATCCCCCACACCGGGTCGTGCAGCTGCTGGGTGGCGTACTTGATCTGGACCTGCGCGGTGCGGGCGTCGGCGAGCCCGAAGCTGCGCGGGCCCCAGCTGGTCTCCGGCACGATCTCGTTCGGCATCAGCCCCTCGAACATGCCGCCCGAGTAGGTCGGGATGAAGGTGAGGTTGGTGCCCGGGTAGGTGTAGTGCCCTTCCCAGACCGGGAATTTCTGCCCGGACTGCGGATCGGTGTAGGTCTGCCAGTAGCCGGCCATCGGCCACTGTCCCTGCCAGGAGAAGTCGGGGTCGGTGCTCTGGCAGTCGGCGAACGGGGCCGGCGGCGGCAGCTCCCGCCAGCTGCGCCACCACACGTTGCCCGGCATCTGGTGCAGGCCCATGCCGATGTAGGCGGAGATCCGCGGGTCGCTGTACAGCGCGCCGTTGTGGTAATAGTTCGTGTAGTTGGTGCCCTGATCGGGCGGCAGCCCGACGTAGTACCCGCCGTACATCTGCCCGGTCGGCTGGTTCCCGGTGATCGCCGGGTTGGTGTTGCAGTGCGTCTCGGCTCGGTCATCGTAGAAGATGCCGAAGTTCATCGGCGCGATCAGGCTGTCCGCCAGGGGGGCCAGTTCCGGCACGGCCTGCCGGACCACGATGAGCCCCGAGGCGTACCAGCCGTTGTCCACGTTGGAGACGAAGAAGCAGTTGGTGAACGCGGGCGCCGCCCCGGCCGGACAGGCCGCCTCGCCCGGGTTGCTGAGCACGTCACCGTTGGTGGTGTCGTACCACTGGTACAGGAAACCGTCGTAGCGCTGCAGGTGCTGCACCTCGGTCAGGGTGGCCTCGAGCCGGGCCCGGGCCTGCGCCTCGCTGATCAGGCCGAGGTCCCGGGCCGAGACCACGGCCCATAGGTACACCCCGATGTTGGCCGCCGAGGTGTACCGGCCGTACGTGGTGGGGGTGGCCGAGCCGCCGGCGAAGGTGAGGTTGTCCATCGGCAGGTTCGTGGCCGGATCCACGTCCAGACCGTAGAACTTCCAGGTATCGCGGGCGATGGACAGCAGGCTCGCGCGCTGCGCCTGGCTCAGCCCGCTGTAGCCGGTCACTGGGGACGCCGCACTGCCGGCGTGGGCCTGCTGCAGCGGCGCCAGCAGCGCCACGGTGACCACCGCGGCGACGACCCACCCGTACCTGCCGAGCCTCATTGCTCTGAACATGATCGGTCCCTGCCTGTCGGTCGGTACCCACAAATACCCGCAAATCCAAACGTTCAGGCAAACACAGGACCCGGCCGGCGTCAAGACCCCGCGGCTACACGTCGCGGCGGAGCAGCACCACCGCGGTGACGCCGATGAGGAGGGCGGCCAAAGCGGCGAAGATACCGAACTCGATGCCCTGGAACGCCCAGTAGCGACTGGCGGGCTGGTAGGTGATGAACCCGTGAAACCCGGCCAGGACCTGTCGGCAGGACGCCGGAGGGCGCAAGACGCGACCGACCGTCGTCGCGCAGGAAGCCGGGAGGAAGCCGAGAGGAACGCCGTCGATGGCGGCCCCGTTCGGAGCCGGGATGAGCTGGCCCGCCGGGTTGCGGACGCCCTGCCCGAACTGCCAGTACGACCCGGTAGGACTGAACGGGCTGAGCAGCTTGTAGGTGACCGTGATCGCGCTCATGTAGTGCGGGCGGAGCCAGAGCGTGACCACCGCGCGCACGGCGATGAACCCGGCCAGGGTGACGGCCATCGCGGGCAGCGTGCGGCGCAGCAGGGCGCCCGCGCACAGGCCGAGCGCCATCGCGAACAGCGCGTAGCCCACCGGGACGATGCCCATGATGTCGAACCGGCCGGGTTTGAACTGGTCGAGCTGCAGCGCGTTGTCCGGGCCGGACCACCAGGTCACCAGCGCCGAGACGGCACCGCCCCAGGCGGCCGCGGCCAGCAGCATCCACCCGGCCGTGACCGCGAGCCAGCGCTTGCGGGTGACGCTCTGCATCCAGGCGAACTGGCCGGTCCCGGTCTCGAGTTCGGCGGCCACCAGCGGCGCGCCCCAGAACAACCCGAGGACGGCCGGCACCCCCAGCGTCATGATGACCAGGAAGCCGACCGCATGGCTGCCGAGGAATAGCGTGCTGCCGAGGGTGCCGCAGCTGTGGCTCGCGCCGCAGGCGGCGAGCGCGGAGTGGTACTGCGACGCCATCTGCAGGCCGGTGACCAGCAGCAGGACGGTGAGCGCGGCGAGCAGTGCGGCGGCGATGTACAGCTGCGTGCGGTGCAGCCGCCAGATGAGCCAGCTCATTGGTCGTCTCCGATCGAGGTCAGCTGCGCCAGGGCCGACGGTGCGTCCTGACCCATGTAGGCGAGCACGAGTTCTTCCAGGCCGACGTCGCTGGTCTGGAAGGCGGGGTCGATGACCGGGCCGTTCAGCCGGACGAGCATCGTGACCTGCCGCGGCGTGCGGGTGATCTGGACCACGCGATGGTCCCGCTCGATCGCCGAGGTGTCCTTGCGGCGGCCGACCAGGATCTGGTGCTCGGCCAGTACCGTGTCGATGTCGCCGCACAGCTGGACCCGGGACGCGGCCAGCATGATGATGTGGTCACAGACCCGTTCCAGGTCGGCGACCAGGTGGGAGGACAGCACCACGGTCAGGCCGCCCGCGGCGACCGCGTCGGCCAGGATGGCCAGGAAGTTCCGCCGGGCCAGCGGGTCAAGTGCGGCCACCGGCTCGTCCAGCAGCAGCAGCCGGGGCCGCTTGGCCAGCGTCAGCGCCAGCGCGACCTGAGAACGCTGGCCCCCGGACAGCGTGCCCACCGCGCGGTCGAGGGGAATCGTCAGTGTCGTCAGCCGCTCGCGCACCGACTCGCCGTCCCAGCACGGGTTCAGGTGCGCGCCGGCCCGGATGTGGTCCTCGGCGGATAGCCGCCGGTACAGCGGGATCTCCTGGGCCAGGAAGCCGATGCTGGCCAGGAAGGCCGGGTCCTGACGCGGGATGCCGCCGTTCACGGTCATCTCGCCTGTAGTCGGCTGGGTCAGTCCGGCCAGCAAGCGCAGCAGCGTGGTCTTGCCGGCCCCGTTCGGGCCGATCAGCGCGGATATCCGGCCCTCAGGAACGGTGATCGTGCAATCGCTCAGGGCGTAGACCCGCCGGTAGCGCTTGGACAGCCCGCTCGTCCGGATCGCCGTAGCCACCTCGGGAACTGCCTGCACTGCGATCATGCGATCTCCTCCTCGGTCTCCGCCTGCAGGGCCACCCGCAGCAGCGACTCCATCGATTCGTCGTCGAGCCCGGCCGCGCGCGCTTCCGCGACCCACCGGACCAGGCTGCGGCCCAGCCGTGAATGAGTCCCCGGTGGCGGGCCCGGCAGCCGGCGGCGTACGAACGTGCCGTGCCCGGCCCGGGCCTCGACCAGGCCGTCGCGCTCCAGGTCGCGGTAGGCCTTCAGCACGGTGTTGGGGTTGATCGCGGTGGCCGCGACGACTTCGCGCACGGTGGGGAGCTTGTCGCCCACGTCCAGCACGCCCATCTGCAGCGCCTGCTTGACCTGCTGGACGATCTGCAGGTACGGCGGCGCCACCGACCGCCCGTCCATCCGGAAGCTGATCACCCGACCGCCCGTCCTTCAAAGTACTAGTTAACTAAGACTTTAGGCCCAGACCCACCCCGCTGTCAACGGCAACCCACCCCGCGCATGTCCCCGTAACCACCGCAATGGACCATTGATAGCGTAATAGCAACACCAATGGTCCGTCCTTATCGTTTGCATCTGGACCGACACAAGCGCATGGGATAGGCTCATAATCTATTCGCGAAATACGAGCGCTCTCGGCCGAGATTTCCCCTTTAGTCAGAAAATGTGAGGAGCCGAAATGACAGGCAACGGTGAGCACGGCCAGCCGGCGAGAAAACGGGTGGAGCAGACGGCGGCCGAATCCGCGCGTCCCGCATGGGCTAAACCTGTGATCCGCCGGTTCTCGCTGGCCAGGACGCTGGCCGGTAGCGGTGTCTTCAATGATGGGGGAGCCGTTCATCAACCGACGCCGACCTAACGGCTCCGCATGCACGGGCCGCTGCAGACACACCGAGACCCATAACAAACGTATGGGACAGGCTCGCCAACACGGCGAGTAGCCTAGTCGCAGAATACTAGTGCCCTCGGCTGCAATTCCCTTAAGTCAGGATATGTGAGGGTTGAAATGGCAGACGACGGTGAGAAGGGCTGGCCGGGGGAAGGCGGGAGGAGCGGCGCTGAGAGCCATCGCCACTACGATCGGAGCCGGTAGTGAGCGCGATCTTCGGGCTGGTGCGCGTCGACGGCGACCGGCTCCCCAGCCAGGCGCTCGAGGGAATGAGGTCTGCCCTGGCGGACCACGGCGGTGACGGGGGCGGCATCTGGGCGCTTGCCGGGGCGGGCCTTGGCCAGCAGTTGAAGTTCGTGACGCCCGAGGACCGGTTCGAGCGCCAGCCGCTCGTCAGCCCGGATGGTCTTCGCGTGCTGGTGAGCGACGGGCGCATCGACAACCGCCCGGAGCTGTCTGGTGAGTTGAGCCTTCCAGCGCGGGCTGGCCCGGATTCGGCGTTTATCCTGGCCGCGTACGAGCGCTGGGGTACCGATTGCGGTAAGCATCTGGTCGGCTCGTTCTCGTTCGCCATCTGGGACGCCGGCCTGAAGCGGCTGCTGCTCGCCCGGTCGCCGTTCGGTGCGAAGCCGACCTTCTTCCATCAGTTCGCAGGCTTCTTCGCGTTTGCCACCATGCCTAGGGCGCTCTTCACGCTCCCCGGCGTACCGCGCCGGTTGTGCCTGGAAAACGTCGCGGACGGCCTGATCCTGGTACCGCCGGAGCCGGGGACCAGCCTGTTCCAAGATATCCGCAGTCTTGAGCCAGGTCATGTGCTCACCGTGGACCGCCGAGGCCGCCAGGAGCGGGCGTTCTGGAGACCCGAGCTGCGGCATGAGCTGCGGCTGCGTCGCGATGAGGAGTATGTGGAGGCGTTCACGGAGCGGTTTGACCGGGTGGTCGCGGACCACCTGCGGAGCCTGAGCCCGGTCGGCGTGCTGATGAGCGGCGGACTGGATTCGACCTCGGTGGCGGCCACGGCGGCTCCGCAGCTCGCCCGGCGTGGGGAGCGCCTGGCTGCCTTCACGGCTGCGCCCCGGGATGGTTACCGGGAGCCCGGCGCGCCGGACTGGCTGGTCGATGAGGCGCCGCTGGCAAGCACGGTCGCGGCCAGATACGAGAACATCGATCTGTCCGTCATCCGCGCCGAGGGGCTGTTCTTCCTCGATGGGCTCGACCGGTTCTTCGATGCCGCCGAGATGCCATATGAGTCGCCGGCCGGCCGGGTCTGGTACGAGGGCATCATGGCCGAGGCACAGCGCCGGGGCATCCGCGTGCTGCTGTCCGGGAAGTGCGGAAACTGGACCGTAAGCTGGAACGGCGCCGGTCTGGTCCGATCGCTCGTCGGTACCGGGAGATGGGCTGCCGCGTGGCGCGAGACTCGTGTCCTAGCATCGACAAGCCGGGTCCGGCCCGCCGCCGGTGCCCTGGTCCGCGGGGGACTGATCTCGCAACTGCCATTTCGGGTCCAGCTCGCGATCGCGCGCCGCCGCAACGGCGACGATCCGCTGCTCGCCTCCGACGCATGGTGGGCGCCGTTGTCCCCGATCCATCCCGAGTTCGCCCGGGCCCAGGGCGTAGCCGAGCGCAGCCGCGCCCGGGCGTGCGATCACTGGTTCCGCCGCCGGCTCGACACGCCTGAGCGCCGCTGCGACCAGCTGGTGCACGTGCAGCGGCTGGCCGGCATCAACGGCGCCTGCCAGGCTCTGTACGCCACGGATATCCGCGACCCCACTGCGGACACGCGGGTCGCCGAGTACTGCCTGTCGCTGCCGGAGGAGCAGTATCGCCGTGCGGGTGTGTCACGCTGGCTGATCAGGCGCGCGATGGCCGGCCGCCTGCCGGCCGAGATCCTGGCCAGTCCCCGGCGTGGCATCGATACCGCGGACTGGTTCGAACGGCTGTCTGGCGCCCGGGTCCGGGTGTTCGACACGCTCCACCTGCTGGAGCAGAGCCAGACCGCCAGCGCGGTCCTTGACCTGCCCCGGATGCGACGGCTCGCCGAGCAGATGGACCAGCCGGCGTCAGATCCGGTGCAAAAGATGATGGACTACCGTCACGTCCTGGAAAGGGGCCTGATGATGGGGAGGTTTCTCTGCTGGTTCGAAGGCAGCCGTGACTCATAGCGCCAGCCGGTTCAGCTCTCGGCTCCGTCCTCGACGATGTCGGCGAGTTCGCCGGCTGTCCACCGGCCGCGTGGCCGGATGAGTCGGCGGATCGGGATACCAGAGCCGGCGACAGCGCCGGCGACGGTCAGGTAACTGGTCCGGTCAAGCAACGCGCTGGCGATGCGCCGGTTATACGCCATCGCTCCGAGAGCCTCAAACCGCGAGACGCCCTCGACGCCGTGAACCTCGATCGGGTCGAAGCCGTGGACACCGAGCCACCAGATCGCCCTGACCGGCCGTGCGTCATCGACAAACCTGGCCTCCAAGCCGACGGCCCGCCGCGACCCCGACGGGCCGAACTCCGTGGCGTCGGCCCCGTCAGCAACCGACGTCGCGCCTCGGACCGCGTCGGGCCACAGGATCATCTCCGGCCATGTCGCCACCGCGACCGCCACGCCCGCGTCATCGACGGTCAGCGGCGCGAGATCGTCGGCCAGCAGCCCCCATCCCCGTTGCACCAGCGCGGCGAGCAGGACGGACTTGCCGGCGCTCGAATTGCCGGCCAGCACGATCGCATGCCCGGCCGGGTCGGCTGCGACCGCGGCGTGCAGCACCGGGATGCCGCGCTGCAGGTACAGCGCGGCCGTCGGGGTCATCCGAAGAAAGCGCCGCACCTCCCCGGCCCCGGCGCCCCCGTACGGCTCGATCTCCACCAGCTTTCCCTCCGAGACGAGATAGCGAGCCACGTCGGGGACCTCGAGCAGCAAACGTCCGGGGCCGGCACGCCACAACACTCCCGAGTGCGGCGCGGCCGCCAAGTCTCCGACCGAAGCCGGGCACCGGATGACGCAGCCGTCAAGACCCATAGCCGAACCGCTCCATCGTCTCGTGATGCGCTGCCGTCAGGCGCTCGGCCAGATGGCCCGGCAGCTCATCGCGCCATGAGCCGACCTCACCCCGGCGGAAGAACCCGCCCGGCGCCGCCGTCGACCGTTCCCCGAAGCCGGCCGATCCCTCCTGACGCTGCAGCTCGGCAAACGACGAGAACGCCACCGCCTTCTCGACCCCGTCCTCGTCGTAGTCGAGACCACAAGACCTGACCACGCCCCCGAATACACGGCAAGGGTCGACGCTCAGGTCCTCGTACCGGACCACGTGAACCGGCCCGCCCGAGTCATCGACCCAGGACCGGACATGGAGGCTCCACGACCCGACCTGCTGGCGGAGCTGGCCCGGCAGACCGGACAGGCGCTCAGCGGAGCCGCCGCACATCCGGTCGACCGCCGCCTCTATCGGCGTACCCCAGTGGTGAGCACACGACCCGGCCACGTCGAGCGGGTTTCGGATGATGTAGACAACGCCCAGCGTGACGTCCGCGGGAAACATCGGCTCGCCGGTGTCGATCCGCGCCCACGCGTCGTGCACCTTCATGAACAATGTGTCGTCCGCATCCCGGGCCGCGCAGCGGTATACCTGCGGACGAAGCCGGTCGACGACGTTCGCATCGAGCGCGGATCCTTCGATCCCTGCCCACTGGTCGAAGCACTCACGGGAGCTCGCGCCCGGGGCGCCGAGGAGATTGTTGATGTCCGCCGGCTCGCCGGTGTCCCTGACGTAGTTGGTGAGCAGCACGCGCAGCCACGTATTGCCCGATTTCGGATACGACGCCAGCCAGACGATGCCGCTCATAGGACCAGCTCAGGCACGCTGCCGAAGATCGCGTCGCCCACCTCGCCGATCGACCACCGCCCGGCCGGCCGTTCCAGCCAGAAGAACGGCACGGTGTTCACGACCGTCGACATCAGGGGAAACAGCGCCGGGTGCTCCTCGGTGAACATCGGACCGTACATGCACTCCTGCAACGCATGGAACTTGTCACCCCCGCTGACCTGAGTCAGCACGACGTCATCGGCACGCGACAGCCGAAGTACGTACAACGCCCGGAGCCGGCCTGCCCGCCAGGCCATGCCGTCATGGGTGAGGATCGCGGCCTTCATCCGCCGCCACGGCTGCAGCTGCGCCGGATCGACCGTGTAGCCGAGACCCTCGGCGGCGTCCTCGGCGAGGTGAGTCTGCGCCACGCCGGGCAGGACCTCCACCGACCTGGGCGCACCACCGGGCCGCAGCGCGGTCACGTCGTCGGAGAGCATCCGGCCGCCGCGATCGCGCAACGCGGCCAGGGTCGTCGATTTCCCGGCCCCAGACTCACCGCCGATCACGATCACGCCACCAGGCACCTCGACCGCGTTGGCATGCAGGACGAGCAGGCCGCGGTGCCGCAACAACGCGGCCAGCACCTGGTCGGTAAAGTGCCGGGCGAGGATGGCGTCCTCGCACCCGGGGTTCCGCTCGAACGTCACGGCGTCCGCTTCAACCAGGAATCGCCCGGCCCGCCGGCCGCCGCGCAGCAGGAACAGTCCCGGAGCGGCATCCCACGACGCCTCGCTGGCCTGCGGCGCGCGCAGCCGCCGTGGCACCAGGCCCTCACCCACGACGACATCGGCGCCAGTGACATCTACGCCAGGCGCAACGCAGCCGGTGTCGACCGGGGTCAGCGCCGGGCAGGCGAACGGCACCCGGATCGTCAGCCCGTAGGCGTGGTAGGTGTAGCTCATCCGCGCAGGCCGGCCGATGGCCGATAGGCGGCGATGACGGAATACCGGTGCTGGCTGCCACCTCCGGTGACGAGGCCGTCACCGCACCGCAACCAGCTGTGAGCGATGAGCTCGCCTCCGGCGTCCTTAGCGACGCCTAGGTACACGACGCTCGGGACATCATGTCGGCGGAGCATCACGTAACCGGCCAGCGACTGGACCAGGCAGGTGCTGAGCCACGGCGTGCGGGCGGCCACACCTTGCACCGCCCACCCGATCGCCTCGGCCCGGGCCCGGTGGCCTGCGCAGGATGAGAGCGAGACGTCCGAAGGGTCGGACTGCGTCAGCCCCAGCAGCGATGCCAGCCGCCGGTACGGCAGCACCAGGACGGCGACCCGCAGTAGCCCCAGCCACCCGATCGCCTCGATGAGCAGGCGCCGCTCCGTCGGCGAAAGGCCCCGGGCGCGGACCAGATCACGGCCCAACGACACGCGCGATCCCTTCGCAGGTCAGCTCGGCCAGGAACGGCAGCACGTCGGCCGCGACCTGATCCGGCGTGGTGTCGAAGTCCTGGCTCAGCTTCCGGCAGAGCTCGGCCACCTCGTGGGGTTGCTCGATGAGATCCCACACGGCGCGGCCGATCGCGTCGAGTCCGACGTAGTTGTCACGATCCGGGTTCAAGATCACGATCTCGTCGTCGACGGCCGTGCTGAGCAGTCCGGCGGTCCGGACGACGACCGTGCCAGGCTCGATAGTCATGAAAGGTCCAATCAGTCAGGAGGGGCGTCCGGCGAGGACATCGTGACGGCGGGCCGGGACGACCCGGCCGTCGGCCACCGTGATCACCTGGTCGGCGTCGCGAAGGGAGGAGCGCTGATGCGCGATGACAAGAATGGTCATGCTGCCGTGCAGCATCGCCAGCGCGTCGAGGATGGCGGTCTCGTTCCCGGCGTCGAGCGAGCTGGTCGCCTCGTCAAGCACGAGCAGCGTCGGCTCGCGGAGCAGCGCACGAGCCAGGGCGATGCGCTGACGTTCTCCGCCGGAGAGCCTCGCCCCTCGGTCGCCGACGACGGTATCGAGACCGTCGGGCAGCTGACGCACGAGTGCTTCGGCTGACGCCAGCGCCAGCGCCCGCCACAGTTCGCCCTCGCTCGCGCCAGGCTGGGCCCACAGCAAGTTGGCCCGGATGCTCTCATGGAACAAGAAGACGTCCTGGGGCACCATCGCCACCTCCTCGCGCCACCGCGGGATGAGCTCGCCGGCCAGCGCCGCGCCGTCAATCAGCACCCGGCCCGACGTCGGTACCAGCAGTCCCACGGCCAGGTCGGCGATGGTGGTCTTCCCTGCTCCTGACGGACCGACCAGCGCGGTGGTCGCGCGGGCGGGCACCTCAAGGGTCACCCCGTGCAGCACTTCGACCGGCTGGCTGTCCGGCCGCCGGTAGGAAAAGCAGACACTGTCGAGGCACAGTCGATCCGAGAGGACCGGACGGCGCTCGGAGAGGGCGAGAGGGCGATCGGAGAGGATCGGACGGCGCCGGCTGGGAGCAGGCTGAAGTTCCCCTTCGGCGGCGCGGGCGCAGTCATCGATCACGGCGGTGAGCTCGCCGAAGGCGGGCAGCGACTGGGCCAGCGTCTGCACGTTGGACTGGGCCTGGGTGACCTGTGGCACCAGGCGGGTGAAAATGAAGGCAAGCACCAGCAGTTCGGCGAGCGAGACGGCGTGCTGGCCGGCGACGACGTCGATCAGCACCGCCAGGACGACGGCCGTGGCGCTGAACTGCACGGCCCCAGCGGCGGCCTGAGCCTTGGTGAAGTCGATCTGCGAACGCCTGGACCGGGCAATCGCGCTGTCGAAACTCGTGAGGTGCCCGGGCTCAAGCCCGTGGACCTTGGCGAGCTTGAGCCCGTCAAGGAACCCGGTCACCGAGGCGAGCACGCCCCGGTTGAGCTGGACCAGCTCCCGGCCCAGGCGGCGGCTGCGCGCGACCAGCGGCCACATCAGCGCCGCGAGGCCGATGCCGGTCGCCATGGCGAGGCCGGTGACCGCCGGGGAGATGCGCAGGGCCACAGCCACCTGCACGATGATGACGACAACGGCGACGCCGAGATTCAGCACGGCGAGCGTCCCCTGGCCGACCCAGCTGACGTCGATAGTCAGCGCGGTGAGCAGATCGGACTGGCGCAGGCCGAGAAGGTGCCGCCACTCGGCACGGGCGATGGTTCCGTAGAGCCGCTGACGCAGCTCATCGACGAACTCCAGGCGATAGCGCACCAGCAGCACGTTCTGGTAGGCGGTGAGCGCCGCCGCCATGGTGACCACGGCGACGTAGACGACCAGCATGGCGCTGAGGGAGAGCGGAACGCCGAGGGCATGGAAGGCCTCGCGGGCGCGCGCCATCAGCCCTGCTGCGGAGGCTGCCCGGCTGACTCCGGCCAACTCCAGGAGCGGCACCAGCAACAGCAGCCCCGCGCCCTGGATCAGTGCGGCGATCACCTGGACGGTGAGCACCCACGCCAGCCGCCGCGGGTTGCCCGCGGCCAAGGCCGCAAGGAACCTGCCCGCTCCTGCACCCGGATGAGCCCTCACCGGCCGTCGCCCTTGGCGAGCCTTCGGCGGACCCTGACGAAACGCACCGCGGAAACGAAGGCCGGCGCGAGATCCCACCACCACCTCGCATAGGCGAGCAGCAGGGTGCGCCCGTGCGCGTCGGGACGGCGCGACATGTGGCGGACCCAGGCCGGGCTCGGGAGGAGCTTTGAGCGGATCCGCTGCGCCTTAACGCGCAACGTGAGAGCGGACGAGAACTCAGTGAGCGACGCTGAGCCCCGAGGGGCGGAGAGCATCCAAGACCATGGATCGGCCGGTGAGAGATAGGGCAGAGCGAGGCTGTCGGCGATTTCGGCGCCGACCCCATGGTGGCGCAGCCCAAGCCCGAGGATTCCCGCGATGCCCAGTCGTGCCGCCAGGTCGGCGACCGGTCGCCAGTCATCCACGGACATCACCGTGATGGCCCGGCAGAGGTCCTCGCTGGTGTGGGACTGGAACCCGTGCTGCACGGCGTGGACGACCACGTGCAGGGCGAGCGCGGTACGGCCGAGCACACAGACCTGGACGTCGCCGACTCCGATGGTCTCGGTGCCCGCGCTGAACGCCTCCCACAGGATTTCGTCGGGGGTGGGCAGCATGGGCAGGTTGCGGTGCAGGTCAACGCCGTCGTCCGGACCGCGGCCGAGTGCGGGCCTACGGGCGAACTCGATCTCCACCTTCACGCTCTGCTCGAAGGTGTGAAGCCCCTCCACTACCTCGGAAAAGCCGAGCGATTTGAGCATGGTCCGGGCGCGGCCAAATTCGCAGGCGGGAACGAGGATGTCGGTGTCGACGTAGGTGCGGCCACCGGACGGATAAAGCCACCGGGCGATCGACGGTCCCTTGAGCAAGATGCTCGGAATACCGGCATCCTGAAAGGCGCCGACGACCTCGGCGCTGACCCGATCACAGCCCAGTGCGCGCGCCGCGTTGAGCAGCGCTCGACCTGGGACCGCCCCCCGAGCGATAATGCTGACCCCCTCAGCACTTCTGGTCCCAGTACCGAACTCTACTCTCGTGAACCAGCCTCAAGCACCGTGAGCTAGCGTCGGCCAGCAAAGTGGTACCATATCCTGTACTACTACCGGAAGGGTGGCCGTCATGCCGATCACCGCGAGCGAGGCCCGCAAGGAGCTCTTCCCGCTGATCAAGAAGGTCAACGAGGACCACGACGCCATCGAGATCGTCTCCAGGCACGGCAACGCCGTCCTGCTCTGCGCCGAGGACTACGCCGCCCTGCGCGAGGGCGCTTACCTGCTGCGCTCGCCAGCCAACGGCCGCCGGCTGCTCAAGGCCTACGAGAACGCCCTGAACGGCACCCACCTAGCCGAACACGCCCTGATCGATCCCGACGCGGTGGACGCCCGGTAGCGCCGGGTGCGGCTGGTATTCGAGAACCAGGGCTGGGAGGACTACGCGTCCTGGCTCAAGACCGACCGCAAGATGCTCGCGCGGATCAACAAGCTGATCTCCGATGTCCGGCGGGATCCGTTCACCGGCATCGGTAAGCCCGAGCCGCTCAAGTACCACCTGCCCGGGGCCTGGTCGCGGCGCATCGATGACGAGCACCGTCTCGTCTACATCGTCACGGAAGCAGAGATCGTCATCCTCGCCGCCCGCTACCACTACTGACCGCACCACCGCCCACCGGCCGCACCACCACCCCGTCTCAGGGTGCTGGTGTCACAGCCACCTACCTGCCAGGCCCGCCACCAGCCGCCAGCCGAGCAGGAACAGGCCGAGGAACGCCAGCGCCACGCCGATGAACGCGACCGCCGTGCCCTGCCCGGACACCACCCGCAGCACCATGCCGAGCACGACCGTCCCGAGCCAGGCACCCACGCCCGCGGGAAAAAGCCCGAACGGCCGCCGCCAGGCCCGGGCCGCCAGCCAGCCGCCCGCCAGCCCGGCCAGGAACGGCCATGCCGTCGAGGCGATGCCGGCCAGGCTCTCGCCCTTCGCATGGCTAGCCCGCCCGATGATCACGAACAACAGCACGCAGCAGCAGTCGAGAACCAGCGCTCTTTTCATGATCAGCGCTGCGGTTCGATGACGACCTTGAGCCCGGTGCGACGCGCCCCTTCTCCGAACGCCGCTCGTATCTCGCCCAGGCCCATCCGGCTCGTCACCACCGAGGCGAGATCCACCACCCCCCGCTCGGCCAGGCCAATGGCCCTCGGGTACACCTCGTTCATCCGCCGCACCATCGCGATCGTCAGCCCCTTGCGCCGAGCGGCCGAGGCCCCGAACCTGATCGTGTCGTCACCGGGGATGCCGGCCAGCACGACCCGTCCGCCCGGCCGGACCGAGGCGATCGCCAGCCCGACGCTCTCGTCGTTGCCCGCCGCCTCGAACGCCACATCCACCCCGTGGCCGGTCATCTCGCGCATGAGATCGTCCCCGAACGATCCAGGATCGGCCACCAGATCAGCGCCCGCCCGCGCCGCCGCTTCCCGCCGGTGGGCCAGCGGCTCGATGGCGAGCACCGAGCTCGCGCCCGCCGCCTTGAGCAGCTGGATGAGCAGCAGCCCGATCGGCCCGCAGCCCACCACCGAGGCCGAGCCGCCGTACGGCAGGTGTCCCAGGTCGACGGAATGCACCGTCACCCCGAGGGGTTCGAGCATGGCGCCGTCCGCGTCGGACAGCCGGTCGGGCAGCGGGTACAGCTGCGCCGCGGGCCAGGTCATGAACTCGCGCATCATGCCGTCGGTGTCCCCGTGCCCGGAAAACCTGAGGTGGTAGCACAGGTTCCGGTAGCCGTCGCGGCAGGCGCGGCACCGCTCGCACGGAATCGCCGGGTCGATCGCGACCCGCTCACCGCTCCGCGGCCCGTCGGCGATCACCCCGGCCCCCTCGTGCCCGAGCACGAGCGGATGTGTGAGCTTGGCGTCGCCGATCGCGCCCTCGTCCCACCAGTGCAGGTCAGAGCCGCAGATCCCGACCGCCGTAACCCGCACCAGGGCAGTCCCCGGAGCGTCGGCCGACGGCACCGGCTCCTCCGCCACCCGAAGGTCGCCCACCGCGTGGAGTCTCGCTACGCGCACCCGATCTCCTCCCGTCTGTTTCACCCATTCTTAGCCGAACGGCAGTGGCGCGTCCTCCCGGCCAGCTAACCCGACCCAGGTGTCCCGGCAAAACCGGCTCGTCCGGCCTTATCGGCACCGCGCTCGCGGCCAGCCTGCGCGCTAGCGGCCGCGAGGTCATGAAAACGCGGCCGCGCTAGGGAACGCGGCCGCGCGGTAAGTGCAGTGCCGTTGATTTAAGACAGTGCTGTTGAAACGGCGGGACCAGTGATCCCCGGCGGCGGCCGGGGATCACTGGTGCAGGGCCCGCCTTCTCTGACCTCTCTGACCTCTCAGCCCCCTCAGGCTGCGGGGCCTGAGGCCAGGGTCAGGGTCGAGGTGTGCGACTGGCCGGTCCCGTCGACCCAGGTGACCGAGATCGAATCACCCGGGTGGTACTTGACCAGCGCCTGCGAGATGTCCTCGGCCGTAGAGACCGAATGGCCGCCCAGCGCGGTGATCTCGTCGCCTTCGGCTAGGCCGGCCTCGGCGGCCGGAGATCCGGCCAGGGTCCCGCCGAGACTCACGCCGCTCGTGCTGCTCTGGCCGCCCCCGAAGCCGCCGCTGCCGCCGAAGCCTCCGGAGTTGCTGCCCTCGCTTGCGGACTGGATCTCGATGCCGAGGAAGGCGGTGGCGCCGATGTGGATGTCAGTGGTGGTCGTGCCCGCCTCGATCTGCTTGGCGATGGACAGCGCCTCGTTGATCGGGATCGCGTAGGCCTGCTCCGCACCGTTGCTCCCGGTGCTGCCCTGGCCGGTCGGCGACTGGAACGAGTATCCGGTGGAGGCCGCGGTGTCCATCCCGATCACCTGGCCGTAAGAGTTAACCAGCGAACCGCCCGAGTCGCCCGGCTGGATGTCCGCGTTGTCTTCGATCAGCCCGGTCAGCTGCTCGCTGGCTCCGGAGAGCTCGTCCGACGCTGTGATCGACTGGTTGAGGGCGGTGACCGTGCCGGTCGCGACCGACGGGGTGCCGCCCTTGCCCTCGGCGTTCCCGAGGGCGACCACGCTGTTGCCGGTCTGCACGCTCGAGGAGTTTCCGAGGCTGGCGATGGTCAGGTCGGCCGCGTTCTGCAGCTGGATCACCGCGACGTCCTGGCTGGCGTCGTACCCGACGACCTTCGCCGTGTAGGTCTTGCCGTTGCCGATGTCGGTGACCTTGATGGCGGTGGCGCCTTCGATGACGTGGTTGTTGGTCAGGATCTCGCCGTTGGAGGTCAGCACGATGCCGGTGCCGGCCGAGGTCGCCTGCTCGTCGCCGTCGGTGGACACCACGTCAACCAGTCCTGGATCAACCCGGGCGGCAATCTGGCTGGTGGAAAGCATGGTCTTGGAGGTCGCGGTGGCGGTGCCCGACGAGGACGAGCTCGTGCTGCCGATCACCCCGCCCACCGCGGCTCCCGCCAAGAGCGCAGCGGCAGCGGTGATGGCCAGCCCGCGCTTGTGGTTCCGGCGTCGTGGTGGCGGCGGCGGCTCGCTGCCAAACCCAGGTCCACTCCCATATCCCGCGCCCGCACCAGAGCCGCCAGCCCCAGAACCGCCAGGCCCGTAACCGCCAGAGCCGTAGCCGGATTCAGCACCGTAACCCTGACCACCTGGGTAACCCTGTCCGCTCGGGTAACCGTGTCCAGCTGGGTATCCCTGACCGCCCGGATAAGCCTGTCCACCGGGGTTGCTCTGTCCGCTCGGGTATCCCTGCCCGTTCTCCGGGCCGCTGGCGTGCTCAGAATTGTTCGGGTCGTAGGTCTGGCTCATGGCTTTCGCCCCCAACTCAATGCCGCCTCGTCTGGCGGCTTCGTTCTTTCGTTACGTTTAGATAATCGGTCCCGAACCTTCGGGGGAGCCAAGGGGAAGCACCGGCTAAGCCGTAAGTTTCCTGAAGGTCTTCTCTCAGCGTTCAGGTTGGGACGCTTTCGGGGGCTACGTCAGGCTCCGTACCGTTTTCGCCAGCCCGCCATTCTCTTACGGCCAGGGCGGCTAGCGCCGGCACCAGATCCCGGGAGCGTCGGAACAGCCACCCGGTGCCCTTGGTGGCCATCCAGCCGAACTCCGCGAGCCGGGTGGGCGGCGGGCTCGACGGCTCCGGGTCAGGGCCGTCGCCGACCGGGAAACCCGAGGCAGCCAGCAGGCCGTGGAAGCGGCACGCCATGAGGCGGTGGCCGCGCTCGTTAGGGTGCAGCCGGTCCACGCTCCAGTAGCGGCGCTCATAGGTAGCCGGATCGCGGGCGGCGTCCAGGTGCACGGTCCCGTAATGCAGTGCCACCTGATCGACGGCCGCGTTGACCGCTCGCATCCGGCGGGCCAGCGGCCGGGCGAGCGCCCCCGGCAGCCCGAACATCTGTCCCGGGTCGGGCAGCCGCGTGGTGAGCACCTCCGCGCCAGCGGCCCGCAGCGCCGCCACAGTGCGGCCGACCGAGGCGCCGGTGCGTTCCGGGTCGAAGTCGCCGCGCAGCGTGTCGTTGATCCCCACGATCACGCTGGCGACGTCGGGCGCCAGAGCCAGGGCAACCGGCAGCTGATCGCGCTCGACGTTCACCGATAGCGCACCCAGGTTAGCCAGGTTGTGCAGCTCGGGCTGGTCCAGGGTGTCGGCCAGCAAGGCCGCCCACCCGCGCCACCCTCCTCCCGGCACCGGGTCACCCATGCCGACCGTAATCGAGTCCCCCAGGGCGGCAAACACCGTCATTCCGGTAGTCCCGCCTGCGAGCAAGCACGATGCACAGCCAGGAACCCCTCCACGGCGGCGGGCCAGCCGTAGTGTTCGGCGCGGGTCCGGGCCGCTTCCCGGCGGCTGGCTTCAGGCCTGGCCAGCACGGCGTGCACGCCCTGGGCCAGGTCCTCACCCGCCACGCTGGCCCCAGCCTCGCCGACAACCTCAGGCAACGCGGACTCCGCGCTCACCACCACCGGAGTACCGCAGGCTAGTGCCTCAAGCGCGGCGAGTCCGAAGGTCTCCGCCGGACCCGGGGCGATGGCGACATCGGCGCCGCTGAGCAGCGCGGCCAGCTCCGCTCGGCCCGGCAGGAACCCAGCGAACCTGACGGGGAGCCCGTCGCGCGCGGCCCGGCGCTCGAGGCGCAGGCGCAGCGGGCCGTCCCCGGCCACCACCAGGCGGGCCGGCACGCCGTCCGCGCGCAAGCTGGCCAGCGTGTTCAGCGAACGTTGCGGCTTCTTCTCCGCGGACAGTCGGCCGCAGTGCACGAGCAGCACCTCACCTGCGGCCGGGTCGCGCGGCCCTACTTTGAACGTAGTCAGGTCGACACCGAGCGGGACACGGACCAAGTTGCGGACGCCGATCCGATCGAACTCGACGGCGGCCCAGTTGGTAGTGCAGATGATCCGCTGGTATCCGTGCGCCGTGCGCCGGTTGAGCCAGTCGGCCGCGCGCCGGGAAAGTCCCCGGCCGAGTGGCACCAGCCGGAACAAGGCCACCAGGCTTTCGTGGGACACCATGACGGCGGGCACGCCGTGCGTGCGAGCCCATCGGCCGGTCCAGCGCAGCGTGGCCCGGTCGGAAACCTCGAGGGAATCCGGTTGCAGCTGGCTGAGCAGAGCGGCCACCGGCCGGCGGCGCCACAGCACCCGGTATCCGCCGGTGAACGGCACCCGTAGCCCGCGCAGCGTGATCACCCGGCCCTGGGCGCTCTGCTGGTCGCTGTGGCGGCGTCCGGGAATGATCAGCACCGGCTCGTGTCCCGCGGCCAGGTAACCCGCGCCAAGTTCGCCGAGCGAGGTGCGAAGGCCACCCGACCGGGGCGCGACGAAGTTGGCCAGCCTGACGATCCTCAAATCGCCACCTTGGCCTTCTTGGCGCGTCCGAGCACTGCGGCGTAATGTCCGACCAGTTCCCCGGTCAGGACAGGCCAGCTCCGGCCGAGGACCTTTTGCCGTCCCGCCGCGCCGAACGCGGCCCGCATGGCCGGATCGGCGGCCAGCCGCGCAACGGCGGACGTGAGCGCGTCCGGGTCCGCGGGCGGGACCAGGTATCCGGTCACTCCGTCCTCGACCAGGTCAAGCGGGCCGCCCGCGGCCGGCGCCACCACCGGCAGTCCGCTCGCGGCGGCCTCCTGCAGCGTCTGCCCGAACGTCTCGTAGGGCCCGCTGTGCACGAACACGTCGAGGCTGGCGTAGATGGTGGCCAGCTCATCACCGCGGCGCTCACCGAGGAAGGTGGCGTCCGGCATGTGCTGGCGGAGCATGGCCTCGGCCGGGCCGGCCCCCACGATGACCAGGCGCACTCCATCCAGCGCGGTGATCCCGGCCAGCCACTCGACGCGTTTCTCCGTGGCCAGCCGCCCCACGTAGCCGACGAGCAGTTCTTTCCCTAGCGTGGCGCGCAGTTCCTGGCTGCGCCGCGCCGGATCGAAGCGTCCAGTGTCCACGCCGCGGCTCCACAGCCAGACGTTGTCGATGCCCTGGGCATGCAGCCCGGTCGCGGTGGCCGTGGACGGGGCCAGCGTTCGCGCGGTGCTGTTGTGGATGCCGCGCAGCCAGCGCCAGGCGAACGCCTCACCGGCCCGGCCGAGCCGGTAGGCGCGGGCGTACGCCGGCAGGTCGGTCTGGTATACGGCGACCGTGGGCAGGCCCAGCCGGCCGGCCACGGCGGCGCCGTGGGCGCCCAGGCAGACCGGGCTGGCCAGGTGCACGACCTCGGTCCGGTGCGTGACCAGCGCTTCGCGTACCCGGGGACTGGGCCGTCCGAGCCGGAAACTCGGGTACCCGGGTAGCGGCACCGCGGGCACGCGGACCACAGGGAAGGGAAACGAGTCCCCTCTGGAGCCCCGTACCGGTTGCGGCGCGATGACGAGTGGATGGTGACCATGTTCGGCGAGGAGTTCGGCGACGCGCAGCACGCTGTGCGCGACGCCATTGACGTCAGGCGGGAACGATTCGGTGATGATCGCAACCCTCATACTCACACGGTGCGACATCAACCGATCGTGCCGTCGCAGCCGCCATGACCAGCAAAAGAAATATCCGTGACTTCTTTGGCTCTGCGACAATCTCCCCCATGGATCCCACCTGGATTGTGCGGCTTGACGCGCCGGGCGATGGGCCGCGGCTCGCGGTCAAGGACTGCATCGATGTCGAGGGCCTGCCCACCACGGTGGGTTGCCAGGTGATCGCGGAGCAGGCGAAACCGGCGGTCAAGGACGCGGCCGTGGTGGCCGCGTCCCGGCGCTCAGGGGCCAGGATCGTCGGCAAGACCAACCTGGCCGAGCTGTGCTGGTCCGCCGCGGGCACGAATGCGTGGTCAGGTACCCCGCCGAACCCGCTGGACTCCCGTCGCTTGCCCGGCGGCTCGTCCAGCGGCTCGGCGGTCGCCGTGGCCACCGGCGAGGCCGACGTCGGCCTCGGGACCGACACCGGCGGCTCGGTGCGGATCCCCGCCGCCTGCTGCGGTGTGGTCGGCTTGAAAACCACCTGGGGGCGGGTGCCGGTCGACGGTGTCTACCCGCTGGCACCCTCGATGGACACGGTGGGCCCGCTCGGTGCGGACGTAGCCGCGGTGGACCTCGGCATGCGCCTGATCGAGCCGGGCTTTACGACCGGATCCTGCGAACTCGCGGTCGGCCGGCTGCGGCCCGAGGTCGCCCCGGAGATCGATGCGGCGGTTGACGCCGCCCTCGCGACCGCCGGCGTGCGGGTCGCCGACGTCACGGGTCTCGACCTCGGCGCCGCGGTTCGCGCCGCGAACGTGATCATCGACGTGGAGGCTTACCAGGCGAACGCGTACCTGCTGGCGCAGCTGGACCGGCTCAGCCCGTCGATCCGGCGCAATATGACCGAGGCGTCCGCGATCACCGAGAATCAGCTCACCGCCGCGAACCGCATCCGGGAGGCGGTCCGCGAGTGGTTCAGCCAGATGCTGGCCCGTCATCCGTTCCTCGCCCTGCCGACGCTGGTGGGCCCGCCTCCGCTGCTCGGCGAGCGCGGTATGTCGCTCATCGTGCTCACCGTCCCGGCCAACCTGGCCGGCCTGCCCGCGCTGTCCCTGCCCGTTCCCGGCGGCCCGGCCGGGCTGCCCGCGTCCCTCCAGCTCATCGGGCCGCCCGGCGGCGAAGAGCAGCTCATCGCCCTCGGCCGCACCGTCGAGGCCGCGATCTCCGGCTAACTTCTCGCCCAGTACCGATGAATTCCTGTAAGCCGGCACGTCCACAACATTGATGCCTGAACGCGCAGGAGGAGACATGCAGACCAGGACGCTGGAAGTACCCGGGGCTTCGCTCTACTACGAGGTGCGCGGCTCGGGCCCGGTGCTGCTGATGATTCCCGGCGGCCCGATGGACGCGGCCGGATTCGCGCCGCTCGCCGACGCCCTGGCCGACCGGTACACGGTCGTGACGTGTGACTGCCGCGGCAATTCGAGGAGCACGGCCGAAGGGCCAAAGGACGATCTGACCGTGGGCGTGTTCGCCGACGACGCGCACCGCCTGCTGGCCGCAGTCACGTCGGAACCCGCTTACGTACTTGGTTCAAGCGGCGGCGCCAGCTACGCCTTGGATCTCGTGGCGCGGTACCCGGAGCAGGTGCGCACGCTGGTGGCACACGAGCCTCCGGCAGCCGCGTTGCTACCGGATGCCGCGCACTGGCGCGCCTTCACCGAGGAGATCCGCGACATCTACCGGCGCGATGGCGTGTTCCCCGCCATGCAGAAGTTCGGCGAGGGCGTGGGCCTGGGCGGCCCTGAGCCCGGTGCCGAGCCGGGCCCGGAGGCCATGCAACGGATGATGGGCAACCTGGAACTGTTCGCCGGGTACACGATCCCGGTGATCACCAACTACTCGCCGGACCTTGAGGCGCTGCGGACCAGCCCGGCCCGGGTGGTCGTGGGCGTCGGCGACGAGTCGACCCCCGATCAGCTCGCCTACCGGTCCGCGGTCGCGCTGGCCGCTGGACTGGGGATCGAGCCGGTGCCGTTCCCCGGTGCTCACGGCGGCTTCGCCAGCCACCCGGAAACCTTCGCCGCCCGGCTCCACGAGGTTCTGAGCAACTCCTAGCGTGTGGTCCGGCCGAACAGGGGCCGGCCGGACCAACTCGCCGGTGAACTCCGTCCGTCCGCTTACCTCGGCGGCCGCCGAAGTCGTGGCCGTGGGTAAGAATGGTGACTTAGAAGTCTCGCGGAGGGAGTCGCTGATGAGCGCGCTCGCTGACATACCTACCTGGTCGGACGCCTCGTTGCGCGGGTTCCTGCACGGGCTGCCCGGGGTCGACCAGGTGGGGGCGCAGGCGCGGGCCGCCATGCTGGCCAGCAGGTCCATCAAGACCACGGCCAAGCAGTGGGCGCTCGACGCGGCCATCTCGATGATCGACCTGACCACGCTCGAAGGCCAGGACACACCGGGTAAGGTGCGCGCGCTGTGCGCCAAGGCCAAGCGCCCGGATCCTGCCGATCCGACCGCGCCGATGGTTGCCGCCGTCTGCGTCTACCCCGACCTGGCCCAGGTCGCGGCGACCGAGCTGAACGGCAGCGGCGTGAAAGTGGCCAGCGTGGCGACCGCGTTCCCCAGCGGCCGGGCCAGCCTCGACGTCAAGCTGGCCGACGTGAAGTACGCGGTTGCGGCCGGCGCCGACGAGGTGGACATGGTGATCGACCGGGGCGCCTTCCTCTCCGCACGCTACCAGGAGGTCTTCGACGAGATCATCGCGGTCAAGCAGGCCTGCGACGGAGCTCATCTCAAGGTGATCCTGGAGACCGGCGAACTAGTCACGCTGGACAACGTGCGGCGCGCTTCGTGGCTGGCCATGCTGGCGGGCGCCGACTTCATCAAGACCTCGACCGGCAAGGTCACCCCGGCCGCCACGCTCCCGGTGACCCTGGTCATGCTGGAGGCCGTCCGCGACTTCCGCGAGGACCACGGCCGCCAGGTCGGCGTCAAGGCCGCCGGCGGTATCCGCACCGCCAAGGACGCCCTGCGCTACCTGGTCCTGGTCAACGAGACGGCGGGGGAGGACTGGCTGGACCCCCGCTGGTTCCGTCTCGGCGCCTCCAGCCTGCTGAACGACCTGCTCATGCAGCGCACCAAGCTAGCCACCGGACGCTACTCCGGCCCCGACTACTTCACCCTGGACTGACATGGGAAAGTTCGAGTACGCACCGGCTCCGGAGTCGCGGGCCGTCGTTTCGCTGCGCGAGTCGTACGGTCTTTTCATCGGCGGCGAGTTCACCCCCGGCGTCGACAGCCGCGCGTTCAAGACCATCTCGCCGGCCACCGAAGAGGTACTGGCCGAGGTGACCGAGGCTGGCCCTGCCGACGTGGACCGGGCGGTAACCGCCGCACGTAAGGCCTACGAGCACACCTGGGCGCTCATGCCAGGGACCGAGCGAGCCAAGTACCTATTCCGTATCGCCAGGCTCGTTCAGGAAAGAGCTCGTGAACTTGCCGTGCTTGAGTCGCTCAACAACGGCAAGCCCATCCGTGAATCACGTGATGTCGACATCCCGCTCGTCGCCGCGCACTTTTTCTACTATGCGGGCTGGGCCGACAAGCTGGAGTACGCGGGATATGGCCCGGCGCCGCGTCCGCTCGGCGTGGCCGGCCAGGTCATCCCGTGGAACTTCCCGCTGCTCATGCTGGCGTGGAAGATCGCCCCCGCGCTGGCCTGCGGCAACACCGTGGTCCTCAAGCCGGCCGAGACGACGCCGCTGACCGCGCTGGCGTTCGCGGAGATCTGCCAGCAAGCCGATCTGCCGCCCGGCGTGGTCAACATCGTCACCGGCGCGGGGGAGACCGGCCGTGCTCTGGTGACCCATTCCGGCATCGACAAGGTGGCGTTTACCGGCTCCACCGAGGTCGGCAAGGAAATCGCCCGGGCCTGCGCCCCTACGCACAAGAAGCTGACCCTCGAGCTAGGCGGCAAGGCCGCCAACATCGTGTTCGAGGACGCGCCCATCGACCAGGCCGTCGAGGGGATCGTGAACGGCATCTTCTTCAACCAGGGCCACGTATGCTGCGCCGGATCCCGGCTGCTGGTGCAGGAATCCGTCTACTCCGAGGTGCTGGCGGCGCTGCGGCGGCGGCTGGGAACCCTGCGGCTGGGCGACCCGCTGGACAAGAACACCGACGTGGGTGCCATCAACTCCGCGGCCCAGCTGGCCAAGATCCGTGAGCTGTCGCAGGTCGGCGAGGCGGAGGGCGCGGAGCGGTGGTCACCGCCGTGCGATCTGCCCGTGAAGGGCTTCTGGTTCCCGCCGACCGTGTTCACCGGGGTGTCGCAGGCGCATCGCATCGCGCGTGAGGAGATCTTCGGGCCGGTACTGTCCGTACTGACGTTCCGGACTCCCGCCGAGGCGGTGGAGAAGGCCAACAACACGCCGTACGGGCTGTCAGCCGGGGTGTGGACGGACAAGGGATCGCTGATCTTGTGGATGACCTCCCGGCTGCGGGCCGGCGTGGTGTGGGCTAACACGTTCAACAAGTTCGATCCGACGTCCCCGTTCGGCGGCTACAAGGAATCCGGTTACGGCCGGGAAGGCGGCCGGCACGGGCTGGAGGCTTATCTCGATGTCTGAGCTGGCCGAGGCACGGATCGCCGTGCGGAAGACCTACAAGCTCTATATCGGCGGGGCTTTCCCCCGTTCGGAAAGCGGAAGGTCCTACGTGGTGACCGACCACAAGGGCGGGTTCGCGGCCAACGCGGCGATGGCCTCGCGCAAGGATGCGCGGGACGCCGTCGCGGCCGCACGCAAGGCGTTCGGCGGCTGGTCCGCGGCGACCGCCTACAACCGGGGCCAGGTGCTCTACCGCGTCGCCGAGCTGCTTGAGGGCAGGCGGGCGCAGTTCGTCGCCGAAGTGCGCGCGGCCGAGGGGCTGGGGCCGCGGCGGGCCGAGGCCCTGGTGGACGCGGCCATTGACCGGTGGGTGTGGTACGCGGGCTGGGCGGACAAGATCGCTCAGGTGCGCGGCGCGACCAATCCGGTGGCCGGCCCCTACTTCAACTTCTCGCTGCCCGAGCCGACGGGCGTGGTGGCGGTGATCGCGCCGGAGGCCTCGAGCCTGCTTGGCTTCGTATCGGTGGTCGCGCCCGCGGTCGTCAGCGGCAACACGGTGGTGGCGCTGGCCAGCGAGCGGTTCCCGCTGCCCGCTGTGTCGCTGTCCGAGGTGCTCGCCACCTCCGATGTCCCCGGCGGCGTGATCAACGTGCTGACCGGCCGCACAGCCGAGGTCGCGCCTTGGCTGGCCTCGCACATGGACGTCAATGCCATAGACCTGTGCGGAGCGCCGGATGAACTGGCCGACGACCTAGCCGTGGCCGCGGCCGAGAACCTCAAGCGTGTCGTCCGGATCGGCGACGAGGACTGGGCTCTGCCTCCTGGCTTGAAGCGCATGTTCGCCTACCTGGAGACCAAGACCGTCTGGCACCCAGCCGGAACCTGAGCCGTCTGGCCCAGGACCCGGGCATCTCCGGGATCACTTTTACCTCACGCGTTTCTTTCAAATTTATGTCCTATTTGGTACTTGCATGGGGCCAATTTACTGATAATCTCTTCTACGAAAAATAATTCGACCTACATCGTTAGGAGACGACCGATGTTCGATTCCCTTACCTGGCGAAGGCAGACGTACGAGCGTCACCTTCTCGGCCTCGACGACGACGGCCTCGACGACGAGGATTTCGACGAGTGGGATGACATCGAGGAGGAGGAACGGTACTACCAGGACCAAATCGATGACGGCGAGTCGGCCTTTGTGTCGATGGCCCGCCTCGCGGCCGACATCGAACGCGGCCGCGCGGAGGTACCGCGAGGCTGGAAGCTCGACCGGCCGAGCCCTGAGGTCTTGGTGTGGACCACTCCGTCCGGACGTCGTTACGCCTCCACCCTGACCGGTGACCCGCTACCGTTGCCGTGACACATATGCATCGTCAGCCGCGCATGGTGAACGCTAAGCCGGGGAAGAAACGAGATTCTGTCTGGTAATCGTCCGCGCGGGTTGCGCCGCGGCGAGGAGGAAGAATGCCGTCCACGCTTCAGCCGGTAATCGTGACCCCGAGCCTGCCGCTGTTGCTCGCCTTCTATAAGGCCCTGTTTGGCGCCGAGGAGGTCTCGCGCGTCCCGGAAGACGGCCCCGCCTTCTACGTTGGCCTCAGGATCGGCAATGCCGAGCTCGGCGTGGTGGCGGACGGAGATGCCCACATCGACGCCCCGCAGCGGATCCTGCTCAACGTGAACATCGCCGACCTAGACGTCGGAGATGTAGACGGCCTGCTTGAGCACGTGGAAGCCCTGGGCGGACGCGTGCTCGGCGCGCCGAACGACATGCCCTGGGGCCAGCGAGTCGCTCACATCCAGGACCCGGACGGCAACACGGTCAACCTCAGCCAGCCCATCTAGCCCGGTCGCCTCTCGTCACGTTCCCTTCGAATGCTGACTCCATGAACTATCCCGGATGTAACTGTCACCGGGAAACCTGTTCGCTTGTTCCGCCGTGTCGTTCCCCTGAAATGTCGTAGCCATCCCCTAGAATCGAACTAGAAAGCTACAAAGACCCCGGCCGCCAGCCAGCCCCCAGGGGAACCACCCGCCCGCGCCGCCCGGAGGGGAGGTGAGCACCGCCATGACCACGCCCGCGCCGCCCGCCAGCACCAGCGAGGCACTGGGGATGCTGACCTCCGCCCTGGCCTACCTGGCCGCCGCCGATGCGACCCAGATGCCGGCCGAGGTCCAGGCCCAGTGCCTTTACACGCTGGAGCGGGCCGACGCGATGGGCACCGCCGCGCGGGCCTCGGTCCTGGCCGCGTTCATCGCCTCCCAGGGCTACTGCGCCGACGGCGACTACAGCGCCCGGTCCTGGCTGATGCACCAGACCCGCGTCACCAAGGGCACCGCGGTCGAGCACACCGGCTGGTCCCGTCGGACCGGCACCAACCCCCGGGTCATCGCCGCGCTGGCGGCCGGGGGCCTGTTCTCACGGTCCTACGCCCGCACCATCTGCCACTGGACCGACAAGCTGCCTGAGGACTGCCGGGACAGCGCGGACGCGATCCTGGTCAGCGCCGCGCTGATGGGGATGGAACTGCCGGACCTGGCCGCGCTGGCCGCCGAGATCGAGGCCCGGTCCCGGCCCGATGTGCCCGATGAGGACGGCCACCGGTTTGAGGACCGCGCGGTCAAGCTGGAGACCACCTTCGGCGGCGCCGGCGTGCTGACCGGCGACCTGAGTCCCGAATGCGCGGCGGTGGTGACCGCGGTGCTGGACGCGCTGTCGGCGCCGCGGGGCGCGGAGGATGACCGCAGTCATGTGCAGCGGTATCACGACGCTTTGGAGGAGGCGTGCCGGCGGCTGGTCGCGGCGGGCCTGCTGCCGGAGCGGGCGGGGCAGCCGGTCCGGGTGACCGGGCATATTCACCTGAAAGACCTAACCGACCTCGACGTCGGCTCCGCCCTGCAAAAGCAGTGGACCGAGGAGGTCCGGGGCGCGTGGGCGGCGGCCCGCGCGGCCGTCTCAGAGGGCGGCAGTGACGGCGGGGTGTGGCTGGAGGACGAGGCCGCGGAGGGGTTCGCGTGCGATGCGTCGGTGACCCCGGTGGTGCTGGGCACCGTGGATCCGGGCGTGCTGGAGGACCTGGTCCGGTTCTGCGTGCGGCTGGCGGGTCACGGCCTCGGCCGCTGCACCCCCGCCCCCGGCCCCCGCCCCTCCACCGACCCGGACCACCCCGCCTCGGACCACAGGGACCCGGACCCGGCCGGCCTGGGGGAGCCGGTGCCGGATCGGCAGCCGCTGCCGCCCGGGCTGAGCCGCGAGTCGCTCGAGCGGGAGATCATCGGCCGGGCCGTCGCCTTGCTCTCGGGCCCCGGCGGGCTCGCGAGCTTCCTGCGCCGCCGCGAGCTCGGGGCCCGGCTCGGCGGTCCCAGCCAGCCGCTCGACATCGGCTACAGCAACGATGTCCCGGCCGGGATCCGCAATGCGGTCAAGGCCCGGGACCGTAAGTGCCAGTGGGCCGGGGGCTGTGACCAGCCCGCCTCAGCCTGCGAGGTGCATCATCTCAAGCACAAGGGGCACGGAGGCGAAACTAGTCTCGATAATTGCATCCTGATCTGCTTCTTCCACCATCAGATCATGATTCACCGGAAGGGCTGGACCCTGGTCCGCAACGCCGACGGGACCACCACCGCGTGGAACCGCGACCGGTCCAAGGTGCTGCGCAGCCACAGCCCGCCCGCCCGCGCCGGGTAACACCCCGGCGCCCGGCCGGGCGCCTGTCAAGGGCAGCAGCAGCGCACGAACTGGGCCAGATCCGCGGCCCCCGCAGCTACCCGCCGCCCGGCGAACCGGCCCACCGGAACACCAGCGGAACCAAGCACCGGATGACGCCCGCCCAGGGTCCAGCCCCTGAGGCCCCGGCGTCATCCGGCATGCCGTAGCCAAACTGCGGTGCGGCATCGTGTCAGACTGGCTTTCCCAAAAGGGCTAGCGGCGAGGCTTGTGCCGGGACGCCTCCTCGGCGATCAGCAGGCGGTCGCCGGCCGCGATGACCGGGTCGTTGCCGATGCCGAGGGTGAACTGACCGGCGTGGACCAGGCCAAGCACCAGGCCGGAGCGCTCCTCCCTGACCGCGCTGAGGAGCTTGCCGACGGTGGCCGGATCGGCATCGATCTCGGCCAGGATGTCCCGGCCGGATTCCACCAGCTGCGCGACCATACATGGTGCCCTAGGGGGGCACCGACGCGGACACGCCAGCAGGACGTCAGCCCGGATGATGGCGGCGGTAGTGCTCGGCCAGCACGTCGTCGCCGAAATCATCGGCCGGGTTCCGCCACACCGAGTGAATGTGGTTGCCGTTCGCCTGGGTGTTGTCGTGCTCGATGAGCAGCGTCGGCCCCTGGACGCGGAAGTAATGCCGCTCCCCGGGTTCGGTGCCGCCCGCCCAGGCGAAGGTGAGGTTGTCCAGCCCGGCGCGCTCGAGCTCCCGCATCTGGACCCCGGCTACCTCGTCCGGCAGCCGCCGCGCGAAGGCCCCGACGATGGCGGCGAGCTCGTCAAGCTGGCGCAGGTTCAGCTGGCCGGCGGACAGCCCCTTGGGACTGGCCCGGACGTAGCTGAGGATGTCGCGTTCGTGCTCGCTCAGCCGGTAGTCCGGCTCAGGGCCGAACACAGGGTCAGGCCGCTCAGTGTCCCCGATCCTGGACACGATCCGGGTGGCGAAGTCGGGCGGCGAACGGTGCCAGATGATCGCGGCGGCCCGCTGGGCGGTATCGAGTGAGCGCACCAGGCGGAACCCGAGTTCCTCGTCATCGGCCAGCGGCGCCAGTATCCCGTAACTGGCCGGCTCGGACCCCAGCAGGCACGGGGTGGGCGAGATGTAACGACCGCTGACGACCGTGAAGTTAAGCGACACGTGATGCCCGGCGAACTGCCAGCCCCACTCGTTCTCGCCCGGCGCACCGAACACCTTGAAGCAATACCGTTCCGGGTTGAACAGGTCGGCGGCGGCCGGGGTGAGCGCCCGCAGCACGTGTTCCATGGCCATCACCGAGACGACCTTCGTGTACCCCGGCAGGCTCGTGCCGGTCACGATCAGCTCGTGCGCGAGCCTGCGCTGGCCGTCGTCGAGCGCGCCGATGGGCAGGCCGCCTCGGTCCCGCGCGGGTACGAACGACCAGTCGCGTCGCTCGTCGCCGAAGGCGAAGCAGGCCTGCTCTCGCTGTGCCGCGGTCAGCGCCGCCAGCAAGGCGGTCGCCGCCGCGACCATCCGCGCCGCCGTCTCCGGCACCGCCAGCCGGTCCCCGTCATTCATCCTCAGATCCTCCGCGAACCATTATCTGCCGGCGGGCCCGACCTGCGAGGCTTTTGCAGCAGCGCGACGATGGCTGGTGTCGAGGTGCTGCAAGGCGTTTTTCGGGTCATCCTGGAAAGATGAGGGACCAGCAGCACCCGGCCAGCCACGAACACGGTCACGAACACGAACACGAACACGAACATGACCACGGGCACGAGCACGATCACGGGCACGACCACCGGGGCGGGGGACTGTGGGCGCGCGCCCGGCACGCGGTCGGACTGCATTCGCATTCGCACGACAGCGGGGTGGACGAGGTGCTCGAGGGCTCGGCCGAAGGCATGCGAACGCTGCGGATCTCGCTGACCGTGCTGGGCGCGACGGCATGCGCGCAGGCGGTGGTGGTCGCCCTGTCCGGCTCGGTCGCGCTGCTCGGCGACGCGCTGCATAACTCGGCCGACGCGCTGACCGCGGTGCCTCTCGGTATCGCGTTCCTGCTCGGGCGGCGCCGTCCCACCCGCCGGTACACCTATGGTTACGGGCGGGCCGAGGACCTGGCCGGCATCGGCATCGTCGCGGTGATCGTGCTGTCCTCCGCCGCGGCGGCCTTCGTCGCGGTCAGCCGGCTGCTGCACCCGCACCCGGTGACGCACCTGATCGCGGTCGCGGTCGCGGCTGCGCTCGGCTTCGCAGGCAACGAGGTGGTGGCCCGCTACCGCATCAGGACCGGGCGCCGGATCGGCTCCGCGGCGCTGGTCGCCGACGGCCTGCACGCCCGCACCGACGGGTATACCTCGCTGGCCGTGCTCGTCGGTGCGGGCGGGGTGGCGATCGGCTGGACCTGGGCCGACCCGGTCGTCGGCCTGCTCATCACCGTGGCGATCCTGGCGGTGGGATGGCAGGCGGCCCGCGAGGTCGGCCGCCGGCTCATGGACAGCGTGGACCCGGCCCTGACCGAGAAGGTCGAGGCGATCTTGCGCG
>Ga0302326_10002700_pt1 | contig 42829 bp, 32 predicted proteins | sample Palsa_T0_3_FD_202264 | JGI IMG/M metagenome (GOLD analysis project Ga0302326, IMG submission 202264) | Peat permafrost microbial communities from Stordalen Mire near Abisko, Sweden - Palsa_T0_3 | ecosystem: Environmental > Terrestrial > Soil > Palsa > Peat permafrost | place: Sweden: Abisko...
AGTCGGTGCCATAGCCTGATCCCAGACCCAGCGGATAAATGGTTGGGTTAATGAAGCCGGGGGCCGTATCGCCGTTGGTCGCTGCCTGTTGGTTGGCCAGAGCCAGATAGCCGGCCCACATCGGCGCGGCAAAACTGGTGCCGCCGTATTCGTTGGCGGTGCAGGTGGTTTGGTCGGCGCAAACGTAGAACGTGAAATTCGCGTTGGCCGAGACATCCGGTCCGTTCCGATAGGTTGTGGAGCCCTTATTGCTCGAGTTGATCACGCCCGATAGCTGCTGGTAGGACGGAATCAGGATGTCGTCCTTAGCATAGTAGCCGCCGCCACCGTCAACCCAGGTGGATTCCGAACTCCACGCGCCACCCGCTCCGCTGGTGACTAGGTCCGTGCCACCCACGCAGATGACGTGCTGGTCCTCGGAAGGGTAAGTGCTGGTCTTCCAATTGCCGCTGTCTCCGGCTGCTTGAAAGTAGCTCTGGCCCTGTGTTGCCATCTTCTCAAAATACGGATCGTCGGTGCTGGGGTCCGCCGGGGTCCAGGTCCAGGAAGAGCTCAAATTCAAAGGCAACGGAGAATGCGAAGACATCGAACCCAGCAGAGCAGTATCGGTTTCACCCACGTACACGTAGACGGTCGTTACGCCTGGGGCCATGCCGAGTGCTTGCGTGATGTCTAGGGTCTGCTCGGTATCGTCACAGCGACTCGACTCCAGGCAGGACAGGCTGGAACCATCCGTGGAGATGCCCGTGACGGCGGCGGTCCTGGTTTGCTTAGCGTTGGTGTAGTAGGTGTTCACGTCGGCGATGTCAAATCCTTCGTATTCCAGCAGGCCGATGTTTTGGCCAGCGCCGGTGAGCGCCGATCCCCCGTAGTACGCCGCCCTCATGTCACTGCCGCAGAAGGAGGCCGAAGGACAGGAACCCGTCGTGGCATTGGACTTCACCGTCAGATCAGGTTGGTGATGCTGATAGAGCGGATGCGGGGTCGAATAGTTATCCAAACCCGAGATATGCCAGAGCTGGAATGGCAGGTCCACCGTGGGCTCGCGGTCCGGACCATAAAAGGTGCGCTGTTCCGTGGGGTGCTGGTACACGCCCATGGTTACATGGAGAGCTGCCTCAATGGCCGATACCGGGCCTTTCACCTGTACGTCCATGGCGTCGCGCGATCCGCCAACCACCGTCAGACCCTTGGCTTTCGCGAACGCAACCACCGCGTCATAGTCCTGCTGGGTGGGACCAAACCTCGCGGTGAACTCTGCCACGGTGAGGTAGCGATGGTAGAAGGCACTGGAAGGATCGTAGAGCTCTTGCAAGAAATTATCCAACTCGGCCTGATTGCGCAACGGCAGAACCATGTCGATGCGTATGGACTGAGTGGCGGGGAGTGGCTTGACGAACTGCGCCTGCCCATTGAGCGTCGCTTCACGCACATGGTGGGTCAACAGGCCCTGTGACTGCGCGTGAGAAACGGTATTGACCCCCAACAACATCACGACAACAGTAATCACAAATACACTTAATCTTCGAATCATAGTTCGCCCCTTTAGCCGGCAGCTCTGTTTTCCCTCCGGCCACTGACCCGAAATTTCTGATTTGTCCTGAATTAACGGCCGCCAGGAAATATATCGCTGGAGTCCCGGCAACCGGAAGAGGATGGGGCGGATGCTAACGCAGGCATGGATGACATTCAAGAATTAACCCACCTTTTCAACGTGGAAGTTAATAGTACGGTTGGTACTCCCGGAAACTCCGGAGAACTCTTGGAGAAGAATCGATTCCCCACGAACGTCTGCCTGAGTCCACTCTGAACTGGCAGCACGACTTACCTCCCGCCAGACGGTTTTTGTCACATGCATGGACCTTGGGAGCAATTTATTGACATTTGCCGCCCCGCCGGAATAAATTCCCGGGCGGAACATTCGGAGAGAGAACACTCAGATGAAATTCGCTAAGGTTGTGTTTTGGATCGCAGGCGTCTGGGGCATTCTGCTTCTCACTCCTCTGTATTTCATGTTCGATCTGATCGGGCGCCAGGACCCGCCGCCCATCACCCACCCGCAGTTTTACTACGCCTTCGTAAGCGCGGCCATGGTTTGGCAGTTCGTCTTTTTCGTCATCGCCACGGATCCCGCACGCTTTCGTCCGATGATCCTGATGTCCGTCTTCGAAAAACTGGGCTACGTCCTTACCGTCGTCGTGCTGTACCTCCAGGGACGCACCACTCCCGCCCGGTCCGTCACGGCCCTACCCGACGCTGTCCTAGCGGTACTATTCGTCGTCGCCTTTCTCCGGGTGGGATCCACCAAAAACCAGAGTTCCGTCTAAACGTCTGGCAATAAACGTCTTAGTGTTAGCTCCGCCCACTGCGATCATCCTCGAGCCGCTAGCAGCCCTGCTGCAATAGTAATCTTTAAGTTCAGTACCTGCCTTGTTTGCCCCCACGCTAGTCCTGGTACCTATAAAATCGGTCCATCTCTCATGGTTTCTTCTCGATCATCCAAGGCCATCCTGGCTGCCTGGGGCTTTTTCGTCGGTGGCGCCGCAGCAGTTACTTTCCTGCTCCCGCCGGGCCACGCAAAGAGCGTTTGTGGAGACTTGCTTCTGTGCCTCGTTCCACTCTTCGCCAATGCCTGCCTGCTTTGGAACGCCGTCTCGCGCTACCGCCGCACCAACGCCTTTTGGCGATTTCTGGCCCTCGGCTGCAGCATGTGGTTGGGCGGCCAGCTCACCCGGACTTATTTCGATTTAGTTCTGCACACCTTGCCGTCCCTGCCGCTTCTCGCGTACATTGTCATTTTCCTCTACGCCGTCCCGATGCTCGCCGCGCTGGCGCTGCGTCCCCACGTCCGAGGAATCGGCGAAAGCATGCGCGCCGGCAGCATCGACTTCTCCCTGCTCGCCTGGCTATTCCTCTACGCCTACGTTTTCCTGGCCGTGCCATGGCGGTTGGTTTCGCCGAACGAAGCCCTATTTGAAGCGCGCAACTTTCAGCTTTACGCCGCGGAGAACGTGATTCTTCTCGTTATGCTCGGTTTCGCCGCTACCAACGCTCGCGGCAAGTGGCGCCCGGTCTACGGCCATCTTTTCTGCGCCTCCCTGGTGTATTTCGTAGGACTCACGCTCGGCCAGGAAATGTCCTGGCGCGGCACGTTTCAGATTGGCGGATTGGCCGACCTGCTGAAAGTGATTTCCTTTGTCTGGATCGCCACCGCCGGCGTCGTCGCCCATCAGCTTTCACCGTCTCCCGATCCCATTTCGGAGTCGCCCAAAGAAGGCTCGCAACGGCACGGCATAAACGGAATGCTCGGCGTACTGCTCACCGTTTTCCCGGGAATTTGGTCGGTCGTTTATAGCGACGCGCCGCTGGCGGTGCGAGATTTCCGGGCGATGGTCACGTTGGCCGCGATGGGCGGCGGCGCCGCGATGGTGTTTCTCCGCCAGTATCGCATCGACCAGGAACGATTGCGTTTGGTGGGAGAGCTCAAGTCTTCCCTCGAAAATACCAAGCGTCTGCAGTCGCAGTTAATGCATAACGAAAAATTGGCTTCCCTCGGCCAGCTCGCCGCTGGCGCGGCCCACGAAATCAATAATCCGCTCACCGCCATTCTGGGTTATTCCGACCTGCTCATCGAAGAATCCACCGCCGGCGAACGCGCCCGCGGTCTGGGAGAAAAAATCCGCGAACAGGCCCGGCGGACCAGGGACCTGGTCACCAATCTTTCCAGTTTTGCCCGCCGCGTCCCCGCCGAGAAACAACTGCTCGACCTGAACTCCGTTCTCTCCAACGCCGTCCAGCTTCGCACCCTCGATCTTCGCGGCAAAAACATTCGCATCGAGCTCAAGAGCCCCGCGGTGCTACCCGCGGTCCGCGGTGACCCCAACCAGTTGCTTCAGGTGATTTATCACATCATTAACAACGCCGTGGACGCCATGGAAAATGCGGACGCTGGTGTGATCGCCATTCGCGCCATGCGCGAAAAGTCCAATGTCGCCGTCGAATTTTCAGACGATGGACCCGGCGTACGCGAGCCCGAACGCGTCTTCGATCCTTTCTATACCACCAAGCCGGTCGGCAAAGGCACCGGCTTGGGGCTAAGCATTTGCTATGGCATCCTCCAGGAACACGGCGGCCAAATCAGCTGCAAGAACCGTCCCGATCGCGGCTGCACTTTCCGCATCGAGCTGCCCGCGGTGCTCAACTTCTCCCCCGAAGCGCAAGCTCTGCCGCCGGTAGCCACTCACGCCCGCTGATTCGCCCTCTCAATATTCACTCGGCAGCACCAAACGTCAGCCCAGCGGGTTTTTCTGCGCGTCCAATTGGCTCGCGGGCCGCCGCGATTCGCTGCACGCGGTTGTGTGCTACATTTCTTCGCGTCGCCCGAAGGAGAACTCTCCGTGTCTCATCGCTTGCTAAAGTTTCCAGCATTAGCTCTCCCATCGCTTCTTATCGCTTTCGGCACTCTGCTTTTCGCCCAATCGCCCGCCGCCAAACGCGCGCCTGAATCCCTGGACGCTCAGTTGCAATGGCTGGTGCAAACGCCTGCAGTCTCCGGACATGAAGCGGACTTGGCCGCGACCATCCGCGAGCGCGTCCGCGGCTATACCGCCGCCACCGACAATCTCGGCGACGTAATCGTCACCGTCGGCAGCGGCGAGCCCCGTCGCGTCATTGCCGCTCCCATGGACGAACCCGGCTACGTAATCAGCGACATCACCCACGACGGCTATTTGCGCGTGCAGCGTCTTCCGCAGACCGGCAATTTGCCCTTGTTCGAAGAGCTCTATTCCGGTCAGCCAGTCCGCTTTCAAACCGCCTCAGGCTCCTGGCAGAATGGCGTCGTCGCCGGTCTTTCGGTGCACTTGCGCGACCCCCACCCGCCCAGCGCCAACGACATTGACGCCTTGTACATCGATATCGGAGCTTCCTCCGCCGACGAAGCCCGCCACGCCGGCGCCGATTTGCTCGCCCCGCTGGCCATCGATCGCCAGCTTTCTCGCCTGCAATCCCCCATATATTCCGCCCCATCCATCGGCGATCGTTTCGGTGACGCCGCGCTCTTGCAAGTGCTCGCCAAAACTGACCTCAGCAAAATTTCCGGCACCCTAACCTTCGTTTTCCTCGCGCAGCAATGGACGGGAGCGCGCGGCTTGGAGCGCATCCTCACCACCCTTCCGCCCGATGAACTTATTTACGTGGGGCGCCTCACTCCCTCCGGCCCACTTCCCGACGCTCCCAGTCTCCACAAAGGCCCCCGGCAGGCTATGGGCAGCGGCGTGCTCATCGGCGTTCCCGATGGCGGGGAGCAATCCACCGGACTTTCGGCCGAGTTGCAGAAACTAGCGGTCGCCGGAAAGATTCCGCTGCGCATCGATTATTCCGCTGCGATGCTTCATCGCGGTTACCTGCCGCAGCCGGAGCTTCCCGAAAAAGTGGCTCATCTCGGCATTGCCACCGAATTCCCGTCCACTCCCGCTGAGGAGATCGATCTCGCTGACCTCCGTCAGTTGGTAGCGCTGCTCCAAACTTACGCCGCGGGCGCGCCGTCCGCCGCGGAGCAAACCCAAGAGAATGACGCCGCAGCCTCACCCATAAAAACGCCCGAGACCTCCTCACCGGGCACCGCGCCCCGAACTCCACTGCAATACGTCAAAGAGCTCGTCGAGACTTACGGCTCCAGTGGCCACGAAGGTGACGTCCGGGAAGAAATCAAGAACGAGTTGCCCCGCTGGGCCACGCCCGAAACCGACGAGTCCGGAAATCTGATCCTGCATCTCCATTCCGCCTCCGCCCCAAAGACGCCCACAATTCTGATCGTGGCGCACATGGATGAAATCGGATTCGTCGTCAAATCCATCTCCAAGGACGGCAGGCTCGAGGTAGGAATGGACGGCGGTGGCGAACTGCGCTACTTCGTGGGACACGCCGCAATAGCGCATTCCGCCAAGGGCGCCTATCCCGCGGTGATGGAACTTCCCACCGGCTGGGACCAAGGAAATTTCCAGTGGCCCGTTCTACCGGAAACGGCCTTGCGTGTGGATGTAGGAGCGCGCACTCCCGCGCAAGCGGTCCAACTCGGTTTCCAGGCCGGCGATTGGGTCACCATTCCCAAGAAATATCGCCCCCTCGTTGGGAAACGCGCCAATGCCCGCAGCTTCGACGATCGCGTCGGCTGTTCCGCTCTGATTTCGGCCGTCTGGGCGCTCGGCCCGGATTTCAAGGACCACGACGTCACCTTCGTTTGGTCCACCAACGAGGAAATTGGCCTGGTCGGCGCCGCCGCCGTCGCCAAGCGCCTCGCCGCCGAACACCAGCCTCCCGATTTTGTTTTCGCCGTAGACACTTTCGTCAGCTCCGATTCCCCCCTGGAGTCCCAGCGTTTCGCCGACGCCGAATTGGGCAAAGGTTTCGTGATACGCGCCGTCGATAACTCCAATATCGTCCGGCGCGATTCGGTAGAAAAAGTCCTGGCCATCGCCAAGTCGAATCAGATCGCCGCGCAATACGGTGTCACCGGCGGCGGTAACGATGGTTCCGCATTCGTGCGCTATGGCTCCGCGGACGTCGCTCTCGGCTGGCCTCTCCGCTATTCGCACTCGCCCGCCGAGGTGATCGACACTCGCGACCTGGACGCCCTCGCCCACATCATCGCCGCTATTGCCCGCAACTGGTGAGCGCACCTTATCCGGTATGGAACATCCACTCGCGCTCGCGCTAGCCGCGATAATCCGCAATCTGGCACAATTGCGACGCATCTGCTTATGCTGTAGTCTCTATACACGGACTCCCCGGGTCCGTAACTGAAGGCCCCTACAGTGATCTGCCCGACTTGCCAAAGTGATAGGTCCTATCGGTCGCACCGCAGTGGCATTGTGGACTTCCTTTTTTCGTTCGTGGATTTGCGCCCGTGGCGCTGTCGCGCCTGCGATCGCCGTTTTTATGCCTGGAAAGTTCCTATGTCTTATATGTTTTACGTGCACTGCCCCACCTGCGGAAATTTGGACCTTCAGCAGATTTCACGCGATCGCGTCGAAAATGGCGTTCTTCTCGGTTTGCAGCGTCTGCTTCTTTTCCCCGCGTACCGTTGCGCTCCCTGCCGCGAGCGCTTCTTCAGCATTCGCCCGTATCATCCCGTGAAAGCCCTAAGCGAACCGGTTATGGCCGTGGTCGTGCACAACGACAATCCCCGTCGGCTGGACGACGAGGTTCCCGCCGCCACCGTCCCTGACGATGCTGCGGATCCGGAAAGCAGCCACGACTGACTCGCAGATGAGTCTTCCCGACCAACCCCGTTTACTCGATTTACTTTTCTCCACCGCCGATTTCCTCGAGATTTTCTCGAACCGCCGCATTCTGCAGGGCATGCTGGATTTCGAAGCCGCCCTCGCCCGCGCCGAAGCGGTCCACGGCATCATCCCTTCCAAGGCTGCCGCCGCCATCGAATCGCAATGCCGCGCGGAACTTTTCGACGTCGCCGCGATCGCGCGGGAAGCCGCCTCAGCCGGCAACCTCGCCATTCCCCTGGTCAAAGCCTTAACCGCGAGCGTCGCGACTCGTAATCCGGAAGCCGCGCGCTTCGTCCATTTTGGCGCCACCAGCCAGGACGCGATCGACACCGGATTGATTCTGCAATTGCGCGACGCCATCACTCGCATCCAATCGGACCTCGAACGCCTTTCCCGCGCGCTCGCTGCTCTGGCTCACGAGCATAAACACACCGCGATGGTCGGCCGCACCTGGATGCAGCAGGCCCTGCCCATTACTTTCGGACTAAAGGTCGCCGGTTGGTACAGCGCGATCGAACGTCATCGCACTCGTCTTCGTGAGTTGCGCTCGCGCGTGCTGGTGCTTCAACTTGGAGGCGCCGCCGGCACTCTCGCCGGTCTGGTTTCCTTCGCGCCTCCCGGGACGGACGCGCTGACGATTGTCGCTGCCGTCGCCAAGGATTTGGATCTGGGCGTCCCTGATCTTCCCTGGCATGCCGAACGCGATCGCATCGCGGAAGTAGGAGCATTTTTCGGCTTGTTGACCGGCACTCTGGGGAAAATTGCACGCGATGTCTCGCTGTTGATGCAGACCGAAATTGCCGAAGTGTTCGAGCCCGCCGCCGAGGGCCGCGGCGGCTCGTCCACCATGCCGCAAAAACGCAATCCCGTGGGTTCCGCGATTGCGCTGTCCGCCGCCATTCGAGTTCCTGGCCTGGTCTCCACTTTGCTGGCCGCCATGCCGCAAGAAAACGAACGCGGAATGGGCAATTGGCACGCGGAGTGGGAAACATTGCCGGAAATTGCCCGCCTCACCGCGGGAGCCCTGGCGCAAATGATTCAGGTGGTCGAGGGCTTGGAAGTCGATCGTGATCGCATGGCCAAAAATCTCGCGCTCAACCTCGACTTGGTTCTCGCCGAGGCGGTGACCCTGGCGCTCGTGCGAGGAATGGGCCGTCCCGCCGCTCATGAACTAGTCCAACGCGCATGTCGCTCGGCCATCGAGCGGAAGCGCCAACTTCGCGATGTTTTGTGGGAAGATTCGCGGGTTCGCGAACAAATGTCCCGCGACTATTTGGAAACGATCTTCGATCCTAAGGCGTACCTGGGGTTGGCGGAAGTGTGGGTGGATCGCGCCGTCCCGGCAAACCTCAAAACCGCCGCGTCCGGCGCCAAACCGGAATAAGATCGCCGCGGGTTTCGATCGGCTAGAAAGTTTTGTGAATCCTCACTCCGATTCCGTACCCGCCGTTCTGGTCTCGCAGCACCGAAAATGAAACCTGCTTTTTCGGCTGATATTCCACTTCGATCGCCTCGCTCTGCGTCGTGGTCACGTCCGTGCTGAACGTCACCAGCAAACTCCCGGTAACTCTTTGCTGGATCGCCACCCGCGCCCCGGGATCTTGTTGGTTCCCGCCCAGCGAAGGATCGATGGTGAGCTGCGAAAGTCCTGCCAATTTACCTAGCCGGCTGCCCACCTGGCTGCTCACGCCCTGGGCCAACACCGATTCCGCTCCCAGCGTTGCCGGCGTACTCCCGGCGCTGGCAGACTCCTCGCTGGTCTGGCCGAACGCGACCAAATTAATAATATCCGCCGGCGCCAGCGGTGGCGTCGAGCTGTAGTTGGTTCGCAGCTTGTCCGGCGTGCCCACGAAATTCAGCGTAACGTTGTACTGCTGCACCGTCGTCGTCACGTAGATATTCACGTTCGGCTCGGTTCGCGCCGGGTTCGCGAAATCAATCGTCCCGTTCTGCACTTCATACCGATTGCCCAGGAAGAATATTTCGCCGCCCGTCAGCGTCGCTCGGCCCAGCAGCACCGGCGTCGCCGCGGTCCCTCGAATATTCAGGTTCGCCGAACCCTCGATGCTCACCGTGCTGCTCGATAAATTCTGCGAACTCGTGGACTGCAGCGACACGTTCAGTTTCATATTCTCTTCGAAGTCCGGCGGCGCCCCACCGGTAGGCTCTTCCGAAAACTGTCCCATAAACGTAGCCAGGTCGAATCCCCGCGTGAAGGAAAGCCGGTTGATCAGAATTCGCCCGGTCAGGTTCGAACTCGCGGGAGATCCGGTCAATTGCAAATTTCCCTCCAGCACCGCTCGCACTCCTTCCGGATATCGCAACCGCACGGACTGCACGTTCATCGCCATGTCGAAGTTCGCATCTTTCCCGTAAGTCATCGATCCCCGCGCTGTGATCGTGCCGCCTCCCGCGCTGCCGGAGAACTGCTTGATCTCCAGTCGATTTCCCTCCAGCCCCAGCTGGGCGTTCACTCCCTCGAACGCGATGGGCGCCGACGGCGACGAAAACACCGCATTTTTGACGTCAATCTCGCCATTCACCTCCGGGGCGTTCAGCGATCCGCGCGCCGACACATTCATCTCCACCCGTCCCGAGGATTCCACCTCGGCGCCAAACGCCTTCAGCAACGCCAGATCCACCGCTCCCTTCGCGGAAACGTTCATGGCCGTCTGGCTTTTTAGCGGCACCATTCCCTGAAAGCTCAAGTCGCTGCCGTTGCCCTTGAGCTCCGCGTGGCTCACCGTAACGATTCCGTCGCGGTAGTCGAAGCGGATCGGATCCACCGCCGCGATTTTCTGATCCTGGTAAGCCAGCGTGAGTTTAGGGATTTCCACGTGGCCCTCCACGCGCGCCAAATCTTTCAACGGACCCTCCATCGTCGCGTGAATCTCCGTCTCGCCGGTCACCCCCGCCGCTGGATTCGCCGCATCTCCCGCCGCGGCCAGCAGCTCCGCAACCGGAATCGACGTCACGTCCAGCGATGCGGTCGCCCAACGATCTCCGGTCAGCGCTATATTGCCTTTTCCTTCGATCGCTCCCTGCGCGTATTCGGAATGCAGCGTGAACCGTGCCTGTTGCTTGGCCACATTCAATTCCGCTCTCACCCCGGAGATTTTTCTGTCGCGCACTTCCAGGTCCGGAATCTCGAACTTGGCATTGAGCTGCGGATCTTTCACCGTTCCATGCCCCGAAGCCGTGATCGCGATCTTCCCGTGGATATTCAGGTCTCGCGCCGTCACCGCCTGGATCTGATCCAACGCCAGCCCTTCGCTGCTCACGCTCGCGTCGTATTCCTGCGTGGTCGGCGCATACGTCACCTTCGCCGACGCATTTCCCGCCGCCGTTTCAACCTCCGCCGTCGAGCGGATCTCTTTTCCGTCGCCCTGGAACTGGACGCTCACATTCCGGAAGACCTGATTCCACGCGCTGCCCTGCGTAATCTGGATCGAGCCTTGCCCCGCCGGATTCTGCTCCGATCCCTGGAGCGAAATCGTCGCCGCCAGCACTCCGCTCACCGGATAGCTCGCATTTGCGAAGTGCTCGAGGTCCGCAACCTGCATCTTCGCCGCCTTCACCTCCGCCGAAATCGGGCTATCTGGCTTGAAGGACCACCCGTCCAGCCCCACTCGCCCCGCAAACGCAATTTGTCCCTGCGGTTTGCTCTCCAGCTCTCCATTCTTGATTTCCATTCCCGAAGATTGCGCCCTCACATTCGCGCGCAGCGAACGCCAATCCGATCCTTGCACCTTAAAATCATTCGCCGATACCGCGCCCGCAAACGTCGGATTCTGCATCGGCCCTTGAATCTGCCCAGTCACATGCGCCGGTCCGTGCACATCGAATACCTGCGGCGCCGAACCGTTCCCCGCTTTCGGTGCAGGCGTCACTTCCGCGACCAGCGTGCTCAGCTCGTACAAATCTCCGGTGTTCAGCTCCACGTTCAGGTTCGAGTGGTTGCTCAGCACACCGTCGATCGCGATTCGCGTCTGCCGCATCTCCAAATGCGAATTTCCAAACGACGCCACACCTCGCTGCCGGTCGTAGTCGACGTCAATCGCCCCGCTCAACGGGATGCTCCCACTCGCCGCGGCTTCGAGCGGAGCACGCACCGTCGCTTTGGCGTGTCCCTTCAGATTCGCTAAACTCCCCGCCCAGCTCGCCTGCGTCTTCAAATCGATCTGCCCCACCACCGGGTGCTCCACAAACGGTGCCGTACCGGTAAGCTGGCTCACCGCCAGTAGCGAAGCATTCGAAAGTGTCGCAGCCACTCGCGAAGCGCTGTTCCCGGCCAGGTTGTCCATCTCAAAATTGCCAGCCAGCGAGCCGCCCGCCACTTTCGCTTCCACATTCTTTACTCGCAGGTTTCCGCCCGCCAGCACGTAACTCCCGCGCACCGACGTCACTTCAGCCACCGCTTGCCCAAGCGGCACTGCCAGCTTGGCGCTTTGCACCTGCCCATCCACGCGAATACCGTTCAGCACCGGTTGCTGCGCAATATTCCGAAATCCCAGCGCCCCGTTCCCTCGCACTTCGCCCGCCGGCATCGACGCAACTTTCATCGTCTTTCCAAGCTCGCCGCTAAAAACATCCGCCTCGTATTTTCCGTCGATCTGCGGATCGGCATAGTTCGTCATGGTGGCCTGCAGCGTCACGCGCGAGCCTCCCGCATGAATCACGCCGGGCGCAACCGTCAGCCCCTTCGAATCGGCGGAAAAATGCAGCTCCATCGCGTGCAGCACCGGATTGAAATCGCGAAACACCAGCCGCCCTTGGTCGTACGAAAGCGATCCCTGATATGCGTTGGAAAGTGCTCCCGAAGTAATCCGGGTTTGAAGATCGTGCAGCTCGCCGGAAAGTGGAGTCTGATGATCGTTATAGAAAACCTGCCCCGTAGAAATCACCACATGCTGGATTCCCAAGTTGAAGACGCTCGCAACGGACGAATTAGACTCTTTCCGCGGCCCCGGCGGCTGCGGAAGGTTGCTGTGCCCATCGCGGTCGACCCTCACGTGCAAAACCGGACCGTCGATCGCAATCTCGCTCAGATCCACATCCCTGCGAAAAAACGAAATGATCTTCAGCCCCACGCCCAAATGTTCCGCGGTAAGCAGCGCCGGTTGTGAGTTCGATTCCGTGCCATGCAGCGTGATCCCGTAGAAGTCCGCGCCTAAATGGCTCCAGTGAAGCGCGAAGCTGCCGATCTCCACGCGCGCTCCTGTATTCTTCTGTACCTGTTCGACGATCTCGCGCTCCACCAATCGGTGAAACGCATCGGTGCGAACGTAAGTGGCCACTCCGATCACCGCAATGGCCAGCAACGCCCCAATCCCGATCGACGCTCGCTTTATCGCTTTTTCCCAGCTCATATCCCCACCATCTCCGTGCTTCCACTCGCGAGCGAGCTCAAAACGATTGCCCCAGCGTTATGAAATATTGCGTCGACTTCAATCCCGGCACCGGATTCAAATTCTGCCCCACGTCCACGCGGATCGGCCCCACCGGCGTGTTGTACCGCAGCCCCACCCCCACCGTGTTCGTATAATTGTTGATCAACTGGTTGAAGTTGATCGCGCTGTACACGTTTCCACCGTCATAAAAAAGCACCCCGCCCAGCCCGCCCAGCGCCTTGATCGGAAACCGCATTTCCGAATTCACCACGAACAACATGTTCCCACCCACCGGCACGGTGATCACCGTGCACGTCGATGTCTCCGCGGGATTCGCGCAAACTGTAACCGGCCGCTGCGGCCCCGCCCCATTGATGGCGAAGCCGCGCAAGGTGTACGCACCGCCCGCGAAAAATCGCTCGCTCGCCGGCACATCGCTGTCCGAAAACGGTTTGGCCATCCCCAACTGCACCCGGTTTGCCCACACCCACGAGCCGCGAATTGGGCGATAGTAAGAATCCTGCGCCAGGAAGCGCACGAAGTCATATTTTGAGCCCAGTGCTTTCGCCGTGTAGTCCACATTAAAACTTTGAAAAAAACCGCGATGCGCGTCCAGCGGCTTGTCCCGCGTATCGTGCAGGTAGCCCGCCGAAATCATCGAGAGCCGCACTTGCTGGTCCTGCGGCAGCACCAGCCCCGGTATCAGGATGTTGCTTAAATTCGTCCGCTGGAAGCTGTACCGCAGGATCAGATTCTTGGAATGCTTCGCATCCAGCGCCTTTTCCGCTTGCAAGGACGCTTGTCCCAACCTCGCCTCATACACCGGATCCTGCGTCGTCCTCTCCGCGGAGATGCTAAAGAGCGTGCTCCACGAAGTATTTCGGAAGTATGGATCGGTGTACGTGATCGCCGCCCGTTGATCCAGTCGTGAAAAAACGATCGACGCTCCTGCCGTTTCCGCCTTTCCACGCAGGTCGTGCCGTTGATAGTCCAGCGTCAGCCGCGGCCCCACAAAATTCTTCTGGCTCGCCGTAAACTTCGTACCTAGCCCGATCGGCGGCAGTCCCGGAATGGCCACCGCGCCCTCCGGCACGTTGCCGGTTCGCGGTATTACTTCCAATCCTCCGCCGTAGTCCAGTGTATTGAGCGGGGCCTCGTGCACTTTCACCAGCACATCTTCCTGATCCTGGTCGCTCACCGGCCGCCGCGTTCGCACGCTGGTCCAATCGAATATTCCCAGGTTGTATAGGTCGCTCTCCGACGTCAGCAACCGCCCCTCGCTTAGCGCGTTCCCCTGAGTCACGTTCTTGCTCATTATTTTCTGCAGAAACTTTGTGCGCGTTCGGTCGTTGCCCAGATAAACCAGGCTGGCCACATCCACCTGCGGGCCTTCCCGAATCGTGTAGGTCACGTTCATTTTGTGCGGATCCTCAGCCGTAGGCTCGGCCTTCGTCTCCATTCCGGCGTTCAAAAACCCGCGATTCAAGTACCCCGCCAGAATCTGGTTCCGGTCGTTTTCCAGCGATCGCAGCGAATACGACCGCCCAGGACCCAACGCCAGCGGGTGATTTAGCGTCAAATCTTTGGTGGTCACCTGATGATTTCCCAAAATGTTCAGGCTCGCCACCTTGTCCTGCGGCCCTTCCACGATCGTGAAGGTCACATCCACTTCCGGTTCGAAGTCCGCTTGCTTCGCGGTGATCACTACCTTCGAAAATCCCCAGGCGTTGTAATACCCGGTCAACGCAGCTACGCTTTTCCGCACCAGGTCGTCGCTGTACTTCCCGCGCGAAAAAACGAACCGCTTTTTCCGAATCATCACGTGCGCTCGCAAATCCCGGTCGTTGAAGAATCGATTGCCCTGGAAATAGATCCCTTCCATGTTGTGGCGTTCCCCCCGATGCACCTGGTAAACCACATTCACGGTTTGCGGCTGCTGATCCATCTGCACGTCCACCCGCACGTCGTAATACCCCTTGGACTGAAAATACGAAATCAGGTTCCTCTTCCCCTCATCCACCAGGTCGCGGTCCACCGCCTTTTCTTCATAAATCGGCAGCAGGCGTCTCACCGTCCGATTCCATATCCGCGCGCCCTCCACCTTCACGCTCACTACCGGCCCCAAATCCACATGAAAATTCACCGCTGCGGTGTTCGTCTCCGCGTCGTATGTCGGCGGCAGCAGCCGCACGTTCGGCGCTTTCCGCCCTCCCTTCACCAGCCGCGCCCGCACGTACTCCGCGCCCTTGTTCATCTTCTGCGCCGTAAATTTCTTTCCGGTCGCGATCGACGCTCCCTTCAGCTTCGCCACCAGCGATTTTAGCGACGCGCGTAACCCCGCGCCTTCCGCCGGCGATATCCCGTCGAACCGAATCTCTCCGATCCGCGCGCGCTTCTTCAGATCCACCTTGAAAATCACATTCACGATCCCGTGCGCTTCGTCCGTTTGGATTTCCGGGTCCACGCTGGCCTGAAAAAATCCCTCGCTCGCAAAAAATTCCAGCAGCGCCTTCTGCGCCACCGGGATTTCCTCTTTCACATAAGGTGACTGCTCCGGAATATCCACCGCCTGCAGCAGCCGTGTGTATAGAAATACCTTGGTCGCTCCCGGGAACCGCATGATCCCGATGTACGCCGCGGGCTGCAGAATGAACAGCACCCGCAAGCCGCCCGCTTCCGGCGTGATTTCCACCTGTACTTGCGAGAAAAGCCCGGTGTGCTGCAACGCCGCCGCGCTATCGCGAATCGCCGCGCTGGAAAATGGCGCTCCTTCCTTCTGCGTCAGCAGGCTGCGAAACGGGTCCAACTCCATTTTCGGCAGCGCGCTTAGTTCTACCTTGGATACGTTTTGCCCTTCGAAACCCGCGTAAGACTGCTGCGTCACCTGTGCCCGCAATCCCGCCGGCGCAAGCAGCAACCACCCGGCCAGCGCCATCACCGCGAAAACGCAATTTGCCCCTCGCGAACTGCTCCGCCCTTGGCCGCCCCGGCACGTCATGCCGCCTTCTCTCTTTCCCGTAACTCCGACATCTGGTAATCGGCTTCCGCGCCAACCAGCAAAATGATATTCGCCAGGTACACCCACAACATCAAAACAAAAAATCCCGCCAACGTCCCATACACTCGCGAATAATTGCCGAAGTACCGCACGTAAAAATTAAATGCCACCGTCCCCCCGACGAGCGTCGTCGCCACGAACACATTGCCCGCCGTAATCCAATGCCACCGGCGCTTCCCGACCGGAAGAAAATAGTGCAGCAGGTCCAGCCCCAGGCACATCAAGCACAACGTGGCCACCCACCGTGCCAGCAACAGCGCTATGGGCAACAGCGCTCCGGCCCCCACGTCGATCCAGATTTCTTTTCCCGCCCAGCGTCCCAGGCTCAGCAGCGCAAAACTCCCCAGCAAGAAGAACGCCGCCACGATCGTCGCCACGCTCGCGATCGCCCGCCGCTCCCAGTATCCCCGCGTGTCCCGGACGCCGTATACCCGCGAAAGCGATTCCATCAGGCTCATGAATCCCGAAGCCGCCGACCAAATCGTGGTCAACAACCCCAGCGACAAAAATCCCAGGTGCCCCCGCGAAAGGTCGAACATCGTGCTGATCAGCAGGGTTCTGGACTCCACCGGCAAGTACTGCGTCATCCAGGTCACCACGCGGTCCCATAGCGTGGTCGATGGCAGCCAGCCAACCAGGGATGCCACGATTAGAAAGAAAGGAAACAGCGAAAGCAGGAAATAAAACGACATCTGCGCCGCAAGGTTCGCGCAGTCTTCATCCACCAGCCTCCGCCAAACGTGCTTCCCCAAAAGCGAGAGCCGCATCTCGCCTTTGGACAGATCGAAACGGCGTTTGGGAGTTACACCCTGAGCGGTCTGGCTTGGCATGAGTCGGAGCGTACCTTGATTTGGAAATCTTCCAATCGGCCACACCGGCACCGGCAGACACCTCGACTACCTGCCAAGCGTATCGGAACGTCCCGCCGATGGCATCCACGCAATACTGTAAGCCAATTCCTATCATCCGGTACGCCCCAATCCAGGGTCCCCAGACGTAGGCTCCTGTGCCCCATGCGCCGGTTCCACGGTGCCTCAACCTGTCGTTTGCTCACCCTTCTCAAATCCAGCCGTCAGAACAGCTGTAACATCGGAAGCGCCCTAATCTTGCACACCCCAAAATCGCATGCACCTCACATTCAACCAATCCGCCAGCCCCTCCGAGGCGTACACATGACGGGGCCAGATGCCGGTAACTTGGCCTGGCCAGCCGGCAGACTTCCCCGGCCGGCATCCTTGTGTGGCCAGGCGAATCACGTTGAGGGACCTCGTTTTCCGGTCTATACTCCGCTCAAGCCTGGGTGCCCGGCACCCATCGAGCGCCGCAGGTTTGGGCGAGCGGTGGGGATCACCTGTACGGTCTTCATGGCTGCGTTTCGGCCCTGGAGTGCAGTAGCAACAACATTCTGACGGGAGGATTCACGAAATGACGAAATCAAAAGTATTCATGGCTAGTGCCGCACTCGCGGGCTTGCTTGCGGGTTCGAGCGCTTCTCTTCAAGCTTCCAACCTGGTTACCGGCCTGGCGGGCTCGCATGCTCAGGACTCCGGAGACAAGAAGGTGAAGGAAAAGCACGCTTGCAAGGGTCAGAATTCTTGCAAGGGCAAGGGTGGATGTAAGAGCAGCGACAATGGCTGCAAGGGCCAGAATTCTTGCAAGGGCAAGGGCGGCTGCGCAACCGACGGCTCCAAGATGCCCGACTAGTTTTACCCATAACCATTCCGCTTTCCCTCGGTGGGAGGGTTTGATGGCTATAAACCCTCCCTCCGTTGCCTCTCTGGAGCCGCTATGCCCGCTAACCGTTTCAATAATTTTACCGATTACGGCATCGGCATAGGTCTACGCTCGACGCATTACAACCACATTCTCACCCGCAAGCCGGTGGTCGATTGGTTTGAAATCATTTCCGAAAATTTCATGGTCGATGGGGGCCGCCCCATGCACATTCTCGACCGCATCCTCGAGCAGTACCGCGTGGTCCAGCACGGCGTTTCGATGTACTTTGGCTCCGCCGAGCGCGCCAATCGCGAACACCTGCGCCGCCTGAAAGATCTGGTCAAGCGCACCAAGACGCCTTGGGTTTCCGACCATCTCTGTTGGGGCAGCGTCGACGGCCGCTACACCCATGACTTGCTTCCCATGCCTTACACTTTCGAAGCCGCCAAGCTCACCGCGCAAAAAGTGCGCGAAGTCCGCGATTTTCTGGAAGTTCCCATTGCCGTGGAAAATGTCAGCAGCTACGCCGAGTTTCACGTTTCCGAAATGTCCGAGTGGGAGTTTCTCAACGAGGTCGTCGAGCGCGCCGATTGCGGCATCCTGCTCGACGTCAACAATATCTACGTCTCATCCCAGAATCACAGTTTCGATCCGCTCACCTACGTCAACAGCGTCCCACCGGAACGCGTCGCGCAAATCCACATCGCCGGCCACTCCAAGTACCGCAAATATATTCTCGATACCCACGATCACCCGGTCATCGATCCCGTTTGGCGCCTCTATTCCCGCGCCATCGAGCGCGTCGGCCACACCGCTACCCTGCTCGAGTGGGACGACAGCATCCCCTCCTTCAAGGAAGTCCACGACGAAGCGCTCAAAGCCAATAAATTTCTCGCCAGCGCTGCTCTGGCCCGCGCCGTATGAGCCTTCTCTCCCTGCAACGCCGCATGGCTCGCGCCGTCATGGCTCCGCTCACGCCCAACGAGCGCATGCGCCGCCTCGCTCCCGACGGACGCCCCATGCACCGGGTCGCCGCCGGTTTCATCAAGCCCAACGACCGCCTCACTTCCTTCGAACGCCTGGAAATCTATAACCGCCAGTATTGGTTCCGCATTCTCTCCGGCTTCGCCGAGGATTTTCCCGGCGTTCGCGCCATTCTCGGCGACCGCCGCTTCGACGCTCTTTCCAAGGCCTATCTGAAGCAATGTCCTTCCCGCTCTTTCACCCTTCGCAATCTCGGCTCGCGCCTGGAATCTTGGCTGCGTGCTCATCCGCGCTGGGCTGGCCCACGCCAAAAATTGGTCGTCGATATGGCCCGCCTCGAATGGGCCGATATTGAAGCCTTCGACGGCAAAGCCGAACCGGTTCTGAAACCTGAAGATCTCGCCGGCGCCGATCCCGGCCGCCTTCGCTTGCGCCTCCAGCCCTACATCCAGCTCCTCGATCTCCGCTACCCGGTTGACGATCTGCTGCTTTCCGTTAGGGAAGACGTGCCGCAGGATTCTCAAGACGCCAGCAACGCTTTCAACGAGCGCCACAAGCGCAAGCGGGTTGCTGCCGTCGCGCGCCTTCGCCCTTCCAACATTTTTTTAGCCGTTCACCGGGTGGACTATTCCGTGTATTTCCGGCGTCTCGAGCCCGAAGAATTCGCCATTCTGCGTAGCTTGCGCCTGGGCAAATCGTTGAACCAGGCCATGGACCGTTCCTTCCGCGGCAGCAATATCCCCAGCGACCGAAGAGCCGCGGACCTCGCGCAATGGTTTCACAACTGGGCCGCCCTCGGTTGGTTCTGCCGCCCAGCGAATCGAGGCGCCAAATCCTAAACTCAAATACCGGAAAACCGCCGGACTCTTCCCATGAATAACGCCTGGGCTAGTTTGCACAAATTCCACGCCGCGTTCGTCACTGCCGTCTCGCACCTGCAATCCCCTTTCCTCCTGCTAGTCAGGCTCTACTGGGGATGGCAGTTGACCACCAACGGATGGGCTAAGCTTCATAATCTTTCGCACGTCGCCGAATTCTTCGCCAGCCTGGGATTGCCCGCCCCGCACTTCACCGCCGCGTTCGTATCCACGGTCGAGTGTGTCGGCGGAATTCTGCTAGCCGTCGGCTTGTTGTCGCGGATCACTGGCCTCGTCCTCACCATCGATATGTTCATGGCTTACATCACTGCCGACCGCGCCGCCTTGACCTCCATCATCAGCGACCCGGGAAAATTCTATAACGCCGATCCATACACCTTCCTCTTCGCCGCATTACTCGTGCTGATTTTCGGACCCGGAAAGCTCTCACTCGATACTTTGATCGAGCGCCGCATGCGCCAGCAGCGTGATTCGCATTAACCACCTATGTTCACGCGGGTCTCGCGGCACAGCCAATCTGCCTGTGTGTTCCTCCGAACGACACAAGAACTTTGCTCCGAAGTTTTTCTTCCGCGCCTCGTTGCGCCCGCTTCGCTTTCGGCATCTCATTCCTATGTCCCGAACGCTACTAATTACCGCCGCGAGTGTCTTGGTCGCGTGCTTCGCCGTTTTCTTTCCCAGCCCCAGCCACATGCTCCGGGCGCAGGAGGATGAATTGAACTCCACCTCCACCATTCAGATTGGTTCCTCGCGCATCGACGTCCACATCGAAAATGGCGACTTCGCCGTTTCCCACGCCGAACTCCTCGAGTGGGTGCACCACGCCGCCAATTCCGTCACCACCTACTACGGGCGCTTCCCGGTTCCCTTCCTTCGGCTTTTCATTTCTTCATCCCACGGCCGCGGCGTAGGCGGAGGAAAAACTTTCGGCTTCGAAGACGGCGGCCGAATCCAGATCCACGTCGGAAAACAAACCATTGCCGCCGGATTAGCGAAAGACTGGATGCTCACCCACGAAATGGTCCACCTGGCTTTTCCCTCCGTCGCCGACAAGCACCACTGGATCGAAGAAGGAATCGCCACCTACGTCGAACCGATCGCCCGCGTGCGCGCCCATTACTTCGATCCCGCCGAAATGTGGTTCGAAGTCGTGCGCGATCTTCCCCAGGGTCTTCCCGCTCCCGGCGATGAAGGCCTCGACCGCACCCACACCTGGGGCCGCACCTACTGGGGCGGCGCCCTCTATTGCCTGCTAGCCGACATCCAAATCCACAAACTAACCCAAAACAAAAAAGGCTTGGACGACGCTCTGCGCGGCATCCTCAACGCCGGCGGCGACATCCGCTACAATTGGGACTTAGAAAAAGCCCTGGACGTCGGCGACAAAGCCACCGGCGTCGCAGTCCTCAAGCCCCTCTACGACTCCATGAAAAATCAGCCCCACCCGGTAGATCTAGACGCCCTGTGGAAAGACCTGGGCGTAGAGCGCACCGGCGACACTGTCCGCTTCCTAGACTCCGCCCCCGAAGCCGCCACACTAAAAGCCATCACCGACGGCTCAACCGCCCCGCCCCCAACGCACGCCCAAAACTCCCCACCCATAATCCTAGGCCGCAACTCCCGTCCCTAGCCGTTGTAGCTTGCCGTTGTGGCCCAGCCAATCGGGCTGTGTGCAAAATCCAAAAACTCCTCCACTGAAAACACCAGCACGCTCTCCAACCCGCGACCGTTGCCGTTTCTCATTCCAGCCGCGCCCTCGTCCCCTCAATCTTTTTGTGTCAAAGTAGAAGTCCATGCAGACAGCAATAAAAAATCCCAATCAATCCGACGGCCACATAGCCTTCACGTATCCGAATTTCATCTACTTCCAATCCTCCCGCATGCTGATCGTAGCGGCGCAGGAAATGCAATCGGTAGCCGTAGGCTGGCAAGTCTACGAAATCACCAAACGCCCATTAGATTTGGGCCTGGTAGGCCTGGCCCAATTCCTCCCCGGAATTTTTCTCTTCCTGGTCACCGGCCACACCGCCGACCGCTTCGACCGCCGCAAGGTGCTAACCATTTGCTACGGTGGACTGGCGCTATGCTCCGGCCTGCTGCTCCGCGTCAGCCTGGCCGGAGCTCATTCCGTCTACCGAATTTATTTCGTGATCGTATTGCTAGGCGTGGTCCGCGCCTTCAACGGACCAGCAAGCAGAGCGCTCCTTCCGCAGTTGATCCCAGAGGAACATTTTCCGAACGCGGTAGCCTGGGGCGCCACATTTTTCCAAACCGCGACGATAGTTGGCCCAGCGCTAGGCGGCGTGATCTACGCCCTCTTCCGCGGACCATCCGCCGTTTACGCGACGTCCATGGTCATTGCCATCGCCGCGCTCTTCCTCACCCTGCGCATCAAACCGCAACTCAAAACGCGCCCGCGCGAGCCGGTCAACCTGAAATCCGTTCTCGCTGGCCTGCGCTACACCTGGCGCCAGAAGCTGCTCCTAGGCTCGATCTCCCTGGATCTGTTTGCAGTTCTTCTCGGAGGGGCGGTAGCGCTGCTGCCGGTCTACGCGCGAGAAATTTTGAAGACCGGCCCGTGGGGCCTGGGATTGCTGCGCAGTGCTCCAGGAATTGGCGCTGGCGCGATGGCTATTCTGCTAGCGTATCGGCCGCTGCGGCGCCGAGCCGGCGTCACCATGCTCTGGTGCGTCGCCGGCTTCGGCGCATTCACCATTGTCTTCGGGATTTCGCGCAGCCTGATTCTCTCCATGGCCGCGCTGGTACTCGTCGGCGCAACCGACATGGTCAGCGTAGTAGTCCGCGCCACTCTAGTGCAGCTAGCCACCCCGGACGAAATGCGCGGCCGTGTCAACGCCGTCGACATGGTGTTCATCGGCGCCTCCAACGAATTGGGCCAGTTCGAGTCCGGTCTAACCGCGCAGTGGTTCGGCACCGTCCCCGCAGTCCTGCTAGGAGGCCTGGGCGCGATCGTAGTCACCGCCATCTGGGCCTGGCGCTTCCCGGAGCTGCGCAACGCTGACTCGCTAACCAATTTGAATCCCCAACAGGCAGAAAAGCCCTAGACATCCACCACCCTGCGGACTCCACTACAACTTCCGGCACTCTCATGCGATCCTGAACCCACAAATCGTAGTACGCTGGTACCGCCTTCATGAGTCCAGACACGCCTCCGCCACTGCGCGACCTGGTCACCCGCGAACAATGGGAACAGGCCAACGCTCTTCTGCACGAATTGGGCACCGCCGCGGCCGACGCCGTCATGGCTCTGCCCTTCGAAGCTCAACAGAAACTGTTCCGCAATCTGCCCTTCGATACCGCCGCAAATCTGATCGCCGATTTTCCGTACTTTCACGCTTACGTCCTGTTGCACTCGCGCCCCTCGTCCGAAATCCAAGCCATTGTCGAGGCCATGAACCCCGATGCGCTCGCCCACTTCCTCGAGCAACTCCCGGAGGAAGCGTGGCAGAGCCTCACCGACACGTTGAATCTGACTTCCGGGCGGCCAGCTTCCACCGCGCCTAGCGCAGCGAGCGTCCCCCGTCAGTCACAAATACAAAGCCCGGCGCAACGTCCGCCCATTCACCGGCTGCCCGCCGCTCCGCGCCCATCTGTCACCGCGGCCGCATCCGCTGCAGCAGCTCCTGCCCCCATCGTCGAACCGATCGTCGAAGCGCGTGCCATCGAAAAGAAATTCCGCCAGCCGGATGGCCGCGAAATTCAGGTCATCGCGCCGGTAAGCCTCTCGCTCGAACCCAATACCATCGTCGCGGTGCTCGGCCCATCCGGCTGCGGCAAATCGACGCTCCTGCGCATGCTTTCCGGGCTCGCCGCTCCCACCACCGGCGAAGTCCTCTGGCACGGAAAACCCATCGCGCAATGCAGCCCCAGCGTAGCCATAGTTTTTCAATCGTTCGCGCTTTTTCCGTGGCTTACCGTGCTCGACAACGTCGAAGCGCCGCTGCTTGCTCGCGGCATGCCCCACTTCGAACGCCATCATCGCGCCCTCCGCTCGCTGGCCTCCGTCGGCCTCAAGGGCTTCGAGTTGGCCTATCCCAAAGAACTTTCCGGCGGCATGCGCCAGAGGGTCGGCTTCGCCCGCGCGCTTTCCGTCGAACCGGAAATCCTTTTCATGGACGAGCCCTTCTCGGCTCTCGACGTTCTCACTGCCGAAAACCTGCGCGGCGAATTACTCGAGTTGTGGTTGGCCAAAAAAATTCCCACCAAGAGTATTTTCATCGTCACCCACAATATTGAAGAAGCCGTCCTGCTCGCCGACCGCATCCTGGTTCTCGGCCGCAATCCCGGACGAATCCGCGCCGACTTCCGCGTCGCCATTCCGCAGCCTCGCGATCGCAAGGCCGCCACATTTCTCACCTACGTCGATTACATTTACAAAATCATGACCCAGCCGGATTCCGAACTCGCCCCGCCATCGCTGGCGGCGCAGCAAAAGACCAGCCACACCGCGCTGCTGCCGCACGCTCGCCCTTCCGGAATTTCCGGGTTCCTGGAACTACTGATCGACCGCGGCGGCGAGGAGGATCTCTATCACGTCGCGTCCACCTTACTGATGGAAGTCGATGACCTGCTCCCGATCGTCGAAGCCGCCGCTATGCTCGGTTTTGCCACGGCCCGCGAAGGAGACGTGGCCATCACCCCGCGCGGCAGGGAATTTGCTGAAGCCGATATCAACAATCGCAAGGCCATATTTCGCGAAGCGATCCTGGCACATGTTCCGCTGCTGCAGCAAATGAATTCCTGCCTGGCCAGCAAGTCCGACGCCACCATGCCCATGGAATTCTTCCGCGACATTCTCGACAACCATCTCACCGAGAAAGAGGTCAACGAGCAAGTGGAAACCGCCTTGGGCTGGGGCCGCTACGCTGAGCTTTTCGCCTACGACGCCGAAACCGATCAGATCACTTCGCGCTCCGCATCTTCCGAATCCCATTCCAGCGACGGCGTCCCTTCGAACTCATGATTCGCCGCCCTGCCGCCAAGCTCACTCCCGGTTCCGCTCCTTGGATGTTGTCTCCCGCAAAGTTTTCTTCCCTACTCACCGACCTTCCCGTAATTCTGGCCGGCTTCGCGCTTTTCTACGCGCTGCTGTCTCTCACCCACCACTGGATGGCGCCGGTCACCGAGCGAACCGTAATCAGCCTGAGCCCTTGGGTGCTGCCGAAGTACGCCATGTATTCCGTCCTGCGCATCGCGATTGCGTATGTGTTCAGCCTGGCGTTTACTTTCGTCTACGGTTACATCGCCGCTTATAATGCCCGCGCCGAACGCTACATGCTGCCGCTTTTGGATACTCTGCAATCCATCCCGGTGCTCAGTTTTCTTCCGCCGGTGATGGTGGCCATGGTCGCGTTGTTTCCATCGCGCCAGCTCGGCATCGAGCTCGGTTCGATACTTCTGATTTTCACCGGCCAAGTTTGGAACATGACCTTCAGCTTCTATTCCTCGCTCAAAAGCATTCCGCGCGAGATGCAGGAAGCGGCGCAGGTTTACCGCTGGAGTTGGTGGCAGCGCTTCATCCAGATGGAATTGCCTTACTCCGCGATCGGCTTGGTGTGGAACTCGATGATGTCGGTGGCCGGCGGATGGTTTTTTCTGATGGCCTGCGAGATGTTCGTCCTCGGCGATCGCGACTTGCGCCTGCCCGGCCTCGGTTCTTACCTGCAGACCGCTTCCAACCACGGCGACACGCGCGCCATCGTTTCCGGCCTGCTGTTTATGATCGGCGTGATCGTCCTGATGGACCAGCTCATCTGGCGCCCCGTAATTGCCTGGGCCGAAAAATTCAAGTTCGAGCAGGTGGAAGCCGCCAACCTCCCGCACTCCCCCGTTCTCGATCTGCTTCGCCGCTCGCGGATTGTACCGTGGGCTTCGAATCTCACCGTGCGTCCTGCTCGCGAAACGCTCACTCTCCATTTCGCAAAAAAGCATCTCCGCGAACCGGCTGACGCCGCACCGAACGCCGTGAAGACCTGGGCCGGGCGCGCCACTCTGGCGCTGCTCGTTGCCGGGATCGGTTGGGCATTCGTCAAAATGGTGGCGCTTCTGCTGCACCTCACCTCGCCGGAGTTGCACAGCATCTTCGTAGGCGCCGGCGCCACTTTCCTGCGCGTCGAACTCACCCTGGCGCTCGCCGCGCTGTGGACCGTCCCGGTAGGAATTTTCGTCGGCCTTCGCCCGCAGCTCTCCGCCATCGCCCAACCCATCGCGCAAGTAGCGGCCTCGGTGCCTGCCACCGCACTCTTCCCGATCATCCTTCTGGTGTTGATTCGCGCCGGCGGCGGCTTGGGCATCGGCTCGATCGTCCTGCTGCTGCTCGGCACGCAGTGGTATCTCCTCTTCAACGTAATTGCCGGCGCCATTTCCATTCCCTCGGATCTAAAGGAAGTGGTCAGCATTTTCCGCTTCAGCTCCTGGAATCGCTGGCGCGAACTTTTCCTCCCCGCGATTTTTCCCTACCTGATCACCGGCTTCGTAACCGCCTCCGGCGGCGCCTGGAACGCCAGCATAGTAGCCGAATATTTTCATTTCCGCGGCCAGACCTTCTCCACCACAGGTCTAGGCGCAGTAATCAGCGCCGCCACCGACTCCGGAAATTTTCAGGTGTTGCTAGGTGCCACCATAGTAATGGCCGCCATCGTGGTGACCATCAACCGCCTACTATGGCGCCGCCTCTACACCCTAGCCGCCACCCGATTCAAATTAGAATCCTAGGGTAGCCCCGACACTCTTGTCGGAAAAACCGCAGCCTTAAGGGTTCCCAGCTCATCAATACTCGCGCGATCCCTCGAGCAGGAACGTGGTGGCAGACATTCCTGTCTGCGTGCTTGCCTCGATGCTCGCGTTGTCGCCGTAGCGCCGGCACTTCTGCCGGAAAATGTTCCGCCGTTCGGGAAGCACGAAGTGCAATTTGCCGATTGCGCTAGCTTCAAATGCGTGGGCAACTACGGGGATTCGGACGAAACGCCAGGTTACCCTCGCTTCGAGTTGAGCAGGCTGGACAAGCTGATCCAATCCGACGGCGACGATCGATATCTCATCTTCACCCATAATCCCGATCTCAAAGACCCATTCCTAGTGGAGAACCCAACGCTAGAGAAGTGCGAAGGGGCATCGCCCGACCCGCCGTGACCTTGCTGTGAGGCGTGGGGCAAGTTCCCGCGGAAAATGCGCGGCGACGGGGAAAAGATCGCCACCAACGAAAAGGTGGCAGGAATCCTCGCCGGTCATTTCCATAATTCGAAGCGGCCATACTACGCCAAGCCCGCGTCCGAAACCTCGCTGGCTATCGATCGACGCATCGCCAGGAAGACCTTCGTGGCTCCTCCTTTGGCCGTTAGATTTCAGCAGAACGCAAACCCAACCGCCCGAGGCCTTTTGCTGGTCACCGTGCAACAACGCCAACGGGACGACGACAAGGGGACGGACCTGGTGATATCGGTTATTCCGTTCTGGTATTCGGGACCAGCTCGGAAGCGTGACTGCTCAGCAATGGTCCCGTGGTCCGCGGTTGCGGCGATCACAATTCTGGCGGCCCTGGTCATAGGCTTCATCGTAGGCCGGATCAACCGTTAGGGTATTCAGCCTTTTGGTGAAAAGATGGGACTCCAGGGACTGAACCGGCACGCGGGCTGAAGACACATCAACTGCAGAAAAAAAAGAGCTAAGTCTTAATCGAATCGATTGCTTGCCCGAAACTACTTCCGAGCACCTAAAACTTCCTCGATCTTCAACAAAAATTCGCTAACCTCGCCCGGGCTCTCCACCCGGTACCGCGCGTGCGTCGCTGCAAATTCGCCGACGTGCACGGAAATTCCGCCGCTTCCTAGCGCGACGAATGCCTCTTCGTCCACTTCGTCGTTCCCGACGAAGATCGGCAGCACCGGCTTGCCCAACGTTGCCAGCAACCACTTCATCGCTTCGCCTTTGCCGCGCACCCGCTGGGTGAGCAGCTCGATCACGCACTGCGTTTCGGTGGTATGAAAATCAGCGCCGGCGCGCTCGCCCTCTTCGTCCATAATTTTCCGCAGCTTCCGCACGACTTCCGCTTTCGCGCCGCGATAGTGCGCGGCCACGCTGAATTCCTTGTCCTCCACCCGCACGCCCGGCAGGACGCTCACCTTCTCTTCCAGTTCCACCCGCAGCGCGTCCAGCACTTTCTCCTCCGCCTGGCGCAGACGGAATCGGCCGTCGCGCTCCCATCCATACAGCCCAAAATAGTGCGCGCCTTTCACCTGCAGCAGACGCATCAATTCGGCGCGCCGGCGCCCACTCAGAAACGCGAGGTAAATCCGGCGGTGGCGCGCTAGCCGCCGTAGTACATCCCGAGTGGAATCTTCGAGCACCACCTCTTCCGGACGCGGCGCGATCGGCACCAGCGTGCCGTCGAAATCCAGCACCAGCGCGATGCGCTTCGCCGCTCTCAGCCGCCGTGCAATCCCAGGCCACGCCTGAAACAGGTCCGATGCAGCGGAAGCCGCCGAAGTAGGTGACGTCACTTCAACCTTGGCCGCCGCACTCATCGCTCCATCACCGCGTCCGGCTGCTCCAACCGTATGTCGCACAATTCCGAAATCAGCTCCGCCGCCCAACGGTACACGTTGTGTTCCCTCACGTTCCGACGCATCCGCTGCATTCGCGCCTGCCGCTCTTCCGGCGGCATCGACAGCGCAAACTTAATCGCGTTCGCCAATTGCTCGATGTCGTATGGATTCACCACCAGCGCGTCGCGCAATTCCCGCGAGGCCCCGGCAAACTGGCTGAGGATCAGCACTCCATCTTCGTCTTCGCGCGACGCGATAAATTCCTTGGCCACCAAATTCATTCCGTCGTGCAGCGACGTCACCATGCACAAATCCGCCGCGCGGTATAGCGGCTCGATTTCCTTGTGGCTATGATGCTTTTTCAAAAATACGATCGGCCTCCACCGCTTGGTCTGATATGCCGCGTTGATCCGTTCCGCTTCGCGATCCACCTCGTTCAGAAATTCCTGATAGCGCGGAATGCGGGTGCGGCTGGGCGCCCCGATCTGCAGGAACGTAAATTGCTCGCGCAGCGACGGATTCTTCTGCAGGAAACTCTCGATCCCGCGGAACCGCTCCATGATTCCCTTGGTGTAGTCCAGCCGGTCCACGCCGAAACCCAGGAACGATGCCTCCACACCCAGGCCCTGCAGGATGGTGGTGCGTTCTTCCGGGGTCACCCGCGCCGGCGCACCGGAATGCCGTTCCGGCCACGCCACGCTGATCGGATGCGGCCGCACCAGCGTGGTTTGATCGCCGCGGCTCACCGAGAAGCGGTCCCAATCGATGCGCGACTCCAGCGCGCGATCGATCGTCTCCAGAAAATTGTTGCAGTGCGCCTGAATGTGGAAACTCACCAAGTCGGCGCCCAGCAGCCCATCCAGCAATTCCTTCTGCCACGGGCAAATGCGAAACGCCTCCGGGTTGGGCCAGGGAATGTGCCAGAAAATTGCCACCCGCGCGTCCGGCCGTTTCTGCTTGATCAGCCGCGGCAACAGCGCGAAGTGATAATCCTGAATCAGGACGATCGGCTCGACCGCTCCCTCCATCTCTTCCAGCACCGCATCGCAGAATTGCGAGTTCACTTCGCTGTAAGCTTCCCAGTCCGACATTCGAAATATCGGACGGGTATGCGCGATGTGGCACAGCGGCCACAGCCCCTCATTCGCAAACCCCAGGTAGTAGCCGTCGTACACTTCTTCGCCGATCCAGATCCGGCGCAACGTATACTCCGGCTGCTCGGGAGGCACCCGCACGCGATCGTGCTTGTCCACCACGTCGCGGTCTGCGTCTCCCGACGCATTCGCAATCCACGTGCCGCCGCACGCGCGCAAGATCGGTTCCAGCGCAGTGACCAGTCCGCTGGCGGGCACCATGGTTTCGATCGCCTTGCCGCGCCGTACGTGTTCGTACGGTTCGCGATTGGACACCACGAACAGCGGCCGGCCGCGCAGCTTGGTCTGCATGCTGATCCGCAGACGCTCCGCGGTCCACATCGATTCGCCTGTTTCCCGCAGCCGCGCTTCTTCTTCCGCCGACGCGCGCGCTTCCGCCAGGCTCTGCGCCAGCTTGGCTACCTCCCGCGAAAGCGGCTGAAACAATTCTTCGGTGGGCAGCGGCGTTCGCGGCGCGGCGCGCCCGGAACGCAACTCGCGAATCCACTGCTCGGTGCGCGTCAACGGAAGGAAAATCGCCCATCGCAGCAGCGCCACGGTGATCATCACGATCAGCAGCACCTGAATCACCACGTGCCAAAGCGTCTCGCGCCACACTTGCGTACTTTGCGCTTCGATGTATCCCGCGTCGTGGTAGATCGTCAGCACCCCGATCACGTCGGTGGCGTGCTGCACGGGCTTGCCGTTGGCGTCGATAGTGTGGTGCAGCGGCTGATAGTAAATATGGGTGGAGGTTCCGCCCAGCGTTCGCAGCTCCCCGAATCCGCGGTCCTGCATCCGGGCTTTGGCGATGGACATCTGCGGCGCCTGAAAGTTCGCACCCAAGCTCGAGCTTTCCACCACCAATTGGCCCAACGGGTTGTACACCCCTACGCCGTCCAAGTGCTCGCGATTTGCAAATCGTTCCACCACCCGCCGCAGTTGGTTGGTTTCGTTTTTCTCCAGCATCGGCTCGATGATTTCCTGCAGGCTTTCCGCAAGCACTTCCGCTCGGCGCTGCAAGTCGTCGCGCATCCCCTCTTTTTCGGTGCGCACCTGTGACCTTGCGACCATAAACGTCACCAGGGTGACCAACACCACGAGGAGTGCGGTAAGTCGCAGCCCGAGTTTCATAAGACGCCATTATAACCGTGACCGCCTCTTTCGGCGCTAAGTCCCTCCAGGCCTGGGCGCGTATCATTCCCTGCCTGGGTGTTTTGATTTTGGATAGCTGTGCAACGGAAAGGTCGCAAAGGGGGTAGAGAAACTGAAGAATCAATCGAAAGGTTGGCCAGCCCAGCGGAACGTTACTGCGATCCCGCTCCCAACGCGGCGATCACGATCGAATACGCCTCCGACACGGTTTGCCCGCTCGAATCGGAGACTTCGATCACAAATGAAAAAGTGCCCAAGGCCGCGGGCGCGCCTCGAATTTGTCCCTTCGAGGACTGCATGGTCAACCCCACCGGCATCGCTCCTGAGGTCAACGTCCACGCATAGGGCTGCAACCCTCCGGCCACGGTCATCGCCGCGGAATAAGCCTCGTTGACGTGCCCATCCGGCAATGACGTCGTCACCATGCGCAACGCGGGGGCTGCGCCGTTACCATTCCCACCGTTCGGCGCGCTCACGCCGGGTGCAGGCAAGCCTGCGGTGCTGCCGCCGACAATCGTCAACTGATATTGCTGCGACGCCGATATCGGCGTGTCGCTCGAGTCCGTCGCTCGCAACGTGAACCCGTAGACGCCGGGCGCGGTCGGCATTCCCGTCACCGCCCCCGAGGGCTCCAACCGCAGCCCGGGCGGCAGCCGGTTCGAAAATAGCGACCAGCGGTACGGAGGCGTTCCGCCATCCGCTCCGAGGGGCGCGGAGTACAGCGCGCTCGCTTGTCCCGGCGGCAATCCTGAGGTCACAATCCGAAATCGATACGACGACTCCGGCACAGCACTCATTACCGGCGCTGACGCCGGCGCGCCCGCTACCGCCAGATTGAAACTCTTCAGCACCGTTTGCGTGGGATTTCCCGAATCCCTCACTTCCAGCACTACCCGGTACGATCCCGGCTGCGTGATCTCTCCGGAAATCGTCCCGCTCGGCGACACAATCAAGCTCGAAGGCAGATTGCCGGAAATCGCGGTCCATTTGTATGGCGCCACGCCTCCGCTCGCCGTCAGTATGGACGAATACGGCGCCGACAATTTCGCTTGGGGCAGCGCCGGAGTCGCCACCTGCAGCGCGTTCAGGGCCGCCACGGTTAGCGAAAAACTCCGCTGCACCGTTTGCATCGGGTCTCCCGTGTCATTCACTGCCACCGTGATTGGGAATGTGCCGGTATCGATCGGCGTGCCCAGCAGCGCGCCGGACGTACCCAGGGTCAGCCCGTTGGGAAGTCTTCCCGCGGCGAGTTTCCATTGGTACGGATTCTCTCCGCCGGCCGCCTTTAGCGTTTCCGAATAAATGAAATTTACGCTGGCCACCGGTAACGACGCCGTTCGAATTTCCAGTGGGGTCTGCGCGGCCCTGCCGTTCATCTCGCCAATTCCCAGCCCGATTCCCGCAGCGCAAAATACGGCCAGCGCTCCACCGATGGTGCGGCCGTAAGCCGTTTGCAGGAATTTCGAGGTCAGGCGCAATTCCAATCTCCCAAAAGCGTGTCGCCGGCTCGCCGCAGGTCTTGGGTCAGTTCCGGAAACGAGCGGTGCTGCTGACTGCACCTATTTTCGCGCAGTCTGCATTGGGTTTCTAGCTTGGATCGCGGGTTACTAGTACCCGCCTCCAGGGGAGCGGATTATACCCCCAATCCGCTTGTCTTCGACCCCGTCCAGTGACGGCCGCTAACCTGCCTATTCACTACACGTTCACGCACAGGTTTCCCCTACCGTTCCTAAAGCGAACAGGGGATGGACGCCCGCCGCTTCCGCGCCCACTATCTAGGATGCTTGCAAGTCACGGAGGCGATGCCATGAAGTTCATGATCGGAACGGCCGCTCTTTTCTTGGTACTTAGCAGTAGCCCAGCATTCGCGCAGGACGAACCCAAGCCCCAGCAACAAGAGGAACATAAGCCTCAAGATTCCCCGAAGGCACCAGAGGCCAAGGCGCCACCAGCAAAACCCGACACCGCGCAGCCCAAAGAAAAACCTGCGCCACCGCCGGAAAAGGCAGCGAAGCCGCAAACCGACGAGAAGCAGCAGCAACAGGACAAAAAGGCCCAGGTAAAACAGACTCAGGACCAGCAGAAACAGGTGCAGCAACAACAGAAGGACCAACAGGCGCAGGCTCACAACGCCCCGGCGGCGAAGAACGCCGGAAACGGGAACGCACACCGAATCCCGGACGACAAATTCCGCGCGAATTTTGGCCCCCAGCATCACTTCCGCGTAGCCCGCAGCGGTAATCGCTTTCAGTACGGCGGCTATTGGTTCGCATACAGTGATCCGTGGCCAACGGGCTGGAGCTACGACGATGACTGCTACATCGAAGATGACGGCGGCGTCTACTATCTGATCGACGCCCTACACCCCGACCTTCGCTTGGTAGTCATAGTGCAAGTTTCTTAAAGCCTCGGCTAGAAGCCGTCAGTGATCGAGGATTCGCCTAAAAGGGCCGGGAAAAATCCCGGCCCTTTTGCTTTGCGGTGCGATGATTTTATCTTTTCCGGCCTGGGGCTCGCAGGCGCTTTGACTTCTCCGGTTCAGCGAAGGGCAGCTGTTTCGACTTAGGTGGGGTGTTGAACGTGGGTGTCGCAAGCTTCGTGGAACGGTGGGCGCTTTCACTCAGGTGTGGGATCGACAGTTACTTCGAAGGTTCCGCCCCCGGAAGTTTCCCCGCCGACTCCAGCACCTGCCGCGCCAGGTAGTTCACCACCTGCGCGTTGTCTCGCGCTTCACTCAAGTACGCCATCCGCAGCAACTGTTCCTTGCGATTCCGCAGCGTATCCCGAATCGCCTGCTGCACTTGCGGATCCGAGAGTTCCCGCTGCCCCGCCGGCTCTTTCGCCAGCATCTTCACGATCACGTATCCGCCAGTCCGCACCGCAATCGGTTGGCTCACTTCTCCCGGTTTCAGCGCCAGCGCCGCTTTTTTTAACGCCGGATCGGACTGATTGAACGACGACTCCGGAATGAATCCCAAATCGCCACCGGTCGATGCGCTGCTGTCTTCCGAATAGTCCATCGCCAGTTGCGAAAAATCCGCCCCGGTATTCAACTTTTCTTCGAGCAGCGCCGCTTTCCGCCGCGCCTCGGCGTCGTTCGTCGATTTATCGTTCTTGCGATTGTGCACCGTCGGGTCCGGCCGCGGCGTCACCACGATCTGCGCCAGGTGAAAGCGCGGCTCCGCCAGATTGAATTGCGCGCGATTCTGATTGTAGAAATCGATCACGTCCTGGTCGGTGACGGTAATCTTGGAAATAATTTCGCGGTTGATCAATTTCTGGATGGAGACTTCCCGCCGCAGCTCGCTCTTCAGGTCGTCCACGGTAATGCCGCTATCGCGCAGCTTCCGCTGGAATTCTTCTTCGGTGTAGGGATTCTTCGATTCGGTGAACTTGTCTTCCACTTCCGCGTCGCTCGCCACCACATTCGTCTTGTTGGCGTGCTCCAGCAGTATCTCGTTGTTGATCAAGTCGTCCAGGATGCTCAATTTCAGCGATAGCGCTTCTTCCTGCGAGGGAGGCGGACCTTCCGGGTTCACCCGGCTGCGGAAGTACTTCTCCACTTCCGCGCGATGGATCTCTTTGCCGTCCACCACCGCCCACACGTCCGGTCCGGCCGCCACCTGCTTCTTGCAGCCAGCAAGCATCGCGCAGACCAAAACCGCGGCCGCGATGGCGACCCTGTATTTCAAAGTGGGGAACTCCTTGGACCGGCCGGCGAGCGGAAGTTAAGCGGCTTTACGGACGCGGCCGTTGCGGATGCAGGAGGTACACACGCGCACGTGCTTGGTACCGCCGCCAATTGCGGCGCGCACACGGCGCAAATTCGGATTCCACCGACGCCGCGTTACGTTATTGGCGTGGCTGATGTTATTCCCAAAGCTCGGCTTCTTGCCGCAAAGCTCACATACCATTGCCATTGCTCACTCCAACGGGGAAAAATCCCTCAGGTCGAGCATTTATGATACCAGAGAGCTCCCGCCCCGGAAAGCGATTTGAGGCCTCCCAGCGCCGGAAACCCCCTCCATCCTTATATATCGAGTCACGCTGCCGAATCCTCACCGGATTGCAACCCTCAAGACACGGGCAACAATCTTCAGACCAGCAACCGTGGCACACCCACAAATACCGCTCCCGTTCATTCTGCACATTTGGAGAACCGCGCCGCCAGGAGTGGCTGCCCCACAACGGCCGACAACACCGCAACGCCATACACTGGCAGGGTAACTGTCTGTTTGGTCCCGCCCTCCAGCACGTCCGTCATCGCCGTAGGCAGCGCCACCACTTGCTCCGCTTTCGACAAGTTCACCAAAATATATATCGTCCCGCGCCTGCCGTAGCGAGCCGACACCTCTACCCCGTCCGGCGCCGCCCCGAACGCCGGCTTCACCCCGCTCACTTCAGTCATCCACTTGGCCGCCTGGCTCATCCCCGCGTCATCCAACCACGCCCCAATGTAGGTGATGCGTCCCTTGCCCACCGCGCGAGTGATCGCTGCAGGCTGGGCGTCGAGCCAGCCGTTTGATTTTCCGTAGCGCTCCAGCACCTGCACGTCCGAGGCTTGTGCGCTCAGCAATTCGGCCCACAGCTTGCCCTGTCCCGCTCCCCATTTGCCGTCCACCGGCACCGTATCGAGAAGTGCGTAGTATTGCTCCACTCGGCCGCCGAGCAAATCCGCGAGTGGCCCCGGCTGACGCTCGGTCTGCAATCCGTTGTCCTCATTCTTCATCGCCGAGCGCTGGCCCAGCACCAGGTGCCCGCCGTTGCGGACGTATTCAGTGAGATTCTTCGCCGCGTCATCGGAAAGAACATTCAATCCCGGCGCCACCACCAATTTGTATCCGGTCAGCACGGCCGTGGCGGGAACGATGTCGATCGATTGCGCGATCGCGCGCAGCGGGCGGTAATAACTCATGATCTCTGCCCGGGGATTGTAAAGCCCATTGTGCTTTTGCCACTGAATCGCCCAGCGGCTGTCGTAGGAATGCAGGATCGCCACTTCCGACTTTGGCGAAGTGCCCGCCAGCGCCGGTCCGGCCTTGGCAAATTCCGCGCCAATTTGTTTCACTTCCTGATAGAGCGGCACCGGTGTGCCGTCCACTCCCACCAGCGTGCCGTGATATTGCTCTTGTCCGTTGAGCGCGCTGCGCCACTGCCAGTAACTCACCGCATCTGCGCCGTGGCCCACGTCGTGCCAGGCCATCGCGCGTACTTCACCCTTATCGAGGGAATTATTGATCTTGGCCCAATTCACCGAGCCGGGCTGCGTTTCCATCACCCAGAAATTTTTGCCTTTGAGCCCGCGAGTCAGGTCGTGCGTTGCTCCGTTTTCGGCCGCGTCCAAATGGCCTTGTCCGATGTAGTCATCCCACGACGCGATATCCAGGTCCTGCGCAACGGTGTAGTGGTCGTAGCGGTCGAACCAGCCCATCATGTTGGTAGTGATAAACTGACGCGAATCGGAATTCGCGCGAATCACCTCCAATTGATTTCTTTGGTAGCTTCGCCACGTGTCGCTCACGAACCGCATCCAGCTCAGCAGCAAGCCCGGATTACCTTGTTCGGTCTCCACCGGAATCTGGTTCCAGTCGAAATAGGTCTCGCTCCAGTAGGCGGTGGTCCACCGCGCGTTCAGGTTATCGAGCGTGCCGTAGCGCGCCTTCAGCCATTGTTGGAAATCGGCTTTGGTGGCGGGATCGAACGACGCGTCGGCGTATTCGTTGTCGATTTGCCAGCCCAGCACCGACGGATTGTGTCCGAAACGCTTGGCCATTTGCTCGGCCATTTTGCGCGCCAGCTCGCGGTATTTGGGATTGTCGAAATTGAATTGCTGCCGGTTGCCATGTTCGGCGCGAACGCCTTTTTCGTCGATCAGCAGCGTTTCCGGATACTTTTGCGTCAGCCACGCCGGAGGCGCGCAACTGGGGGTGCCCACCACGGTATAAATTCCGTGCTTCGCGGCGGCTGCAATCGCGCGTTCCAGCCAATCCAGGTCGTACTGCCCTTCCGACGGCTCCAGGCGGCTCCACGCAAATTCACCCACACGCACCATGCGCACGCCCGCCTGTTGCATCAGCGTTAGGTCCGCGTCCCAACGGGTCTCCGGCCACTGCTCCGGATACCATGCTGCGCCCAGCAAAAGCGGTGGCGCCGCAGGAGCGGCAGTTTGGCTGGCGAGGCGCACCGGAAGCAACAAACCCACAACGAGCAGCAGCGCCCACGCCAACGCCAGCGACTTCCACAGCAGCCGAATCTTGCGCACGATAATTCCCATCGGTAATCCCTCCAGCGGCCGTCCCTCTAGATCACCAGCAGTGCGGGCCGAATCATACTCCAGCAGAAACCGTCGCGCGCTCCATTTCCTTTTTTTGCTTCACGGATTCTCGCCCGGCGGCGGCTATAATGACTGGCTCGTCGCAAGTACCATCCTCACCCCGCGCGGAAGCGAAAAGCTCCGGGCAACTCGCATGGACAAAGACACCGCACGGCTCGAAGCTTTCAGCGATGGCGTGTTCGCGATCGCCATGACCCTGCTGGTTCTCGAACTTAAAGTTCCGCAAGTCCCGCCAGGCCTCGCCGGTCCATACACCTCCGCGATGCTGGAGAACGCTTTGCGCCAGGAGTGGCCCGCATACTATTCTCTGGTGACCAGTTTTCTCACCGTACTCATCATGTGGATGCATCACCACACCGTGTTCAAGCTGGTACGCCACACCAATGCGCGGCTGCTGTTAATCAACGGGCTCCTGTTGCTCGGCGTTACCATCGTTCCATTTTCCACCGCGGTGGTCGCCGCATATTTGTACACACCCGCGGCGAAGGGAGCATGCGCGGCCTACTCGGGAACTTTCTTATGGATCAGCGTGGTCTACTTTCTGCTGGCGTTCGTGGCCATTCAACCCAGGATGCTGATTTCCCAGACCCATGCCGCAGCCGCGCTAACGCGGATCAGAAACAGCTATCGTTGGGGTCCGCCGCTATATGCGTTCGCAACCTTCGCCTCTTTTTACCGCGCCTGGCTGTGCATGGGAATTTGCACAGCGATGTGGATCTACTGGGGAGTAAGTATTTGCCTGAATCCAGAATCAAACCATCCGCATGAAGCGGAGTCCGAGTAACGGCGCCGCGAAGTTGTTGTTCGTTTTGCCGGGGCCGTAGTTCCATTTCCGCCCACCGCACATTAGTTAGCGGTCAACGTGAGCGTGGTGGCCACGGGAGTGGCCGTTAGGGAAACCGTGCTCGAGGCGCTGCTGGAAAAGTTCGCAGCTCCGGCATAGCTGCTACTCACAGCGTGGGTGCCGGAACCGGGTACCGCGATCCCCGATTCCGTCGCGTTGGTGGTCTGGGTCACCACCTTCAGTAAGACGCCCGCCGTGGCGCCGCCGTCATTCGCCACTACCACATCGGGGTTGCCGTCTCCGTTGATGTCTCCCACCGCTACGGCGTCCGGACCGCTGTCCGTGGCAGAGGTGACCTGCGCGGTGAACGTCTGTGCCAGAGTGGGTGCACCCAGCATCGCCGATCCCGCCACGTAGTTGATATTGCTCGTATCGAGGAACGATACGCTCCCGGTCGGCGAGATGGTGCCCTGCCCGTCCCGACCACGGTCCCGGTTAACATGTAGTTGCCCGCCGAGCCGGAAGAGGAAATCGCGGTGGTCGTCGGAAGAATTCCCGTGACGGTGAACGTTACCGCCAAGGAAGTGCTTGCGGCGTCTGCCGTGGTGGGAAGAAATTGGGCGAAATAGCTGTGGCTGCCGATTCCGGGAATGAAGTTCAGGATTGCCGTTCCGGCAGAGGTTAATTGGGCGATGCCCAGGAGCGCGGAATTTTCGCAATAAGTTGCAGTGGCATTGCAGAACATCACTCGGCCGGTGGTGACCGGCGTCGTGTCGGCGAGAACCGATGCCGTGAGTGTGACCGGTTCTCCGCTCGCGATGGAGGAAGAAGAGAGCGCGATGGTTGTGCTGGTAGCCAATTGCGCGGCCCCCACCCGTGGCGCCGTCCATACGGCGGCCATGGCCAAGGTCACGGAAATCCGGACGAACAGTGGATAGTGGCGAAATGGGCAGACTTTTCCGCTCACACCAATGGCGTTTGAATTCGGATCCCGAATCACGCGTATACGAGATGCAACCTACGGGCCATCTTTCGAAGCTGCTTTCTGAGAGTTTTTAATGAGGAAGTGTTTAGTGTGTGTCGGTGCGCGAGGGCGTGCGCATCCTATTGTAGAACGCCTGCCTCTACCCAATCGCGCGCCCGGCGATCACGCCCAGCCACACGGCCACAAATCCAACCACCACGCTGAGCGCCACGTTCAGCCCAGCGATCAGAATTTCGCCGTCCATGGCCACGCGCAGCGTCTCATACTCAAACGTAGAAAACGTGCTGTACCCGCCAAGAAAACCAATCGGAATCAGGTATGCCCAATTTGCATTCCATGCGTTCCGTTGTGCAAGAAACGTGACCACCAGCCCAATCAAAAATGACGCGGTAATGTTGATCACAAACGTGCCGTAAGGAAAGCGGCTAGGCGCGCGTTCATTGACGAAATTATGTACCCAAAATCGCAACACCGAGCCAATCGCCCCGCCAACCGCGATCATCCAATATTTGGTCATGCTCGCGAGTCTGAACGTTTGCCGTAGAAGTTGTCAACGAGCGCAGCGCTTACGCTTCTACGGTTCTACGCCGTTATCTTTTCCGGGTGCCCCGCTCTTCCCGATTTTTGGGAAGGGTGGGCGTACAGATCAGCAAGTTTGATTGGATTCGATGCAAACCTCCAGCGTTCGCTGTTGGTTTTTTCCGGACCCCGCTGCGAGCCTAGATCGGATAATGCGTAGGACTCCTCCGAATCGTAATCCACCGTAACTCCGTAAATTCCTCCAACGCCGCCTTCCCCCCAAACCGTCCCCACCCGCTGCTCTTCACCCCGCCAAACGGCATCTGCGGTTCATCGTGCACCGTCGAACCATTGATATGGCACATCCCCGTCTCCATCCGCTCGGCAATCTTCATCGCCTTATTGATGTCCCGGCTGAAAATCGCCCCGGACAGCCCATAATCCGTGTCGTTCGCGATGCGCAGCGCGTCCTCCGCATTTTCAGCCAGCACCACCGCCACCACCGGCCCGAACGACTCTTCATGATAAATGCGCATCGCCGGCGTCACTCCGTGCAGCACCGTAGGCAAATAGCACGAGCCGACCGCCTTGCCGCCGCACAACACCCGCGCGCCTTGGCTCACCGCGTCCGCGATCAGCGCGTCCACCCGCTCCACGGTAGTCCGATTGATCACCGCACCCACCTGCGTTTCCGGCTGCAGCGGGTCTCCCACTTTCAATCCCGCCGCCTTCACCGCCAGCTTTTTCGCGAACTCATCCGCTACCGGCCGCTCCACAATAATTCGCTCGGTGGACATGCAGATCTGCCCTTGATTCATGAACGCCCCAAAATTCCCAGCCGCCACCGCCGCGTCCATCTCCGCATCTTCCAACACGATCATCGGGGCCTTGCCTCCCAGCTCGAGCAGCGTCCGCTTCAGATGCTTGCCGGCCTTCTCCGCGATCAGCCGGCCAATTTTCGTGGACCCGGTAAAATTGATGCGCCGCGTTCTGGGATGCACGATCAATGCATCCACCACCTCCGCCGCATCCTTCGGCGCGTTAGTAATCACATTGATCACGCCCGCTGGAAATCCCGCTTCACTCAGCACCGACGCGATCGCCAAGTGCGTGCCCGGCGACTCCTCGGACGCCTTGAGCACCACCGTATTTCCGTACGCCAGCGGTATCGCCACCGCGCGAAAACCCAGTATCAACGGCGCATTCCACGGCGCAATTCCCACCACCACGCCCACCGGCTGGCGAATCGCCATCGCCCGCGTATCCGGCAAATCCGACGGAATGATTTCGCCGATCAGCCCGTAGCTCTCCGCGGCCGCCTCCCGCAAAATCCCCGAGCTCAGCGTGCAATTGAACATCCCCCAACCGAATGTGCCTCCCGTCTCCTCCGTGATCAAGCGAGCCAAATCTTTCTGCCGCGCCTCGAGCAACTCCGCCGCTTTTAGAAACAGGCTGCGCCGCAGTCCCGGCGCCGACGAACTCCACGCGGGAAACGCCGATACCCCCGCGTCCACCGCGGCTTCCACATCCGCGCGTCCGCCCGCCGGCACACGCGATATCGCTTCCCCCGAAAATGGATTCTCTTTGGTGAATGTCTTCCGATCGACGGCGCCGCACCATACTCCGCCGATAAACATTTGCAGATCGCGCACCGCTGCTGTGGGCATCGCCCTAACCTCCTAATTTGCCGCTGCGTCCCGCGTTGCGTTTCCTAGATTCCGCTGATCGAGCGTCCCAGCGACTGCGCGCCTTTCCGCAGGATCGGGAGAATCCGTAGCACCATCTCCTCCGTGGAAACCCGCGCCGCGTGAACGCCCACGTTTATCGCCGCCGCCACGTGCCCGTCCGCCGCGGTCACCGGAACCGCAACTGACCGCAACCCCAACTCCAGCTCTTCATCCACCAGCGCGTAACCTTCCGTCGCCACGCGCTTGATGATCTCCGCGAACCGCGATTTGTCGGTCACCGTTCGGGGTGTATGCGCTTTCAGTTCCACCCGATCCAGGAATGCCGCGAACTCATCTTCCGGCAACGCCGCCAGCATCACCCTTCCCATCGAAGTGCAAAATGCCGGCAAGCGCGTCCCCACCGCCACCCCGATCGACATCACCCGCTTGGTCGCCGACCGCGCCACGTAAACGATCTGATCGCCGTCCAGCACGCTCATCGAGCTCGATTCATGCAACACTTCGGTCAACCCTTCCAGCACCGGTTGCGCGATGGTCGGCAGTGAAGACGACGACAAATACGAAAATCCCAAATTCAAAATGCTCGTTTTCAGCCGGAAAATCCGCCCGCGTGCTTCCGCATATCCCAGCAGTTCCAGCGTCAGCAAAAGACGCCGCGCCGCCGCCCTCGAGAATCCCGTGTGCCGGGCAACGTCCGCCACCGTAAGTCCCTCCCGCCGGGTATCAAACGCCTCGATCACTTTCAAGCCGCGCGCCAGCGACAATACGAAATTGGGATTGCCGATGAATTCGTTGAGGTCGTGATGCGGTTTGTGCGCGCCGCCCGCGGTACGCGATTTGCTGGAACGGGGAGTGTCAGTTCGCATAAGATTCAAGCCTTGGAAAGCATGGCAAAGAAAGCAAGCCAGGGCGGGTGCCCGATAATCGCACGATTGTGCAGAATTCGCAATTTCTCCTTGACTACCCCATACTCGTGCGGTATAGCTCCCGCAATGCTTACTGGCTAACCACCATATCGACATTCTAAATTGGCCCGATCCGCTCGCCGCGGGAGGAGCTAAGGCACATGAGCTTTCGTTCGATCTTCTTCGCAACCATTCTGGTGGCATCGCTTCTTTTCTTCGCCTCTCTCGCACACGCTCAGGTGGGCACCACCGAAGCCCAACTCAACGGTACGGTGGTCGATCAAACCGGCGGCTCGGTGAGCAAAGCCACCATTGCGCTCCGCAACGTAGACACCAACCGCGTCAACACCGTCACCTCCAACGACACCGGCTACTACATTTTCACCAACATCCTGCCGGGGAGCTATGCGTTAACCGTTGCTTTTACCGGCTTCTCGAAGTACACACAGACCGGCATCGATCTCCGCGTCGGCCAAATCGCCACCATCGACGTCACCCTCACCGTCGCTGCCACCGGCCAGCAGATCGTCGTGAATACCGAGGCGCCGGTCATCGAGCCCACCCGCACCGAAGTGAGCCAGGTGATCGACGCCCAGCAGATCAACAATCTCCCCATCAGCGGACGTCTGTTCACTGATTTTGCGCTGCTCTCCCCGGGTGTCGCGACCGGCCGCACCAGCCTGCAATCCACCTTCACCGATCCTTCCACCACCCGCATTTCCTTCGGCGGCCAGCGCGACTTGAACAATATGGTTACCGTCGACGGCGCCGACAACATCAACACCGCCACCGGCTCCCAGCGGGCCACGCCCTCGCAGGAAGTGGTGAGCGAATTCCGCGTGGTCAACAACGGCTACTCCACCGAGTACGGCCGGTCCCTGGGCGGGATTGTGAACATCATCACCAAATCCGGCGGAAACGATTTGCACGGTGAGATCTACGATTATTTCCAGAACAACGCGCTGGATGAGCGATCGCCGTTGCAGCCCTCCCCGCAGGCCGACGTGTTGCAGGAAAATCAATACGGAGCGACGCTCGGCGGTCCCATCCAAAAGGACAAAACGTTTTTCTTTGCGAACTACGAAGGCCAGCGCCGCGCCCAGTCGCCCACCTATCCCGGAGTGTTTTTCGCGCCGGTGGATGCGTCGGTGGCGCCGTTATTCCCTGGGAGTACCAACAATCTCGAAGCGGTGAATATCGTCAAGGAAAGTTTCGGACTGGCGCCGGAAAACCTGAACTTGCTGCAGGCGTCGGACGTCGATAATGGCTTCGTCAAGGTGGATCATCAGTTCAATGCGGCCAACCGCCTCTCCCTGCGCTATTCCGTGCAAGACGCGCGCGATACCAACATGCTCGTGGGGTCCACCCTGGACGGCGGCGGCATCGGCGCGCCCAGCAGCGGCCACAATGGCTATCTGCGGGACCAGGCGGCGGTCGGAACCCTGACCAC
>Ga0302326_10002703_pt1 | contig 42797 bp, 34 predicted proteins | sample Palsa_T0_3_FD_202264 | JGI IMG/M metagenome (GOLD analysis project Ga0302326, IMG submission 202264) | Peat permafrost microbial communities from Stordalen Mire near Abisko, Sweden - Palsa_T0_3 | ecosystem: Environmental > Terrestrial > Soil > Palsa > Peat permafrost | place: Sweden: Abisko...
GATACCACCCAAAACGTTGGCTATGGCTGGTTCAAGGGCGAGAACAAACGATTCGGCAAAACCGCTTACTACATGAATGGCAGAGCCCCGGGGTTCGCGTCGTTTGTTATCCACCTTCCGGATACTCGAACAACCGTCGTGGTTCTGAGTAACATCTATTCGTCGGCAACGACGACCATCGGCTATGATATTGCGGCCATCGCTCTGGGGCGGACATATGAACCGCTTCACTTGAGAAGTCCGGCGCCGGATTCGGTGGAATTGAGCAGATGCACAGGTACGTTCCGTTTTGGCTCGGACTTTTATCAGCCGAATGCGGTGGTAGCTTTGACGTCGAACGGAGGGGAGCTGTTCATGCGGTGGCCGTCCGGTGATGTGTCAGCGCTGATTCCGGTCGGCCTGGATCATTTCGTGGATCGGTCCTACTGGGTGGATGTAGACATCCGTCGCGATTCCTCCGGCCAGCCTGCAGGATTGCTTTACGACCACTTTCAGGGAGAGGCGGCAAGACCACAACCCTGAGCAGGTTTCGTCGCTTTGAATGGAGAGTCACTCGCGAGCGGTTAGATTTAATCGTCGTCATCTCAGGCGGATGCGGATGCAGCAGCGCCTATCCGTCAACAGCGAGCATTAAATTCGAAGCATGGCAAGACACCTCATTCGACTCAGCGGCGGTGAGCACATGGTGATTGATGAAAACACCCCGCCCAACGGGAGCGCCTTCCTGACGGAATCTCCGTACGAAGCGCCGCCCATGGCCTCTATCAGCCTGGCAAGCTACACACTGAATCCGCTCTCGGAGATGGATCAGAACGCGGTGAACAACGCGACAATCATCCTCACGCAGTGATCGTGAGCAAAAAAGAGGGCCCGGATTTCGCTGGGAGGAGCTGGTCCGGGCCGAGGGAAGAAATTGATTCGCGATCGCGCGGGCTAGCGGTGTCCTCCGCTGTGGCTGCCGCTTCCGCCGGAATGGCTGCCGCCACCAGACGTACGAGGGGCGCTGTTGCCGGTGCTGCGCGGAGCGGTACTTGAACGTGGAGCTACGATCGACGGGCTGATGCGCACCGCTTGGCCGCCACGCGCATAGGGCGATGCGCTGGACGAGCCGCTGTCCCGCTGGTACCCGGCGCCGTAGCTACGGCCATAGGGCGACGTCGCGCCGCCTCCGGCTGTTCCGTGAATCGGTTGGCCGAAACGGGACCATTCATGGGACTCCGAACGGCCTCCTCCGAATCCGCCGCGGCTGGCCGGCGAACTGAAATTCGATCGCCCCATCTGTTGCATTCCGCGCTGCTGCTGATCGAAACTGGCGTGCGTCACGCGCGGCGTTTGCATCCGGCTGGCAAAATTCTGCGCCGAGGATTGCGGGTATCTGCCGCTTACCGAACGATCCGACATACGCAAGCTCGAACGGTCGGGCGACACCGGCAGAACACCATGCACCAGGCCGGCCGACTGAATTTGCGAACGATTGAGACTTGCGATTTGGCCGCCGCGTCCGAATCCGGTGGTGCTCATGCCCACTGCCCCGCCCGTCACGCGTGCATTGCGATACGCGCTCATGACGTTCGCGTTGCCGACGATGCTGGTGTGGTTCGCGTAGACGCCGCCGCGAAATCCAGCGTATAAGCCGCGCCCCCACCAGGGATGGACTGCTTCAAACGGCGCTAGCGCGACCCAGCCTACTCCTCCAAATCCAAACCCTAGGCCGACGCCAAAGCCCCCGCCGAATCCAAAGAATCCGACGTACGCCGGCGCCCAGAAAGGACTCGCCAGCACTGGTCCGGGATACCAGGCCCAGCCGCCGGGGCCCCAGAACCAACGGCCATAGTGATATGGCGCCCAGCCCCAAGGATCGGCGCTGACCCAGGTCCAGCCATAGTAGTCTTCCCAAACCCAGCGCCCATTTTGATAGGGCGCCCAATCCGGTCCAACGCCGGTGGGCTGCCAAACCTGACCGTAGTTTGGATCCTGCACCCACTGGCCGTTCTGATCCAGATCCTCGGAGCCGCTGATGGCGGGGCTCACGTGCTGATAGCTTTGCGAACCCAGAATAAACCGGTCGCGCTCGTCATTCCAGTGGTCGAAGGCGTCGAGAGGGATGGGCTGCACAACCTGGAATTCCGCGTCCGCGGCAGGGCCGCGCGCGTCCATTGTTTGTCCTGTTGCCAGGTGCTCCCCGCCGCGCTGGCTGTCAATTTCCGCCTCGCCGGATCGAACGGTAATTTCGGAAGTGCCGTCCTCGTGAACCGTCACGCGATATGCGCCGGGCCGCAATGGACGAACGGCGACGCTGGGCGTATCCACCTCAACTTGCGCCTGGCTGGGCCGCAGCGTGCGAAACAGCACGGTGCCCGTTCCCACCTGAACCTGAAAGCTCTTCACGTCCATGCCGGTGAAGCGAACTTCGGAATTGGGGCCGATCCGAACCACGTTGGCGGAGTCCAACTGGACTTCGGCGCGCCCGGACGTGCCAGTGAGCACCCGGTCGTCAGCCATCACCGGACCGTTCATCGCCGCAGCCACGACGTCGCCCGAGTCTCCACGGCGAAGCGAAACGTCGCCAATCAAAATGCTGATGCGCGCCACGGCGCGGCCGGATTCGTATTGCCCGTCCGGCTCGGCGTTATCCTGATCCTGCGCCTGGAGTGGAATTACGGCGCTGAGGCCGGCCAGAACCAGGAAGGATAGGAGAACGCGTTTCATAGCCTGTCGTGGTTTGATTGGCAATCGGTTGGCCATCCATGAACTTTTGTAAATCCAGCCACTTAGGCGGCGCAGGCTGAAGGAGTGGGCTGGCCGAAAACCACCAGCGGTGCTCGGAATGGGCCGGGTCTCAGTCGCTGCGCAAGGCCGAGGCCGGGTCGATTCGCACGGCCCGAATCACCGCCGGAATGGTCGCGATCGAGGCCATCAAGATCACCAGGAGGATAACCCAGACGACTGCCGCCGGCTCCCACGGGCGAAGGTCGTACAAAATCCGGTGGATCCACAGAGTGAACACCGTAGTCACTGCCGCGTAAGCGCACAGGCCCAGGCCGATGCCGCTTGCGGTGAGCAGCAACGCTTCGCGCGAAAAAAGGCCAACGATCCGCGCCGGCTCCGCCCCCACTGCCATCCTCACTCCAATCTCACGGGTGCGCGATTTCACGGCATAATCGAGCGCGCCATAGAGACCGATGCTCGCAAGCAGCGCGGCGATGGCGCCGAACGTGGCCGAGAGCGCCGCGAGGAGACGCTCCTGCCAGAGCGACGCGTCCACCTCTTCGCGCAGAGTCCGGGTTTCGATGACAGGCAACGCGGGATCGAGCGAGTGCAGGATTTCGCGAACGGGCGCGATCATCGTTTCTGGGCGCTCGCGCGTCCGCAGGTGCAGAATGAAACCCGACTCGAATCCGTCGACCATGGGATTGTAGACCGTTGGCGGAACAGGTTCACGCAGCGAACGATACTTCGCATCGCTGACGACGCCGATGATTTCGTTGTCGGCTGTTGCGAAACCGTTGGGCCCGCGCGAGCCGAACCGCTCCCCGATCGGGTTCCTGCCAGGGAAAAATCGGCGGGCGAAGGCCTGGTTGACGATCACCTTGTGCGGAGTCTGCTGATTCCGGTCGAACCAATTGAACTCCCGCCCGCTGAGGAGCCGCATTCCCAGGGTGTCGAAATATCCGGGCGTGACATCGTTCAGGCTGCTGTTCAGGAAATCGTTGGCGCCGATCTGGGATCCGGCGACGCCCACGGTAGCTTTGACGCCAGTGCCGCGCATCAACGCGCGCGAGGCAATGCTCGCGGAACTCACTCCCGGCAGCTTCCCCGCCCGCTCCAAGAGATTCTTGCTGAAGGTGCGCGTTTGCTCCGGCGTGTAGCCTCGTAAGCTCGGATCGATGGTGAAGGTCACGATGCGATCGCGATCGAAGCCAGGATTCATAGAACGCATTCTAATCAGCGTTCCAACCAGGAGTCCCGCTCCCATCAGGATCAGCGTGCACATGGCCACCTGCGTGGAGACAATCAAATTGCCTGTCAAAAGACGCCGCGTAGTGGTGCGGACGCCTTTTAGCGTACCTGCAACATCGGCGCGAGCGCAGCGCAGTGCGGGCGAAAGGGCGAACAAAAGGGCGGTCAGAACGGTGGTGGCCAGGGCGAATCCAAGCACGCGGAGGTCGATCGCGATGTGCATGGCAAGCGGCTGCAGCACCGCTCCGCGATCTCGAATCGGGGGCAAGGCGCGAGCCAGCAAGGGCAGGCACGCGATCGTGAGCAGGATGCCGGCAGCGCCTCCGAGGAGCGAGAGTAAAAGGCCTTCTGTAAGGAGCTGCCGGACTATCCTTCCGGGGCTCGCGCCCAGGGCTAAACGAACGCCCATCTCCGGAGCGCGTCCGGCGGAACGCGCCAGCAGCAGACCGGCCACGTTCGCGCAAGCCATCAGCAGCAGCAGCGCAACGCCGGCCATCAAGACTTCCAATCCGCGGGAGAACTGCGAGCGCAGGGTGGAAACTCCGTTGACGATAGATTCCAGCCGAAGATGGGACTCGATGGCGGCGTTGGCTGTTCGCTTTTCTTCCAGAAACAATTTGTCGTAAAGCACGGGATCGACCTCGGCATTCGCTCGTTCGAAGGGGACGCCGCTCCGCAACCGCGCGAAGATTTGCGCGAACGGTTTACCGAGAACCCCGGCGACGGCGGCGGGGACTCGAAGGTCGGGGCTGGTGTCCACCGCCAGGCCGTTGAACGATTCGGGTGAGACTCCGACGATGGTGAAAGGATGCCCGCCCAGGATGATTTTGCGGCCCACGACGGAAGCATCGCCGCGAAATCTTCGCTGCCAGAAATTGAAGCTGAGCACGGCGTTCTGGGCGCGCGCGTGTTCATCTTCGGCGGTGAGCACACGGCCAAGATAGGGACGCACGCCCAGCGAAGAGAAGAAATTCGCCGAGACCAAGTGGACGCGGACGCGTTCAGTGGAAGCCCCGTCGTTGAAGGCAGCGTCAAAGGCGACGTCGGCTTCGCCCTGACAGATGATTTCGGAAAAGTCGGCGTCTCCAGTAGCGGCGCGGTCGCAGAAATCGTAGGGCAGATCCCAGGTGACGAAGTCGGTCGGATGGACCTCGACCAATCGAACCAGATTCTCGGGGTGGGAAACCGGCAGGGGCCGAAGTAGCAGCGCGTTGACCATGCTGAAAATCAGCGTATTCGCGCTGATCCCGACGGCGAGCAGCAGCGCGGCGGTGACGGTAAACACAGGGCTCTTCGCCAGCAGGCGAATGCCGAAGCGAAGATCGCGCAGGAACTCTGACATCGATACTTTTTAAGATAGCGCGGAGAAGACCGCTTGCTGACGCGCTCCGCTCTGTAAAACACGTGTCTTGTATCGGAGGGACAGGTCGAGTAAACTATAGTTAATTTGTGGGCATCAACCACAGTCAATAATTCCCTGCCCGAAGTCCATTCGAGCGTTCCCACCACCCATCCGTCTCTATGGCGCCGGATGTTCGCCTTCGCTGGCCCTGCGTACCTGGTGAGCGTCGGCTATATGGATCCCGGCAACTGGGCCACAGACCTGGAAGGCGGCGCGCGCTTCGGCTATCAACTGCTGTGGGTGCTGGTGCTGTCGAACCTGCTGGCGATTCTCCTGCAGACCTTGAGCGCACGCCTGGGGATTGTTGCCCAGCGCGATCTGGCGCAAGCCTGCCGCGAAACGTACCCGCGCCCGATCTCCTACGCGTTGTGGTTCCTATGCGAGATCGCAATCGCCGCCTGCGACTTGGCGGAGGTGCTGGGCGCGGCCATCGCGCTGAACCTGCTGTTCCACATCCCGCTGCTGGCCGGCGTTTTATTAACGGCCGCCGATACGCTGCTGTTGCTGTGGTTCACGCGGCTCGGAATACGGGTGATCGAGGGATTCGTGCTGTCTTTGATCGCGATGATCGCGGCCTGCTTCGCCATCGAAATCTTTTGGGCCGGTTCCCCGGTGCTTGGCGATCTGGCGCGGGGAGTAGTTCCGCATATCTCGGCTCGAACCCTCTACATCGCAGTCAGCATCCTCGGGGCAACCGTGATGCCCCACAATCTGTATCTGCACTCGGCGCTGGTGCAGACGCGGCGCATCGGCAAGACCGATCCCGAAAAGCGCACGGCCTGCCGCTTTAACCTGATCGATTCCACCATCGCGCTGAATGGCGCCCTGTTTGTGAATGCGGCAATTCTCGTCTTAGCGGCGTTGGTATTCTTCCGCCGCGGTATTGTTGTGACGGAAATTCAACAGGCCAGCCAGCTACTTTCACCACTCCTTGGAACGACCGTCGCCAGTGTCTTGTTTGGAATAGCCTTGCTTTGTTCAGGTCAATCTTCCACTTTGACCGGTACCATGGCCGGCCAGATAGTGATGGAGGGCTTTCTCAACATCCGGGTACAACCCTGGCTGCGCCGACTGCTGACCCGTACCGTCGCCATCATTCCCGCCGCGCTCGTAGTTTATGCGGCAGGTGAATCTGGAACCTTTAAGTTGTTGCTTTTAAGCCAAGTCATCCTAAGCATGCAATTGCCGTTTGCGGTGATTCCGCTCATCCACTTCACCAACGACAAACAACGCATGGGCGCATTCGCTAATCGGGTCTGGCTGAAGACTCTGGGGTGGCTCGCCGCTGCGTTCATTCTGGCTCTGAACGTGTGGCTCGCCATACTCTCGGTGCGCGACTGGCTGAACGATGCGGGTAGTTGGCGAGGGCGACTGGAACTCGGCATGATACCCGTCCTCACTGGTGTTGCCTTATTGCTGCTCTGGGTGACCTTTGAGCCCGTGCTTCCGCGCTGGATTCGCGCGCTCGGGCAAGCGCCCATCAAGCTCCCCGAAGCGGTCGCGGAGGATCTGCCGAGCCCCATCTATCGCAAGATCCTGGTACCTCTGGATCATACGGGCCGCGATCGGGATGCCATCGCCCACGCTGCGGCGATCGCCCGGCAGCACGATGCCAAGCTCTACTTGCTGCACGTGGAGGAAGGAATCACGAGCATGGTGTACGGTCCGCTCTCCTCGACTGCCGAGGTAGAAGCCGGCGACCAGTATTTGCATCGGATCGTTCGCGAATTGGAGAATCAGCAGGTGGCGGTGGAAATGGTGGTCCGGCACGCGCGTGTGCCGAAGAAGGAAATCGTGCGCTACGCCGAAGAGCTGCAACCGGATCTGGTGGTGATGGGCGCTCATGGGCATAGAGGCTTGAAAGACATAGTGTTCGGGACTACAATTAATGCAGTACGTCACAAGTTGAAGATGCCCTTGTTGGTGGTCCGCGGCGGCAAATAGTCGGGCCTTTGTTCGGCAGCAATTGTGTCCAAGAGACACACCGGAACTCCAAATCCGATGAGATCTTATTTGTTTTGAATCACCTGAATTGGTGACAGAGATGCAGTCACTTGGATTACAGCATGCGTAGATTGACGATTTTGGCTCTGGTTGCAGCTTGCTGCGCCCCACTGCCGGGTTCCACCCTTCTGAAGCTCAGCTTGGACGACATGATCCAGAAATCGACGGCGATTGTCCATGGCACGGTGCAACCCAGCTATTCGGCTTTTCGCGGCGCAATGATTTACTCCCACTATCAAGTCCAGGTCACGAACACTTACAAGGGCGCGCCCGCGCGGACTTGGGATGTCGCGGTTCCGGGCGGCGCGGTCAACGGAGTCCAGCAATACTTTGCCGGTGCTCCGGCGCTGACCGCCGGTCAGGACTATCTTTTGTTTCTGTGGACCAGCAAGACCGGGCTGACGCAGGTGATCGGGCTGTCGCAAGGTCTGTTTAATGTGAGTAGCAATTCCGCGGGCCAGTTGATGGTCTCGCGAGGCGCGACCACCGAACCAATGCTCAACGCCTCCGGCCAGGTCACCACCGACGCCGGAATGCAGATGACGCTCTCGCAAATGACCAGCTACATTCAGGCTGTGCTGGCAGGAGGCGCCGCGCAATGAAGAAGCGCTTTGCGATTTTGATGGCAGGCTGCTTTTTTCTTGCGAACACCGGTTCCGCGTATTACTACTACACCTACTTCAACAGCTCTTCGTCGCCCTATACGCCCATCCCCTGCCAATTCGATCTGAACGCGCTGAACAACAATACGGTTCCGTACTTTATTTCCGCCGCGGGCCCGTCCACTATGTCGGCGGGCGATTCGATGCAGGCTATTATCAGCCAGATTAACGCCGCAGCCAACGTCTGGAACGGCGTGAGCACATCCAGCATACGGCTGGCCTTTGGGGGCTTGTACAGCGCCGGAATGACGGAATCGGCGCCTGGAATTCAGATCGAATTCTCGGACGATATTCCGCCCGGGTTGCTGGCGGTGAGCGCTCCGCAAACGTTCGGGAACCTGGTAACCGGACCCAACGGAAGCTTCATTCCGGTGAGTCTTTCGTTGATGGAACTGCCGACCAATATCCCGGCGTACTTCACGCTCGGGCCCAGCAGCTACAGCGAGGAATTTTTCGTGACGCTGGTGCACGAGTTTGGCCACACATTGGGCTTGCAGCACACGCTGGCGTCGAGCGTGATGTCCACCTACAACACTACTGCTTCGAGCAAGGCCAGTCCTCTGGGCGCTGACGATATCGCGGGCATTTCCGTGCTTTATCCGGCCAGCAACTACTTGTCGACGGTGGGAAGCATCTCGGGCAAGGTAACGCTCAACGGAGCGGGCGTGAATCTGGCTTCCGTGGTTGCCATCGCGGCCAACAGTCCGGCGATTGCGACGCTCACCAACCCGGATGGCACATACCAGATCAACGGCATTCCAACCGGCACCAACGGCGGCGGCATTGAGTACTACGTTTACGTGCATCCGTTGCCGCCGGCGGCGGAAGGTGAAGGCAGCCCGGACAACATTTTCTACCCGCACAATTCGGACGGCGTTTTCCTGGCTCCGAATACGAGTTTTGTAACGCAATTTTATCCCAACCAGCCGGGTCCATCCGGCGCGCGCCAGGTCAAGGTGGTAGCTGGGAAGGAAGTCTCGCACATTAACTTCCAGGTGGCCGCCGCCAGCTCTCCGGGCGTCTCGTCGGTGCGCACTTACGGCTATATTCAAGACACCTACGTGATCGGCGCGCCTTTGCTCCAGTCGGAGAAGACTACCATTGCCGCCACCGGGGTGGGGTTACTGCAGTCCAATAATTCGCTGACGTCCGGGCTGAGCGTCGGCATGCTGGGGAGCTCGGCACAGATCAGTAATCTGCGACCCTATCCGCCGCCCAACCCCTACATCGCGGTGGATGTATTGGTGGATTTCACGGCCGGGCCGGGACAGAAGCATTTGTTGTTCAATACGCCCGGGAATCTATATGTCCTGCCGGCGGGCTTCAGCGTGGTGCAGTTGCCGCCGCCGACCATCAGCGCGCTGAATCCAGCGGTGGATGGGAACGGCAATCCGGCGGTCGAGATCGTGGGCCAGCAGTTGACGCTGAGTACGCAGGTCTTGTTTGATGGTTTGCCCGCGGTGATTCAATCGCAGTCGGGCAATTCGCTGATCGTGACGCCGCCGCTTGCGCCAGCGGGCTACACGGCTGCGGTTGCGGCTTTCAATCTCGACGGGCAGAGTTCGCTGTTCTTGAATCCCAAAGCTGCCACCTATAGGTACGGCGCGGTGTCCTCCATCGCAGCCAACCCGAGCGTGACGGTGAGCCCGAGCGCGATTCCAGCCGGCGGAAGCGTCACGGTGAACGTGCAGGGCATCAATACCAACTTCGTTCAGGGCGTGACCACGGTGGGATTTGGGACCAGCGATGTGCAGGTAACTCAGATCACCGTGAACAGTCCAACGCAGCTTACGGCGGTGGTGACGCCGAACGTGAGCGTGAGTTCAGCCAATATTACGGTGACGACGGGTCTCGAAGTTATTTCGCAGGCGCTGGGTTCGCAAGTCGCGATCACGGATTAGTAGCAGCCCGCGTCTGTCAGACGCCGCTATTTCGACTTGCTCAGCTTGTTGAGAATCATGATCTGGTTAGCCCTGGCAGCAGTGGGTTCCTCGAACCTGTGGTGTCAGCCGGCAGTCATCGCAGTGTTGAATTCAGCTTCGTTTCAGAGTGGCCTACCCGCTGGAGGAGCGCTGGCCACGGCGTATGCCTCGGGCCTTGCGGCTTTGAAGCCGGGCACCTATCTGGCGCCAGCCTCACAGCCTCTTCCCCATACTCTCGGCGGCGTCACAGTGATTGTCGATAATGACTATGCCCCTTTGCTTGCCGTAATCGTTCTTTCCGATGCTTCCGCGTACGTTCAGGTCAACTTTCAGGTTCCCCTGTCGGCGAACGCCTCGCTGCTTTACGAGTACTTCGGTGTGGGTCCGAGCTACAGCGGGTATATTAGGGTGAGCGATGGGGTAAACAATGCAGTGCGGAGCGAAACTGGGAATGTGCCTCAATGGGGCGGATTCTTTTCCGATGCCAACGGCTATGCGATTGCCCGCCACGCCTCGGACGCTAGCTTGGTGACTTCGCAGAATCCCGCGCATCCTGGAGAATCGATCATCGCGTACGCCGATGATTTCTTCATGACTTGGCCGCAGCCGCCGATTGCCATTCCAGCTCCTCAGGTCAGTTTTCAACCCGACTATTCTCGACGGGCCAGCCCGGGCAATCTTTACCTGCAAGCTTATCCGAACCCAGTGAGCACGTGCGCCCCAGACCCCGGGCTTTGTAACGGCCCCGCCCCCGATACACCCGCACTGACGATTAACTCCATGAACTTGGCTGTGGGATCGGTGGGAGTGGAGGAAGTTAATTTCGTGGTTCCATCGAACCAGCCATCGGGAACCTTTGCGCTGTTCTTCAACAGCTGTGCGAATGGCGGCGGACTTCCAGGCTCGTGCGGCGGCATATCCGGCGACTCCAGCCCGTACGTCCTACTGCCGGTGAACTAACGCCGCTATTTTGACTTGCTGAGCTTGCGGAAGTAATCGGCGACCGCGTCGGAATAACCCGGCGGGACGGTATCCGAGCCGGCGCTGCGAACCTGGTCGGAATTCTTGTCTTCCAGTTTGCGGCGGAGCTCCAGCTCCAGGCGCTCCAGTTCCGGGAGCACTTCGTGGCTCAAACGCTGCGACAGCTCGCCGTCATTGGTGGCGAATTGCGGGTTCAGGGCACGCGACAGGTTCGAATAGTCGCCCGCGACGTCGGGATTGGCGCGCACGAAATCGCGCAGCTGGTTCAGATCGCGAAGCGATTCGCGATAGGCTTGCTCGGCAGGCATCGGTCCATCGGCTGCGGAGCCATTTCCGGGAGTCACGGGGCCGCCGCCTCCGTAGGGCGCGTAAGCAGTGCCATTCTGGCCAGATTGCCCACCTTGTTGTCCTTGTCCCTGTTGGCCCTGTCCTGGTTGCCCGTTTTGCCCTGGTTGTCCGCCAGGCTGCTGCCCGGGTTGCTGGCCAGGTTGCTGGCCGGCCTGTTGCCCATTGCCATTTTGATTGCCGCGTTGCAGCGGATTCGATTGCCGGCCTTGGCCCTCGCCCTGACCAGGCCGACCTTTGCCCTGGTTTTGCGCGAGCTGCTGCATTCGATCGCGCATGGCCTGGACGCGCGCCAAAGCTTTTTCGAGATCGCCATTGTCGCCGCCCGGACCTTGGCCCGGTTTTCCGGACTGCTGCATGGCCGCCTGGGCCTGTTGCAATTGATCGCGCAGATTATTCAGCCCGAGCGTGACGTTGTTCTCGCGCAGCCAGGCCGTTGAACCGTAGCCTTGGCGGATCCACTGCGCGCTCTGCCGCATGTGCATCTCGAGCTCATTCTGCTGGGCTTCGCCCAGAGCTTCGCGAACCTTGTTACCGACCGGATTCTGCGCGCCGGCCAGGCTGCGAGCGGTGTCCGACATGCCCGCCTCCAGCTTCTTGAGCTGGTCGGCCATTTCGTTCTTTTCAGTGGCCAGGCGCTCGGCCTGCTGCTGGTTCTGTAACGATTGCGCACCGAAGCGCGGGTTCTCACTGGGGGAGCCGGCCACCATCTGCCTCAGGCGATTTTGGAAATCGCTCTGTTGTTGCGAGAGCTGGTTGGCTTGCTGCGCCAGATTATCGAGCTGTTGCGATGCGTTCTGATGCTGCATGCCGTTGAGGATGTCGCGAGCCTCGCCTAAACGGTCGGCCGCTCGGCGCTGTCCGGCCGCGGTCTGTTCGGGACTGCCGTTCTGCTGCTGCTCGGCGTTCTGCATGTCCTCGGTGGCTTTTTTCAAGCGGTCGAGGGCTTGCTGCAATTGCGGCGAGGCTACCGAGCCAACGCGGCCCGATTGCCCTGATTGTTGCCCCGATTGTCCAGACTGTTGTCCGGGTTGTCCCTGTGACGATTGTTGGCCGGACTGGCCCTGCTGTCCTTGTTGCCCCTGCTGTCCCTGTTGATTGGAGCTTTGCTGCTGCGATGAATCGCCGCGCTGGAGCTGCTCCATCTGTTTCTGGAGTTGCTCGGCTTCGCGCCGCAGCATCTCCTGCTCCCAACGTTGGCGGAAGGGCTGCTGCTGATCTTTCTTGGCGGCCAGCTCCTGTTGGCGCCGTGCCAGCTCGGCCAGCTTTTGCATGGCCTTGTCGATCTCCTGTTGCCGGCTGTCGGAGCTAGACTGCTGTCCGGTCTCGTATTGGTTCTTTTCGCGGTCGAGCTCGAGGTCGGCCAGGTTTTCCAGATCCCGGCCGGCGCTGCCCGCTCCTCCCCCGCCCCCTTGGGTTCCAAACGCGACTTGAATATCGCGGAAGGCAGCCTCAGCGCGTTGAGCGGCTTGGAGCGCCTTCTGCTCCAGAGGCATGGCGTCGTTCCATTTCTGAGCCTTGACCTTTTGGGCGGACTCGATCATGGACTTGGACGCGTCCTCCATTTCCTTCGCGTAGGCTTGAAATTGTGGCGTTGTGTCGAGCTCGCGCGCCTTCATGCGATCCGCCAGCGACTTGGCTTGTCCAGCCAGCTTGGCTTCCTGTTCGGCCAGGAATTTGGCATCGTCAGCCGCGACCGAGGCGTCTTTGGAACCATTCTTATACTCGTTCCAAGTGGCCGCGATGATATCCTTCTGCCGCTGCGAGATCTGTTGATCGTCGCCTCCGCCCATGCCGCCGCCACCGCCGCCGGATTGCGCCTGCGAATAGTTGCGTTCGAACGGCTCGGCCTGGATAAAGTAGATGTCGGTCTTGGTGGTGTTGCGCGCGTCTTTGGCGGAAGCGTAGACGCTGACCAGATCGCCGGGAGCCAGTTTATAGTCTTCCAGCGGCAGAACGTATTTGCCTTCGGATGTCTTAGCGCCCTTTTGCGAGAGCAGCGACACGGTTTTCTCCGGGCCGCCATTGACGGAGTAATGCAGGCTGACGTCGTTTAGCGCAAAGTCGTCTTCGGCGTTGACGGTGATGGTGACTTCTTCAATGGGATTCACCTTGGCGTCGCGGCCGGGCCGGTCGATCTTCACCGTCGGCGGTGAATCCTTGCGCGCTTCAATGAAGAAGTCTTCGCTGAGGCGGACGTTCTCGCCGCGGTCGATGGCGGCGACGTGATACAGGCCGTCTTTGTCCAGAGTGACGCGGGCGGTGACCCAATTCCCTTCCCCCGGTTTAACATTTTGCGGTTTCAATTCGATCTGGCGATCGTCGCCCAGCATCAACACGCCCTTGTTCAATGGGCGGTCGGTGAGGATCGCGACGTCCGCTTCGGTGCCTTCCACCGCGCGCAAATCGCCGCCGGGATCTTCCACCGCATCCTTCATTCCGCTCCACGCCGGATAGTGATAGGTCACGCGAATTTTCTTGATGCCCGGGAGATCGACGACACGCAGGTTGTAGTGCTTGGATTCGACCGCGCCGGCTTCGACGTAATACTCGACGTTGTCGGTCAGGCTGCTGAAGAGAAATTCATAGGTGGACGCGCCCGGCGAAGGTTGCATGTCGACCTGCTCCCACTTCGACGTCCCGTGATATTGCGCGAAGAGCCGGACCTTGGGGGAATCGAAACCGAGCAGCTGCGCTGTGACCAGTTGATCGGCCTTGCGGCGCACGGCGCGATCGCCAGGCGTGACGGCGATGTCGTAAAACGCGCGGCTGCCGGCTTTCGGCGCGCCGGCCCATAGCAAAGAGGTTCCGTAGCCGAGATAGCCGGGACCGGCGAGAATCAGCCACAGCAGCACGGCGACGGCGAGACCGGCGGACGTCAAAAAGCCAAGAATGGGCCCGGTGGAAGCCAATCGCTCCGGCTGGCTGGATTCGGCGACTCGCATGGTGTCGGCCGCGAGCAATTCGAGAAACGGGTCAGCCTTGGCATTGGGGGCGTTGGGCTTTTCGGCCAGCGTGAGCAAGCGTTCCTGAAAATCGGGGAACTTCTTTTCGGCGCTGCGCGCGGCATTGCGGCGATTCAAGTTCAACAGCGGAATTACCAGGCCAAAGGCGATGGCCGCCGCAACGGAGAGAAACAGGAGAATGCGCGCCGACAACAGGCTGGCCGGAGAAAAAGCGTAACGGTTGATAATCCAGACCAAGAAGACCGTGATCGCCAGGGCCGATACGGTGACCAGCGAGGTACCTTTTGAAACCGCCAGCAAGCGCAGGCGTTTTTCCAGCCGCTGCAGGTAACGATTCAGTTGATCGAGTGCGTTCACGACGCGACCTCCTTCTCCACCGAAAGATATCTACTGGCCAGTACTGATTCAATTATGGCCGTTATTAGGACCAGTAGCAAAGCGTAGCGCCACAGGCTCCAGGGGCGCGGCTGGTTCTGGGCGGCCGAGCCATCTTGGGATGAGGGCGTGTCGGGGCCGCGGCCGGTATTTTTCCAAAGATCGAGCGTCTCTGGTGGGATGGGGGTCAAGTCGGATTCGCGGCGATCGGCGTGAACCGCAACAAATTCCTGGCGGCCATTGGCGCGATGAATTTCGTAAAAACCTTCGCGCGTCACCTGGAAGGTTTGCGCGGTGGTGGCGTCTTTGAGCGAAAGCGGATGCGTCCCGTCCGGCTCGGTAACGTCGATGGCAGCGCCGCGATCTTTTGCGGAGCGCAGTTCGATGTACGACCCCGCCGCGACATTGGTGGAGAGATCCTGCTGGCCGCCGAGATAGCGCGCGGTCTCTTCCACGAATGGAACGAAAGAAGCATGCAGCGGAAGATCGTTGGAGATGTTGTCGAAGGTGGAAGTGAAGACGAACACGCGTCCTTCGCCGACTTGCTTTTCGAGCAGCAGCGGCGCTTGATTTGTCAGTCTGGCAACCACGCGCGATTGGCCTGGATCCACCTTGATTACTTGATAGAACTTGACGCCGTCCAGCTTGTTGGCTCGGCGCAGCGCGGGATGTTCGGCGTCGGCCGACGCGACGGTTTCAAAGCGCGAGCCGCTGAGTGATGCATAGCTGGACCCTTGGATGGCTTCGTTCGAGACCGGCACCCGGGTGAGCGCGGCCGAATGAGCGCCGAGCGCGATCAACAGCGAGCCGCCACCGGCAACGTAAGCGCGCAAGCTGTTTTCCAGGCCGGCGGGCATCGTTCCAACGTCCGAAAGAACCACGAACGCGTACTTGGATAGCGATTGATTCGCAGCCTGCTCCACGGCCAGCGGCTCGAGAGTAAAACCGGCTTCGGAAACGGATTCGAGCGCGGAGCGGTAATACAACTCGTCGCGATCCAGGCCGGCGGGATGGAGAAACAGCACCGGATGCGGGTCGGTTCGTTCGATCGCGAAATCGAATCTGTCGTCTTCGCGCAACGCGTCGTTCGGCTCGATGCGGATCTCGCCTTTGTGGAAACCGTGCGGCGAATCGAGCGAAAGAAATTCCACTGAGGCGCGCCCATTGGCGGGCACATCCAAGGATTTGCTTTCGAGCACCTTGCCATCCAACACCAGCGAAACCGTGCGCTTGGCGGCCGGCGTGTTCACTCCGGCGATTACGGCCTGAATGCGGACTTTCTTGGGATCGTAGATCTTGGCGGGCGCGGTGACGCTCTCGACCATCCAGTTTGGTTCCTTTGCCTCGGCCACCGAATGAAACACCAGATTTGTGTCGCTGCCCAGGCGTAAATCGGCGAAGGCCGGAGGAAGCGAGGACTTCTGGGTGTCGGTGGCGAAATGCACTTCCAGCGGAATGCGCGAGGATTGCTGGATGGTCCGAAGCGCGCGGGCGAATTCGCCATAGGAGCTCTGTTCGTCGGAGGGCCGGATGGCTTGAATGGCGGCCTTCAGTTGATCGGCTGCTTCCACCGGCTGCGTCAGGAAATGGACGCGAGAACCGACCGCCAGCACTTGTCCGCGCTCGCCCGGATTCAGTTGCGATACGGCGTTGAGGGCTTGCTGTTTCGCGCGCGCGAGGTGATCGTCGTAACGCATGCTGAAAGAATTGTCCACTGCGATGACTAGCATTCTAGGGCCGCCCGCGGCGCCTCCGGACTTGGTTACAAAAGGATTGGCGAACGCGAGCGCAATCAGCAGCAGCAGAGCTACGCGCAAGGAAAGCAGCAGCAAATAGCGCAACCGGCGGTGTTTGATGGAGCTTTGCGTGCGCCGCTCGAAGAACATTAGCGAACTGAAGGGATGCGGAGTGCTGCGATACTGGCGCAGGAGATGAATCCAGAATGGGAGGCCGACGGCCACCGCTCCGGCGAGGAACCAAGGAGCGAGAAAGCCCACGGCTACAGTCTCCCCTTTCGGATCACGAAGTATTCGCGGATCGCGGCATCCAGCGGGCGATCGGTGGGGAGCAGGTGATAATCGATATTCGCGGCGGCGGCCTTGCTCTTGAGCGCGGAGATGTGCGCGTCGATCTTGGCACCGTATTCTTCCTTGGCGTATTCGGGGGAAACTTCGATGGCGTCTTCGGTCTCCATGTCGACCAGCAGCGACGGCCCCTTGAGCTTGGGGCGGATCTCCTGTGGATCAAGGACGTGAAACAGGATCAGATCGTTGCCACGATAGCGCAGCGGCTCGACGGTTTTGATGACGACCTCGGGTTGTTCGTAGAAGTCCGAGATCACGACCACGATGCCGCGACGCCGCAAGAACTGCTGAAAATGGACGAACGGGTTGGCGAAATTGGTGTGAATGCCGGTTTGCGCCTTTTCGATGGCATGCGCGACCCGCATGAACTGGCCCTGGCGCGTGGAGGGCTGGACGTAGCTGCGCACTTCGTCGTCGAAGATGATGGCACCGGCGGCATCGCGCTGCAGATTCGCGAGATACGCCAGCGAAACGGCTAGATAGCGGCTGTAATCGAGTTTAGTGATCCCGTGCGAGCTATAACCCATGGACGCGCTGGTATCGAGCATCAGGACCAGCTGCGAATTGGTCTCGCCGCGATAGCGCTTGAGGAACGCTTTGCCGGTGCGCGCGTAGACATTCCAATCGACGTGACGCAGGTCGTCGCCCGGCGTGTAGGCGCGATACTCGGCGAACTCCTGGCTAAATCCGAAATCGGGCGAGCGATGCAGGCCCGCGACAAAACCGTCCACTACCGTTTTGGCCACCAGATCCAGGTGCGAGATGCCGGCCAGAAGCGCGGGGTCAATGAAGCGGGTTGGAGTGCGTGGTTGCATGTCGTTCAATAAAAGCGTTCACATGAGTGTGAACGCGGCACGCATGAGTGCGTGCGCCACGTGGCTTTATTTTGGTTCGGGCTTCCAGTCGAGCAGACGCTTCAAGATTGCATCGGAATCCAGGCGCTCGGACTCGGCGTGGAAGTTCAGCAAAATGCGATGCCGCAAGATGGGAGCGGCCAGAGCGCGGACATCCTCATAGGCGACGTGATAGCGGTTGCGCAGCAGGGCGCGGGCCTTGGAGGCGAGCACCACGAATTGCGCGGCGCGCACGCTGGCGCCAAAATTCACATAACTCTTGACGAAATCCGGGGCGCTGGCATCGTTGGGACGCGTGGCGCGGACCAACTCCACGGCATAACGCGCGACGGTTTCCGAGATCGGCACCATGCGCACCAGCTGCTGGAATCCCAGAATTTCCGCGGCATTGGTGACCGTATCCGGCTGCGCGCTACTGGTGGTGGTGGTGAGATCTACGACCTTCACTTCGTCGTCGGCGGAAAGATAGTCGAGCACGGTGTTAAACAGGAACCGATCCAACTGCGCTTCAGGCAGCGGATACGTGCCTTCGAGCTCGATGGGGTTCTGGGTTGCCAGGACGAAGAACGGCGCTTCGATTTTGTACTGATGTCCGCGCACCGTGCAAGACAGCTCCTGCATGGCTTCGAGCAGCGCGGACTGAGTCTTGGGCGGCGTGCGGTTGATTTCGTCAGCCAACAGGATGTTCGAAAAGATCGGGCCGGCCACGAAGGTCCAGGTGCGGTGCCCGGTGCCGGGATCTTCCTCAATGATGTCGGTGCCGGTGATGTCGGAGGGCATCAGGTCGGGCGTGAACTGGATACGCTTGAAGACCAGGCCGAGGGTCTGCGCGAGGGTACGCACCAGCAGCGTCTTGGCCGTTCCAGGAAGACCGGTAATCAAACAGTGGCCGCCCACAAACAAAGAGATCATCACCTGTTCGATGACCTCGTCCTGTCCGACAATGACCTTGCGGACTTCGCGGACGATGCCGCGGTGGACGTCCCGGAAACGCTCGATTCGTTCTTTTACTTCCGCCGAATCGTTGATCGCTAAGGTGGGGGTTGACATGTTTGTTTATTTCGCAATCTCTAAAAGTAGTTTTTGAGCCGGCTTAAATCCGGGCGCGGCTTCCAAAGCGAGCAACACTTCGTCGCGCGCTTGATCCAGCCGGTTGGCCATGCGCAAAGCCTGGGCCAACTGGTAATGCGACGTGGCCTGATCCAGCGGCTTGAGCGCGAGCAATGCCTGATACTCGCGAATCGCACCCGGTACGTTGTTTTGCGCGAGCCATAAATCGCCCAATCGTTTGTGAAGCTCCTGATCCTCGGGATAAATGTAGTTTAGACGATCGAGAGCGGCGGCGGCTTTCTTGGGCTGGCCGGCTTCTTCCTCAAGCTTCGCCAGCTGTTCCACTAGCTTTGGATCTCGTCCGCCCACCGCATTGTATTTTTCGAGCTGCTGGCGCGCGGCGTCCTTATCCCCCTTGGCGGTGTAAGCGTCGGCGAGCAGTTCATAGACGCTGCCGGGCTCGACATAATCGGGATAATAGTCGCGGATTGCGTTGCCGGTCTTGATCACGTCGTCGTATTTTTTGGCGCGCTCGTCGGCCACCATGGTCTTCAGTTTTTCTCTCCACTCATCAAAATGATCGACGGTAACTTTGGTCTGCGTATCCAGCCAAGCCAGGAACTGTTTGTCGAAATCGGTGGTGGAGATTCCCAGGTCCTTCTGAAAGACGTCGGGCGTGGATTCAAGCTTGGCGAATGAATGCACCATGTCGAGCAGCTTCGAGTAGCCCCACTTCTCGGCGATATAGCTGCAGATTTTGCCGCCTTGGAAATAGGACACGATCACTTGCGACGGATAGCTGGGCCGGATAAATCCGCGATCGAGCTCGGCGACTGGCAGCAGCAACTTGTGCTGGATGGCGTGAATGGCCTCAGGATCCAAACGATCGCCCCAATCGGGCGCGGCAGCCGTCTCCTCGTAAACCGCGAGGCCTTCGGTGAACCAGCGCGGCACGCGGCTGTTGGTGGCTTGTATCACGTAGGCGTGGCTCATCTCGTGCCGCAACGTGCTGGCCCAATGAAAACTTCCCGGCGGCCGGCCGGACGGGCTGTCCATCGCGATCACTGTTTCGAACGTCACGCCCAGGATCCCGCCAATGCCCGGCATACCCGTGGTGCGGACCTCGAAGTCCGGGTGATCGGGATAGACTTCCACCTGCAAGGGACCCTTCAGCTTCATTTGATACTTCTTTTCGTACGCGGCCATGTTGCGCTCGATCTCGGATTCAAAATAAGGACGCAGCAGTTCGGCTTCCTTCTTATCCAGGCGAAGAATCGTGGTGGGAGTCTTAAAAGTGACGAAGTCTTTGTACTTGTCGAGCAGGCGCAGAGAATTCACCGTCTCAAAGCTCTTGTAGTTCGCGTTGTAGCACTCTTCGAGCTGCTGGCGGGCTTCGGCGTCTTCGCCCAGCCGCATCAGATTGACGCCCAACTCCGCGCGCGCTTCCCATAGGCGAGGATTCAATTCCAGCGCCCTGCGATACGCCCGGATGCCTTCTTCGTAGCGCCGGTTGATGACGTAGAAATGTCCGGCCGTCGAGTAAGCTTCGCCGTACGCCGGATTTACTTTGAGGATGCGATCGGTCCAGGGCGTGTCGTTTTTGTCGTGCAGGAAATCGATGGCGGCGTGAATCGCCATGGCGTCGAGCGCTTCGCCGGAGATCGCGAGCGCCAAGTCGGCTTGTTTAGCGGCCGTGTCTTCGTCGTTGTCTTCGAGCGCGAGATAGGCCAACTGTTCGTGCGCTTCGTACAGCTTCGGGTCCAGATCGGCGGCTTTTTGAGCTGATTCCACGGCGTGCTTGCTGAAGCCTTCGGACTCCACTTGCGCGAGGCCGAGGTAGGCTTGCGCGTTATTCGGATCGAGCTTGATCGCTTCTTCGAACAGGTTGTGCGCTTCTTCGCTATTGAAGCGCTCGAAAAACAGGTGGCCCCAGCGAACGCGATAATCGGCGTTCTTGGGATTTTGCTTCACCAGATCGCGGAACTGGTCGTTGGCTTCCTGGTAGCGTTCGGTGCCCCAGAGTCCTTCGGCGCGAAGATACGGATTGGAGCTGGCGGCCAGCTTGGCATAGCAGGTCTGCGATTCGGCGAGTTTGCCGTGGTGGCGAAGCCCCTGGCATTCGTCGAGGGATTGCGCGGCCAGCGGAAGTGTGATGAGCAACGCCGCCAGTAACCGGCAAAGACTACTCCCTGACGGTCGTGGTTCTGAACCGCGCGCGTGAGCAAGCGGCTTCGGAGCGTTCATTTGTCGAGCTCCGCTTGCGTTTTGGCCAACTGGATCAGCAGATCCTGGAGCTGTTTCTTATAGTCGTCAGCCGGCATCGCGGCCTTTTCGTATTTCAGTTTGTCGATCTGCTCTTCCAACTGATCGCGTTTTTCGAGCAGAGCTTTCTTTTCGGGAGTGCTGGCCGCCGCTTGCGCGGTACCGATCCGCAGCAACGCGAATTGCGCCGCTTTCAGGCCTTCGCCGTTCTCCGGTGACGGCTTGCGCTGACCGTCGCCCTGCCCGGTGTCTTCCAGGATCGGATGCTCCGTGGCCAGGCGCTTCTGCGTCTCATAGAACTGCGCGGTCTTGGTTTCGGCGTAAATGAACGCTTCCAGCGCCGAGACGGTTTCGTTCTTATCGGTGTCGGCCGAGGGATCGCGCAGCGCCTCCACCCAAAAGCGGGCGAACACGGTGGCGTTCTTTTCATTGCCGCTCTTAGTGGCGGTAATGACCACGCGGTTGGCCTTCTCGAGCGCGGCGCGCGATCCGCCGCTGGCGCTAGTCATGTTGACCACCAACTGGCGCGTGCAGGGGATACGATCGAGCAAGGCGCCCAGCTCCACGCCCGTGATATCGGGACCGGGAAGATTGATCTTGTAATCGTAACCGTCGAAGCTGCCGTGGCCGATGAGCATCAACACGAAGGCGTCGTTCGGCTTTCCGTCGCGCGCTACTTGCGCCAGCGCGTTCTGTACATTCGCCTTGGTAGCTTGCGCGCCGTACAGAGTCGTTATTTTGGCGTCTCCACTGGACGCGTGCAGCAGTTTGTCGATTTCTTGCGCCTGAGACGTGAAGCGCTGTTCGTAGTCCGCCTCGCCGCCAAGACCGGCGACGGTGACATAAAAGGTAGCGGCATTAGCGATTACAAGCGTTGGCACGAGTGCCAACGCGGCACGCAGGAGTGCGTGCGCCACAAGTCTCATACGACGCCCCACCTTCTACGCAGCACCCATTCCGTACAGCACAACAGCAGCACCACGAAAAACACGATAGGCATGTCCCACAGATCCTTTGTTTCGCGAACCGTGATTCCGGCGTCGGAATAAGAAATGTCCTCGCCCAGCCGGCTTACTTGATCGGGACGATAATACCGGCCACCGGTTTGCGAGGAAAGTTTTTCGAGCAGATCGCGATTTTGTTCAAGGTGAAAATTCTCGGCAACACCGTCCTCGCGGCGGAACGTGACCACGCTGCGTCCCAACTCCTGCTGGCCGCGCGTGGCGGTGATTTCTGCGACGTACGAGCCAGCGTGTGCGGCATCCCAATCGGCCGAATACACGCCCTGTTCGAGCGAGTCCGGATGCAGATCGACGCTTTGCGAGCCGCCATCCGGTCCGACAATGCGAGCCTCGACCTGAGCATCGCTGGTGGGTAGAAAGGTAGTATCGCGAACCTCGGCGCGCAGGTGCACGCGGCCATCGTCATAGAGTACCGGCCGTGTAGTAGTGGTGACCACGCGGGTCGGCGTGTCGCTCACCAGCCAGCGCAGCAACTGCCGCCAGAACAGCTCGTGGCTCATATCCTGCACCGGCTGCAGCATCTGCCAGCGCCAATCGCCACCGGTGGCGAACACGGCGGTGCGCCCGCGTCCGTAATTCTGCGTGATCAATAGCGGAAGCTTATGGCCGGAAGCGGTCATTTCCGCCAGCACCAGCGCGCCCGGCTTGGGCTGGCCGGCCTCCTGAAAATTCATCAGGTACGGCAGCTTCTTCCAGCGCTCTACGTTGGCCTCGGGATTGTCCTCGATCCGCGTGATCAGGCTGTCGCGGCCGGCAGGCGTCAGTTCGGCCGTGGCCGGATCGCGATGGAACGTGTTCTTCGATTCCGGCAAGCGAACCGGCAGCAGATCGGAGAAAGGCGCTTTCTGGTAGCCGCCATCGGCAAGCGACGTCCGGCCGCCTAGGAACAACAGGCCGCCGCCACGCCGGTCGACGAACTGCTGGATCAAATCCTGCTGCGCCGGCGTGAAGTAATTCGCTTCCACGCTGCCCAAGATAATGCCCTGGTAGGTGAACAAGTCTTCTACTTTGGCGGGGAAGCCGTCCTTCAATTCGCCCGGGGGCGCATCCGGCGGCACTTGCGCGTACAGCTTGTTCTGCGTGGTTCGCACCACGCAATAGAGGTCGATATTCTTGTCGTCTTCCACCGCGCGGCGAATGAACTTGTAGTCCCAACGCGGCTCGCCTTCCATGTACAGGATGCGCGGCTTGGCGTTGTCCACGTAAAGCACGCGCGTTAAGGCGTTGTTGTTCTTGTTGTCCTCTTCGGGCAATGAGTCGATGGAAAATTGCAGGTTCTTCACCCCGGCGTCCCCGGCGCTAAACAGCACCGTTTCGGTCTCGGCCACGCCGTCCCCCTTCAGAACAATGTCGCGCGACGTCAAAACCTTTCCCGAATCGCGGACCACCAGCCGCGCCTTCTCGCCCTTGAGTCCCCACTGATGAAAAGTCACCTGGGCTTGGAGACGCGATTTTGCCAGGGAGCGGGCCGGCAGTTGAACATCGGTAAGCTCAATATCGTGCGCCATGCGCTCGCGTCCGAAGCCAACGGTGTGAATGGGAATTCGCTGGCGTTTGATTTCGGATATGGTCTCGAGATCGATGCCGCCGCTGTTGTCGGCGCCGTCGCTCATGAGGACTACCGCGCCGATGGGCAGCGTAGCCGAATCCGCCAGCACTTCTTTCAAGCCATCGCCGATGTGCGTGGCGGGGGCGGAGGCATTGAGCCGATCGGGTCTCTCGATGCGCTCCAAATGATCGCCCAGCCGGTAAAGCCGCACTTGAAACTTGCCCTGCAAACTACTGAGAAGGCCGCTGTTGAGCGTGCTAAGAACCTGGTCCTTGCGGGAGTGGCCATCTTCTTGGGTAGACATACTCTTGCTGTCGTCGATGACCACGGCAACAATGTTCTGCTGCGGCCGCAGAGTGGCGATACTCAATGCGGGCTGCCACAACAAGAACAAGAGGAGGCAGACCATCAAGCTTTGAAGAATCCAAACTACGGCAGTGCGAGGCCCGCGCATGGTAGGCGCGATGGTGCGGCGGCGCTGCCAGATCACCCAGCCTAAACCCCCGGCGCAAGCGATCAAGAGCGCTGACAGCGTCCACAGAGGCCACTGTCCTAGAAGAACAAAGCTGCCTTTGGCGAAGACAGTAGGCGGATATTTAAAGAGAAACTCAAACATCGGCTCGGGGCGCTACAGGTTTCCAGCGCTCTCAGCATATCACGCTGCTCAAGCGCATCACGCTACTTACATTAGGTGTCCTTCGGAAACTTCGGTTACAGAAAAGAATTTCAGAACCCAGAATTCAGACCGACAGAATTCAGAATCCAGAATTCAGAATGGCGTGCGCGCATCCGTCGGTGCACGCTTGCCTGCGCCAGAGCGCAGTTGGGAAGGGATGCCGCGCCGTTCGATCGGAAATCCATGCCATTCTTGCATGGTTATGATTTAATAGAGCATAACCGGTCGCATGAGCTATTCGGGCTTCAAATTTCGCAGGGACCTCCGGGCGCTGAACCGCCGGGTGCGGGAGTGGCGCATGATTTTGCGCGGAGTGGCGTCAACGGACCATCCCGTGATGGCGCATATCATTCCGATTCGCCGCTGCAATTTGTCCTGCACGTATTGCAATGAGTATGACGATTTCTCGAAGCCGGTAGCGGTGGAAACCATGACCGAGCGGCTGGATCGATTAGCCGACCTGGGTACCACCATTGTGACCTTTAGCGGCGGCGAGCCGCTGCTGCATCCCGATCTCGACCGGCTCATCGCGCACGTGCGCAGCCGCGGCATGATCGCCGGGATGATCACCAACGGGTATCTGCTGACGCCGCAGCGCGTGAATCAACTGAACGACGCCGGGCTCGACCACATGCAGATCAGCATCGACAACGTCATGCCGGACGACGTTTCGAAGAAGAGCCTCAAGGTGCTCGACAAGAAACTGCAGATCCTGTCCGAGTACGCTTTGTTCCATGTGAACATCAACTCCGTGCTGGGCGGCGGCATTCACAATCCCGAAGACGCGCTGGTGGTGGGAAAGCGCGCGCTGGAGCTAGGATTCACGTCTACCGTCGGAATCATTCACGATTCCAGCGGCCAGCTGCGGCCCATCGGCGAGCGCGAGCGCAAGGTGTTTCTCGCGATGAAGAATTTCGAGAAGAGGAACTTCTCGCAGATCAATTATTACCAGAACGACATCGCGAACGGCCGCCCCAGCCACTGGCGCTGCCGCGCCGGGTCCCGCTATCTGTATATTTGCGAAGACGGCCTGGTGCATTACTGCTCACAGCAGCGCGGCTATCCGGCCAAACCGCTGGCGGAATATTCGGTGGCCGATATTCGCCGCGAATACATGACCGAGAAAAGCTGCGCGCCCATGTGCACCATTTCCTGCGTGCGGCAGATTTCGTATTTCGATTTCTGGCGCGATCCGCAGACTATCGCGAGCACTGCGCCGGCGACGACGGAGCACGAGCCGTTGGTGCAGATACAGTCCAGTGGGAACTAGGCGACCGGCTCCCTTTGGTTGCGGTTCTGTCATTCGGAACCGCGCGCGTTAGCAAGCGTTAGCTTAGGGCCTGATCCAGATCCGCGATGATGTCGTCTACCGCCTCGATGCCCGCGCACAGTCGCACCAAGCCGTCGGTGATTCCCATGCGCTGGCGCTGCTTGGGCGCAATCTCTCGATGCGAAGCGATGGCCGGATACAGCAGCAAAGTGTGAACGTCGCCGAGCGAGGTGCCGCGCACCACCAGCTTGAGCCTGTCCATGAAGCGGAACACGTCATCTTTCGAGGCGTCTTTGATTTCGAAGGGGACCAGGGCGCCGTAGAGTCCCTCAGGCAGCAAGCGGCGAATCACCGCGGCATCGGGATGATTGGGGTCGGCGAGATAATGCACGCGGGCGATGCGAGGATGGGACTGCAGCCAGGTTGCGATGCGGCAGGCGTTCGAGCATTGGCGTTCCATGCGAAGGGCAAAAGTTTTGATGCCGCGCATCGCGAGATAGCTTTCAAAAGGCCCCAGCACCGGGCCCATGGTGCGCGAAAGGGTCCGCACCAGATCGGAGTGCGCTGCATCGGTGACAACCACGCCGCCCAGAACATCGCCGTGCCCGGACAAAAATTTCGTCAGGCTGTGAACGGCGAATTGCGCGCCGTGCTCCAGCGGACGGATCAGCAAGGGCGTCGCGAAGGTATTATCCACCAGCAGCGCGGCGCCAGCTGCACGCGCGAGCTCCGCGATGCGATCCAAATCGCCCACCCGCAGCAGCGGGTTCGAGATGGTTTCCATAAGAATGCAGCCGGGTTTGGATTCGGCGATCTTTTGCTCCACCGCCGCCAGATCGCAGATGTCGACGAATTCGACCGATACTCCCAGCGGCTCCAGAACCTGCGTCAACATAGTGGTGGTGGCGCCGTACAGCGCATTGGCCGCCAGGACCGATTTGCGCCGGTCCGTCAATGCGGCCAGCAACGCCACGTGAATCGCCATCATCCCGGATGAGCATACCTGCGCGCTATGTCCGGTTTCGAGCGCGGCGAGCAACTCTTCCAGGCCGCTGCGCGTCGGGTTGTCGTAGCGGCCGTAGCAGAATCCCTGCTCCTCGCGCCCCAGCACGCGGTCGAGCTTGGCCGTGTCTTGGTAGAGGTACGTGGTCGCGGTGTAAATCGGCGTCGACGAGGGAACAAAAGCTCCCGGCGTATCGGGATTCTTCTTTCGATCGCCCGCGTGCACCACCTTGGTTTCAATTTTCATGGCTGCCTCACTTCCTCTTCCAGCGCGTTCCTTCTTTAGTGTCTTCCAGGATGATGCCGGCGTCGAGCAGCTCCTGGCGGACCTGATCGGATCGCGCGAAGTTGCGGCTCTTTTTGGCCGCGCTGCGTTCCTGGACCAGCGCTTCAATACGCGCGTCGGACCAGCCGCCTTCGATCTGCGTCGGTTCCAACACGGCGAAGATGCGGTCGAAACGGTCCAACAGCTCGAGCGCCGGCGGCGTGTTGCCCGCCCGAAACTCACCGCCGTCCATGGAGGTGTTGGCGTCGCGCACGAATTCAAACAGCGCGGCCAATGCCTCGGCGGTGTTCAGATCGTCGTCCAGGCTGTCTTCGAACTGGCGGACGGCCAAGCCGGTGCGCTCCAGGATCTTTTCGTTCGTTCCATCGGGATACTTGTCGGTTTCCAAACGCAGCTTGAAGTTCCGCAACCGGTCGATCGCAGTGGCCGCGGCCTTCAACCCATCGACGCTGAAGTTGAGCTTCTTGCGGTAAGGCACCGACGTCAGCAAGTAACGAACCACTTCCGGAGGGTAGCCGTCGGCCAGCAAGTCGCGCAGCGTAAAGAAATTCCCCGCCGACTTGGACATTTTCTGCGCTTCGATGCTGAGGAACTCCGAGTGCAGCCAGAAGCGCGCGAACGGCTTCGACGTGATGGCCTCAGACTGCGCGATCTCGTTCTCATGATGCGGAAAGATCAGATCGACGCCGCCCGCGTGGATGTCCAGCGTCTCGCCCAGATACTTCATGGCCATGGCGGAGCATTCGATATGCCAGCCGGGACGGCCCGGGCCAATCGCGCTCTCCCAGAACGGCTCGCCGTCCTTGGGCGCTTTCCATAAAACAAAATCTCGAGCATTGGCTTTGTCGTATTCGTCGACATCTACGCGCGCGCCGGTGCGAATGCCGCTGAAATCGTTGTGCGAGAGCTTGCCGTAGCCGGGAAACTTCGCGATGCGATAGTAAATGGATCCGTCGCTTTGGTAGGTGAAGCCGCGTTCGGCGAGCTGCTCGATGGCGTGCACCATTTCCGGGATGTGCTCGGTGGCCTTCACCATGCGCTCGGGGCGTTGCAGCCGCAGTGCAGCCGCGTCATCGAGAAACCCTTGTGTATATTTCGCTGTGTAGTCGGCCAGCGAAGTTTGCTCGGCGATGGCGTTGCGAATGATCTTGTCGTCCACGTCGGTGATGTTCATGACGTGATCGAGCTGGAATCCGCGATAGAGCAGCCAGCGCCGCAGAATATCCTCGAACGTGAACGTCCGAAAGTTGCCGATATGGGCGAAGTTGTAAACCGTCGGACCGCAGGTGTACATCCGCACGGTATTGCCTTCGAGCAGCGTGAACGGTTCCACCTGCTGCGTGAGAGTGTTGTAGAAACGGAGGGCCATTGAAAGTTAAGAATGAAGTTGGAACTCTCATGGTACCCCAGGCTTGCTGTTCGGCCGCCACGCGGCGTAACCTGGAGCCATGGAAGTACATTTCGCGCCCGAATTGCAGGCCAAGATTGACCAGCTAGTCTCTGAAACTGGGTGTGCACCCGAGAAGCTGATTGAGGACGCCGTGTTCGGATACTTTGCCGATCTTGCGCAAACGCGCGAAATGCTCAACAGCCGTTATGACGATTTGAAGAGCGGCAAGGTCAAACCGATCCCCGGCGACGAGGTCGTAGCCCGTTTGCGCGAGAAGAGCGCTAGCCGGAGATCGACACGAGGTTCGTGAACACGCTACGCTTTCCATCCTGAAGCTGAACTTGATCTTGTTCAGATTTGGGATTTTATCGCCGAGGACAATGTGGAGGCAGCCGACAAAGTAAGCGGGGAGATTGTGGCTCGCATCAAAGCATTGGTGTTCTCCCCGTATCGAGGCCATAGACGTCGGGACCTGACCTCGCGTCCTTTGCGCTTCACGGTCGTTCACGAATACCTGATCGCTTACGCGCCGGATGAAAAGCCGCTGTGGGTCATCGCAGTGATGCACGGACATCGCAGCCCGCGCGTGATGGCGGCGATACTGCGAGGTAGAGAATGAGCCGCTCTAGTGTCCATCGCCTTCCCTCGTTCCGAACTTTACTCCGCGATTGGCAATCTTATTGAAATTGGAACAGTTCCGTTTTGGAGACCACGGCCTTTGGATAAGGCGCGTCCATCATAGCCACCGCCTCGCCTGATTGATACTGGTCTCCACAGGAGGCACATGTTACCGGCTTGTATGCCTCGCCAACTGTTCCTTGGCCAGCCGTCGCGGGGACCGCTTCTGCTTCGTCGGTTCGCCGCAGGTGCGACACGCAAAGAATCCAATCGTCCATTCCAGCTAGCCGAAACCCTTTTCGCCCACGCCAGCTTTACGTAGGATTCATCGCGTAGCTCCTCGAACCCACGCGGCGAGCGCGCAAGTAGCTTCGCTTCTTTTGCCGCGCTTAGCCTGGGCTAGTGTCCGTTCGAGCACGTCCACCTTGGCGTGATGGCGATACGGGAATCAATGAATAGCGCCTTCAATATTCCGGCGCAATTCAGCCCTCTGCTCGGTTGTCACGACCAAATCGGTGAAGTAGCCCAACAGGAAGCGGACAAATTCTTGGTGAAGGGCTTGTATCCAGACAACATGTGCTTCCCCTTCTCGAAGTAGCTCCGCGAACTTTGGACTTGTGATGTCACCTGCATAACCGCGTTCCGGTAATGCCGCAGCACGCGCAGCATGTTCGATGCGGCTAAGAGCTATCGGATCACGAAGCTTCAGAGCCTCCCACGCCTCGATAACTACATTGAGGCTGGCGTACCAGTAGCTCATCAACCCAAACCACCGCCACTCGTGTTGCTTCAGCGCTTCGAGATCGTCCGCCTCCACTTCCCGGCCCAGTTCTTCTTCAAAAAGCGCCCGCTGCAAATCCGCCCAGGATAGTAGCGCGTAAATGCGAAAAGCTCATCGATAGAAGCGTTCTGGCTCATATCTCATTTGGCTTACACCAGTGTTCAACATGATACGTCGCTTCCGCTGCACTGTCTACGCCCACTTTCCCGGCTGAACGCATACCCTTCCACAGGGTTGGTGTAGCATGTTGTGAATGGATGCGATGGTGCGCAAAGCACTGCCCATGGCTGCGCTGGCGCTTACGTTGGGGATTTCTGTTCTAGGCGCAACAAAGCGCGACTTTCAAGCGGGCAAACTGGTCAGCGTAACTGAGGACGAAGGGCTTTCTAAAGGCACTTCGTTTCGATGGGCCGTCTTCACCATACAAGTCGCCGACTTGGTCTACACCGCCAGAGGAGGCCGCGTCCGTCGCCATTCCGGTGACGTCGGCCAAGGACTCATCGTGGGTGACGCCGTTCAGGTTGCTCTTGACGGCAGCGAACACTTAATCCTTCTTGAAACCTGACGGGAAGGAATTGAAGATAAAGATTACCAAACGGGAGCGCGTACAGTGAGCCCCCCGCCCTTGGCACTCGCTTCCAACAGGTCCGACTCTTCTTGCTTACAGTGAAATAGTGCGTTTTGAAATCGAAGCCGAGTGTCCCGACACGGGCGCGCGCGCCGGCCGCATCTATACCGAGCGCGGAATTATCGAAACTCCCGTCTTCATGCCCGTCGGCACGCAAGCCACGGTGAAAGGCGTAATGCAGAGCGACCTGGCCGGAGAGTTGGACGCCAAAATCATTCTGGCCAACACGTACCACTTGTTTCTACGTCCCGGCCACGAGGTGATTCGCGAACTCGGCGGATTGCACCGCTTCATGTCGTGGCCGCGTCCGATTCTCACGGACTCCGGCGGCTTCCAGGTGTTCAGCCTCAGCGATCTGCGCAAGATCTCCGAAGACGGCGTACTGTTTCGCTCGCACCTGGATGGCGACACGCACATGTTCACGCCCGAATCCACCGTGGATGTCCAGCTGGCGCTTGGCAGCGACATCATGATGCCGCTGGATGAATGTTTGGAATACCCGGCCAGTCATGAAGCCGCCAATCAAGCGATGCGGCGCACGGTGCGCTGGGCAAAGGCGGCGTACATGCACTTCGAGCAGCGCGTCGAAGAGACCAGCCCCGGTTCCGCGCTCTTCCCGATCGTCCAAGGCTCCATGTTCGCCGACTTGCGCCGCGACTGCGCCAGCGAACTCCTCGATCTGAACGCGCCTGGCTACGCGATCGGCGGCCTCTCGGTGGGAGAGCCCCGTTCGCTGAGCCTGGAAATGACCGAAGCGACTACGCCACTGCTGCCCCGCGACCGTCCGCGCTACGTGATGGGTGTCGGCATGCCGGAGGAGCTGGCCGAATACGTCGCTCGCGGCGTCGACATGATGGATTGCGTGCTGCCATCCCGCAACGCCAGGAACGGCTGCCTGTTCACGGCTTCTGGACGAGTCATTATCAAGCAAGCCCGGTACAAGAACGATTCGGGTCCCCTGGACGCCAAATGCCAGTGCATCACTTGCCGCACTTACTCGCGCGCCTATCTCCGCCACCTGTTCCAGGCCGGCGAGATGCTATTCTCCACGCTCGCCACGATCCACAATCTGAAGTACTACCTTGACATGATGTGCCAAATGAGGCAGGCTATAGTGCTTGGGAGCTTTCGGGACTTTCTGTACAGCGTCCGCAAGTCGGCGGTAGAATCAAGTTAGTTCCTCCGCTGCCGTACTCCTTGATTCCATCCTTCGATGATGATTAGCTAGTGTGAGGCTCGGAGTCGGAACAGCCGCCGGTGATCATGACATTTTTCGCATTTTTGATGCTGCAACAAACCCCTGCGAGTTCAGGGAGCAACCCCATCATGGGTTTGCTGCTGCCCCTGGCGCTGGTGGCGATTTTCTACCTGTTGGTGTTCATGCCGATGCAAAAGCAGAAACGCCAGCAACAACAGATGCTGAAGACGCTCGAAAACGGCAAGGTGGTGCTGACCACGGGCGGCATCGTGGGAACGATTATCAGCGTGAACGAGGATGATACTCTGATACTGCGGGTAAAACCGGACAACGTAAAGCTGCAGGTGGCGCGCAGCGCGGTGTCCAGTTTGATGAGTGAAGAAAAGAAGGCATGACGGAGAAGTGCTAGCCGAGCTGCGACCGTAAGGGAGCCGGTATTTAATATATGAATCGCAATCTCAAGATCAGGACCGCGATCATCGTGGCGGTCATCCTGGTATGCCTGTACGGCATCATCGGAATTCCCAAGTCCAAAGACGAGCTGATCGCCAACTGGCATAAGAACATCCACCTCGGGCTCGATCTAAGCGGCGGCACCCAGTTGGTGATGCAGGTCCAGATCCAGGACGCCTTCAAGGCCGTGGCCGACAACACCATTGAGCGCCTGAGGCTGGAGCTTCAAAAAGACAGCATCCCCACTTCCGGCGACCTCACGCGAAACGATCCGATGACGCTCGCCGACGCCGACAAGATCGAGATCGACATCAAAGGAATTCCGTCCGACAAGAGCAGCACGTTTCGCAGCATCGTGAACGATCAGTTTGCCGACTGGGTGCCGACCGCGCTGAATTCCACCGACTACAAACTGACCTTGAAGCCCACCGAGTCGCTGAAGCTGAAGCAGGACACGATGAGCCAGACCATGGCCACCATTGAGCGCAAGATCAACGCTCTGGGCTTGGCCGAATCGTCCGTACAGCCCACCGGGCGCAGCGATGCCGAAGCGGAATTACTGGTGCAGCTTCCGGGCGTGGACGACCCCGCGCACGTGAAGCAATTGCTCCAGACGCAAGCGGTCCTGGAATGGGATGAAGTAAAGGACGGCCCATTTAACTCCCGGGAAGAAGCCCTCACCAAGCACGGCGGGATCCTGCCCTTGAACACCAAGCTGGTGCCCACCGCTGTGCGCGGCGGCCAGCAGGAGTGGTATCTGGTGTCTCGCAGCGCGATTGTGCGCGGCACCGACATACGCGACGCCAACGCGGCGCAAGGCGACCTGAATCGCTGGGAGACGGGTTTCGTGTTGACGCAGCAAGCCGCCAAGCGATTTGAAACCTACACCTCAAGCAACATCGGAAACCGGGCAGCCATCGTGGTTGACGGCGTGGTGATCAGCGCTCCTACCATCCAAAGCAAAATCAGCGACACGGGCCGCATCACGGGCGCCAGTTCCCAGGAAGAGGCCGCCGATTTGGCATTGAACCTGCGCGCTGGATCGCTTCCGGCCGGGGTGAAATACGAGGAAGAGCGGACAGTGGGCCCGTCGTTGGGCGCAGATTCGATTCGCGAAGGCTTCCGCGCTGGCATCGCGGGCGTGGTGGCCGTCGTGGTCTTTATGTTGATCTACTACCGGCGCTCCGGCATCAACGCCACCCTTGCTCTGGTGCTGAACGCGGTCATCCTGATCGCGGCTTTAAGTTACTTCGACGCTACATTGACGCTGCCCGGCATTGCGGGCATCATTCTGACCATCGGTATGGCGGTGGACAGCAATGTCCTGATTTTTGAACGTATCCGGGAGGAACTGCGGGCCGGCAAGGCGGTGGTTGCGGCCGTGGACGCGGGCTTCTCCAAGGCGTTATTGACCATTATCGACACGCACGTCACCACCATGGTATCTTGTGCGTTTCTGTTCATCTTCGGAACCGGCCCCGTGAAGGGCTTTGCGGTTACCCTGGTGATCGGTTTGGCTGCGAACCTTTTTACGGCCGTTTTTGTGTCCCGGACCATCTTCGACTTCGAGTTGTCCGGGCGGCGGCAGGTAACAGCTTTGAGTATTTGATGGATTGAATTGACGGCGGGAACTGTTTCCCGCCAGCCGGTGTCTAAGGTTACTGGATGCTGGCGCTGCGACTGGTTACATGGAATTATTCAAGCATAGTGATTTTGATTTTCTCGGCAAGAAGTGGCCGTTCATCATCCTCTCTCTCATCCTCACGGCGGCTGGCTTCGTGAGTTTGGCAGTCAAAGGGGGACCGCGCTACGGGATCGACTTCCGGGGTGGAGCGCTGATTACCGTTACATTCGCCAACCGCCCGCCGGTGGACAAAGTTCGCGCGGTGCTCTCCGGCGCGCTGCCGGTGCAAGTGCAGGAAGTCTCCGGCAAGCAGGATGACATCGTAGGCATCGATGCCATGGAAGACACCGCTCTTCAGGCGGCACGGCAAAAGATCGTCGATCGCCTCACGGCGTCGTTCGGACAGCCGAGCAACGGCAAATACAATATCAATGCGGGCGGCGCGCAGGCACTGGCGGATCGTCTCCGGGATCCGCTGGCAGCCGCCGGGATTCCGACCGCGGACCAGCAGCTTGCGACCCTCACGGCGAATATCATGGACTACCGGAAGCAGCATTCCGGCCTGATCCGCAATTTGGACGATCTTCGTTCGGCGCCCGGCATAACGCCTCAGATTTTGAACGTACTGAAGCAGCAGACCTACCCCGATACGGTAGCAGTCGTCGGTACTGACGTGGTAGGCCCCACCATCGGCGCGGAGTTGCAACGCAAGGCGGTCCTGGCCGTCCTGTACGCACTGGGTGGAATGCTAGTCTACATCGCGTTCCGCTTTGAATGGATCTACGGTCTGGCGGCGGTGATCGCGGTCTTTCACGATACTCTCATTACCATCGGCCTATTCTCACTGTTCAACAAAGAGATCACGCTGACGGTTGTGGCGGCGCTGTTGACGCTGGTTGGTTATTCGATGAACGATACCATCGTCACTTTCGACCGCATCCGCGAGAATCTGAAAATCATGCGCCGCGAGGAGCTGGAGCCCTTGATCAACAAGAGCGTGAACCAGACTTTGAGCCGCACGGTGCTCACTTCCGGGTTGACTCTGCTCACCGCCCTGGCGCTATTTTTGTTTGGCGGGCAGGTGCTGAACGGTTTCGCTTTCGCTCTGGTGTGCGGCATTATTGTCGGCACCTATTCGTCGGTTTTTATCGCTAGTCCGATCCTGATCTTCTGGAACAATTTTCTGGAGGGCAGGAAGCGCGGCCCGCGTGGCCCGGCCAGTCCTCGCAAGGAACCCAGCGTTCCGGCGATGGTCGCGGCCAAGGTCAAGACGCCCGTGTCCGCCCCCTCGACAGGTAAGGAGCGCCCCCGGCGTGGGGCCGCCAAGGTGAAATAGCGGCACGGAGCGTGTATGATAATTTCTGCGCAAATCAGGAAGGTACTTTTCGGAACGAGGTGAGGCATGTTTGAGCAAACTTTTGTGGGCGAAGCGAAGACGCACAAGACGTGGTCGGTGTTCTTGACGTTCACACTCCAGGTTCTAGTAATTTTGATCGTAATCCTGATCCCGCTGATCTACACGGACACGCTGCCGCGCGCTCAGCTGACCAGTTTCTTAGTGGCTCCGCCGCCACCCCCGCCCCCGCCGCCGCCTCCTCCGCCCGCGCCGCCGAAGATCGTCAAAGTCATTCCCCGCCAGTTTGATGCCGGCAAGCTGATGGCGCCCAAGGCCATTCCGAAAGAGATCGCCAACATCAAGGAAGAAGAGCTTCCACCTCCGTCCAGTTCCGGTGTTGTGGGTGGAGTGGTTGGCGGAATGCCCGGTGGAGCGCCGGGCGGCGTGTTGGGTGGAATCATCGGCGCCGTTCCTAGCGCCGCTCCGCCTCCGCCTCCAGTGAAAGAGAAGCCCGCCACCCCGCAGCGTATTCGCGTGGGCGGTAACGTTCAGCAAGCCAACCTGGTCAGAAAAGTCACTCCACTCTACCCGGCGCTGGCCAAGCAAGCCCGCATTCAGGGCGTGGTGCGGTTCACGGCCATCATCGGCAAGGACGGCTCCATTCAGAATTTGCAGCTCGTGAGCGGCCATCCGCTGCTGGTGCAAGCAGCCAAGGACGCGGTTTCGCAGTGGCAGTACAAGCCGACGCTCCTGAACGGGGAGCCGGTGGAAGTGGTCACCACCATTGAAGTGAATTTTACGTTAAGCTCTTAGAAGTCTAAAATCCAATTCTCGGGAGAATCAGATGTTTCTACAATTACAAGTTTGGTCGTTTATGCTTTTGCAGGAAGCGTCCACTAGTTTTGACGTGCGCGGCATGTGGGAGAACATGGGATGGGCGGCCAAGCTGGTCGTCATACTGCTGTTCTTCATGTCGGCCTGGTCGATTGGCGTAATGATCGATCGCGCCATCGCCTATAACGGCGCTCGCAAGCAATCGCGGCAGTTTGCGCCAGCCGTAGCCGGCGCCTTGCGCGAAGGCAAACTGGATGAGGCCATCAAGATCGCCGACCGCTATAGCAAGAGCCATTTGGCGAAGGTTGTGGTGGCTGGGTTGCAGGAATTCCGCGCGCATCAGCTCAGCTCGGAAATCTCGGGTGAAGAAATCGATGCCTCCAAGCGCGCACTGGAGCGCGCCGAAGCTATCGTGCACGCCGAACTGAAACGCGGAGTCAGCGGCTTGGCGACTATCGGATCGACCGCGCCCTTTGTGGGCTTGTTCGGCACGGTGGTCGGCATCATTCACGCGTTCCAGGGTATCGCCACTCAAAAGGCTACAGGCCTGGGCGCTGTGGCGGGCGGTATTTCTGAAGCGCTGGTCACCACCGCTATCGGTCTGTTCGTGGCCGTCCCCGCGGTGTGGGCGTTCAACTACTTCACCAACCGCATCGACGCGTTTGACGTGGAGATGGGCAACTCCAGCTCCGAGCTTCTGGATTACTTCCTGAAGCGCGTTGGTCGCGCCAGCGCAGCGAAGTAAGGTTCGAGAAGACTCCCGAGTTGAATTCGGAAGGGGCGCGGCCTATGTTCCGCGCCTCTCCGCCGAAAGGATTTTGGAATGGAAAAGAAGAAAGCTCCACCGCCCGTAGCCGACATCAACGTGACGCCCATGGTGGACGTCATGCTGGTTCTGCTCATCATTTTCATGGTCATCACGCCCATGCTCACCAAAGGCGTGAGCGTGGATAAGGTGAAGACCAAGAATCCCATCCTCATGCAGGCGGCTGATAAAGAGGATGCGATCCTGATCTCAGTCACCCGCAATGGCGCGGTGTACTTGAGCCCAGGCAACCTGAAGCTCTCCGGCCCCGATCAAATCCCCGAACGAGTGCGCGATCTGCTTACCAACAGAGTGGACAAAACCGTATACGTAGTCGCCGACGCCCGCTCCCGGTATTCGGTGGTCGAGGACGTGGTCGATAATTTGCGCGCGGCCGGCGTAAGCGAGATCGGGCTCATTACCGAAGAGCCTCACGAGAACAATCCGCAGAAAGCGGCAGCGGCCGCTCCTGCTCAGTAAGATTTCAGCAACACGATTTAGTTAAGAAGCGAGGTAACGAATTATGGCAATGGCAGTAGGCGGTTCTAAGGGCGGCCCAAGATGCGACATCAACATGACGCCGATGATTGACATCTTGCTGGTGCTGCTGATCATCTTCATGGTCATCACGCCCCTGACGCCGCACGGTCTGGAAGCGTTGGCGCCTGAACCTCCCGACAAGAAGAATCAGCCGCCACCCGATCAGGATCGCACGGTGGTGATCGTCATCGACAAAGATAAGAGCATGCACATCAACAACGAAGAGACCGACATGGATAAACTCGGTCCGCGCCTGGAACAGATCTTCAAGACCCGGGCCGAGCGGGTGGTCTTCGTAAAGGGCGATCCCGATCTGGAGTATCAGACTGTGGCGCGCGCCATCGACATCGCCAAGGGCGCGCAGATCGACAAGGTCGGCCTGATGACCCCGAAGGTCGAGGCTGGAAACTAGGGGTGGTGAGCGGGACTATGAAGAGCACACTACTGGTAGCGGGAATCGGACTGCTGGTTTTTTTCGCGACGGGCTGCGACAAACTGAAGTCGCGCGATGCCCTGAACCACGGGGTCCAGGCCTATAAGGGCGCGCATTACACGGAAGCCGTGGATTATTTTAAGACCGCGGTGCAGCTCGATCCGGACAATTCGGTGCCTCGCTTGTACCTGGCCACCGCGTACATGAGCCAGTACATTCCAGGCGCGATATCCCCGGAGAACGTGCAGCTTGCCGACGAGGCCAAACAGGAATTCGCGAAGGTTCTGCAGAAGAATCCGTCGGACACGACGGCTCTCGCCTCGCTCGCTTCGCTCAGCTATCAGCAGGCCCAGAGCATGCCCGACCTCGATCAGAAGCTAAAGAAGCTGGACGAGGCCAAGGAATGGTACCTCAAGCTGATCGCTGCGGATCCCCAAAACAAGGAAGGGTTCTATAGCTTGGCGGTGATCGACTGGGTGAAGTGGTATGCCGCCTGGATGAGGGCGCGAGCGGACCTGGGATTGAAACCCGAAGAACCCGGCCCGCTGAAGGACAAGAAGGTGAAGGAAGAGTTGCAGACGCAGTATAGCGCGGTCATCGATGACGGCATCAAGAACCTCCAGAAGGCCCTCGACATCGATCCGCAATACGACGACGCCATGGCCTATATGAACCTCCTGATCCGCGAAAAAGCGGATCTGGACGACACGCCCGAGCAGTACAAGGCCGACATCGATAAGGCCGATCAGTATGTTCAGAAGGCGCTCGACACCAAGAAGGCCAAAGCCGCGAAGGCTGCCGCTGCGGCGCAGCAGGGTGGCATTACCGCGGAGGAAACGAAGTAAGCACAATCGGCTTATTTTGTCTGTGCGTTACCTGCCCGATGCGGTAAGCGTCGGGCAGTTTCGTTTCCAGCCGGGCGGCGTCGCGCTCCGGCAGCGCAATCAGCAAGCCTCCCGGGGTCTGGGGATCATAGAGTAGCGCTTCAAACTCCGAAGTTCCCTCGACACAAGATCCGGCGAACTCGCGATTGTTGTTCAACCCACCTGAGATCGCGCCTTGCCTCGCGTACTCCAATGCTCCGGGCAGGAACTGAATTTTGCGCGGATCGATCTCCAGCGTCACTTTACTCGCCAGCGCTAGCTCGCGCGCATGACCAATGAGACCGAAGCCGGTCACATCCGTGCACCCATGCACGTCGAACGCAAGCATCGCTTCACAGGCTTCCCGGTTGAGTTTCAGCATGGAATCCACCGCGGCCTGAATATCGGGCTCCCGCGCGATTCCCTGCTTGAGCGCCGTCGAGATCACACCGGTGCCGATGCGCTTGGTAAACACCAGTGCATCGCCGGGACGCGCGCCCGCGTTGGTCTTGACACGATCCGGATGGATGGTTCCTGTTACGGCGTAGCCAAACTTGATCTCGTCGTCTTTGATGCTGTGGCCGCCGAGCAGAGTGCAATCGGCTTCGTGGATCTTCTCCGCGCCGCCTTTGAGGATCTCCGTCAGCTCGTCCAAATCGCCTTTGGCGGGGAACGCGAGAATGGAAAGCGCCGAGATTGGCTTCCCGCCCATGGCGTAAATATCACTGACGGCGTTGGCCGCGGCGATCGCGCCGAAGGTGTACGCGTCATCCACGATGGGCGTAAAGAAGTCGACGGTCTGTACCAGTGCCAGTTCCGGCGTCAACCGGTACACGCCGGCGTCGTCGGCGGTGTCGTAGCCCACCAGGACATTTTCGTTGGGCCAGCGCGGGATCCGGGCGAGCACCTGGTCCAAAATCTTGGGGCTCAATTTGGCGGCGCAGCCGCCGGCGGATGTTGCGGCGGTGAGGCGACCTTTGGCGGGGGACATGACTACAGAATACAAGGAATACCAGGGAGACAAGGAATACGAGGAATGCACTCAGTTGATTGCGGGCCCCGGCAAAAACTTTTCAAGATCTGTTGGTTTGGCAAAGAGCACACGCGCTCGTGCTTGAGATCTATCGCTTTGCAAAGGCATTCCCCAAGCAAGAAATGTTCGGGCTGAGTTCGCAAATGCAACGGGCCGCAGTTTCCGTTCCGGCTAATATCGCGGAGGGCTTCAAACTGAGGGGGCGGGCGGACAAAGGGCGTTTCATGAACATCGCGCAAGCATCTCTGGAAGAATGCCGTTACTTTCTGATTCTGGCGCAGGACCTGGGCTACGGCAGCACCGATTCTGTCCTGCAATTGTTAGACGAAACCAGCCGCCTCCTCGATACCTACTGCCATTCCTTGTATTCCTCGTCTCCCTCGTATTCCTCTTCGGCTACCAACGATACAACATAAGGTACACGATCACTCCCGTCACACTGACATACATCCAGATCGGGAACGTCCAGCGCGCGATGGCGCGATGCCGCGCGACGTCCATCCGCAGTCCGCGCCGCAGCGTGATGATCGCGAGCACCGGAGTGATCACGGCCAGGATGGTGTGCGTGGTCAGAATGGTGAGGTAGGTATAGCGCAGCAGGCCGGTCTTCTGGTAATACACAATCCCGGCGTTGAAATGGTAGATGAGATAACAAGCCAGGAACACCACCGACACCGAGAACGCAGCCAGCATCACGCGTTTGTGCGCCTGGATGCGCCCCTTGCGCATGAACGTGTAGCCGATCCCGAGCAGCACCGCCGCGATGCCGTTCAGAGTCGCGTTCACCGCCGGAAGCGATTGGACGTCCACCTTAGGAGCTTTCTCGCGCCAGTGCGGACAGGTCGGAAATAACGTTCGGGATGGCAGAAGCTTCCGAAGAGTCGTAGTAGCGTCGAATGCGGCCTCGCTGGTCCACCAGTACGAACCGCGTGCTGTGCTGCATGCTAGCGTCGATGTTGCCGAGCTTGAATGCATCGCGATCCAACGTCTGCAATACCGGAATCGGCCCGGTAAGGAAGTACCACATAGCCGGCGATGCGCCATGCAGCTTGGCGTAGGCTGCCAGCACCGGCGGCGTATCGTTCGCGGGGTCAACCGTGAACGAGACCAGCCGGATATTGTTCGCGATCGCGGGTGTCTTCGATACGGCGTCCTGCACTTCACGCATCTCGGAAGTCATGCGCGGGCAAGGTCCAGGGCAGGTTGTGTAAATGAAATCCGCAACCCAAACCTTGCCGGCCAGCATCTGGCTGTGAAATGGCTGCCCGTCCTGTGAGATCAGTTCGAATTGAGGAACGTCGCCCAGAACTTCGAGCGAAGTAGCGCGATGCGAGCAAGCGATAAGAGCGGCCGCTAGCGCGGCGACAGGGAAAACCTTCATGCCGGACGATCGAACAGCATCAAGCTGAAAAGCACTGGCAAATAAACCACCGACGCAAGCAACACCCGCCGCGCCTGCTGACGCGTCCGGTCGGTGCGAATGCGCAGCCCAGCGTAGAGAAACGCGAGGCCCAAGGCCAGCGCGCCGTACAGATAAACATTACCCGCCATGGCGAAAAACTTCGGCATCAGGCTGATGGGAATCAGCGCGATCGAATAGAGCAAAATACGCCGCGCGGTGGACTTGCCATCCGGCTCAACCACCGGCAGCATTCGTATCCCCGCCCGGGCGTAGTCTTCTTTGTACATCCAGGCGATGGCGTAAAAATGGGGGAACTGCCACAGGAACAGAATCGCGAACAGCACCCAGGCGTCCCAGGTCAATGTTCCGCTGGCTGCGGCAAAACCAATCAACGGAGGCATGGCGCCTGGAATGGATCCAATGGTGGTCGAGTGCGGAGAACGCTGCTTCAGCGGCGTGTAAACGAACAAGTAGCAGAGCAGCGTGAAGAGCCCCAGTAGTGCGGCCAGCGGGTTTGCGCCAATCCAAAGCTCGGCAAATCCCGCCGCCGAAATTACGATGGCGAAAACCAGCGCCTTCCACGCATCTAATCGCCCCGCCGGGAGCGGACGAGCCTGGGTGCGGCGCATTTTGGCGTCGGCCTCGCGTTCATACCATTGATTGAGCGCCGCGGTGCCGGAAGCAATTAATCCGGTGCCAATGATGGTGTGGATCAGTGTTAGCAGGTGCCAGCCGTTTTTCGCACCGAAGAAGTACCCGACACCAGTGCTCATCAGAATGAGCCAAGTGATTCGCGGCTTGGTTAACGCGATGTAGTCCTTCAACAAGCAGGTGGACCTGACCCACCAGCGTAACACAAGAACGTAGCAGTCAGGCAATATATTTTACGGTTTCAGCGCAATCTCGCTAAGCGCTGGCGCCATTGGCAAAGCTGCGTTCCGCGTCGGCCGCGGTTGGAAATATGGGCAGAAGAGTATCGACCTTGGTCATTGCCAGGAGCACCCGCACTTTCTCGGACATGGCAACCACAGCGAACTTCGTGCCATTTCTCTGGGTGTGCGCCCAGTGGCTGAGCACCACACCCAAGCCGGCGGAATCGATGTACGGCACGCCTGAAAAATCGATGATCGTGCTCTTCAATCCGGGCTCGCGCAGCGCGGTTTGAAAGTCGAACAACGTTGCCATGGTAAGGGGGCCATTCAGCGTCAGGATGCTGACGTCCGCACCCGAGCCGGGCGTCCGCTGGATTTGAATTTCGTCCATGGGGAGCATTCTATAACTTACATATTACAGCGGCGTTACAGATATCCCTATCTGAGCGCCGCCATTGGATCGATGCGCGTAGCGCGCCGCGCCGGAAGGTAGCTCGCTGCCAACGCAACCATCAGGAACAGCGCCGCGGCGCCCACAAATGTTGCCGGATCGGTGGCGGTGACGCCGAATAGCAATCCCTTCATCACTCTTGTCAATGCTAAGGCTCCGAGGATGCCGATGGCCACACCCGCCAACGTAAGCCCGAAACCCTGACCGACGATCAGCCTGAGAATATCGCTTTGCTGCGCGCCTAGCGCCCGCCGTATTCCCACTTCGCGTGTGCGCTGCGCGACCGAATAGGAAATGACGCCGCAAAGGCCAACCAGAGCAAGCAGCACGGCCACTCCGGCGAACACTCCTAGCAGCAACAGAGTCAAGCGCTGTTGCCCGACGGATGACTCCAGCAAATCGTCCATGGTCTTGATGGCCGAGACCGGCTGATCGGGATCGATCGATAGCACCTGGCGACGTATTGCATTTACGAAGTGTTGTGGATCTCCGTCCGTGCGAACCACCAGGCCCGCTCTTTGCGGGCGGTAGAGATTGGTAGGAAGGTACAGTTCCGTCTCAGCGCTGGATCTCAGGCCGCTTTCACGTACGTCCGTAACGATTCCGACGATCTCGAGGCCGCCAGATGTTTGATCCAGGCCGAACCGAAGATGCTGGCCGATGGGATTCTGGCCGTTTGGAAAGGCTGGCCAAATACGGCGTGCCAGGCTCTCATTGATCATGGCCGCGGGCGGCGCGTTGGGGAGGTTATCGCGTGCGGTGAATTCCCTTCCCCGCAGTAACGGAATCCCCAGCGTGCGGAAGTAGCCGGGCGTGACGCTCTGCAACCGGACTTGCATCCGCTTCTGCACCGGCACGGCCTGC
>Ga0302326_10002705_pt1 | contig 42774 bp, 39 predicted proteins | sample Palsa_T0_3_FD_202264 | JGI IMG/M metagenome (GOLD analysis project Ga0302326, IMG submission 202264) | Peat permafrost microbial communities from Stordalen Mire near Abisko, Sweden - Palsa_T0_3 | ecosystem: Environmental > Terrestrial > Soil > Palsa > Peat permafrost | place: Sweden: Abisko...
GGGCGCGACGTCGACTCGACCCAGGTTCTGGCGGCAACCTTCGGCGCCGACCCCGACGCCCGAGTGCCAAGGCGGGACGAATGGGACCGTGGCTGACGTCCTCGTCGATACGGATGTGTTCATCGATCACCTCCGCGGCGCCACGCGACTGACGGTCGGCAAACACCGGCTGCACTACTCAGTCATCACCCGAGCCGAGCTGTTTGCCGGGAGCGCTGGGGCCGACCTCACCACGCAACTGTTGGCGCCATTCCGGGAGCTAGCGGTCGACCGGTCGATCGCGGAGCGAGCGGGGCGCCTGCGCCGTGAGTTGCAAATGCGTCTGGGCGACGCCTTGATCGCCGCGACGGCACTTGAGCTCGACCTCAACCTGGCTACCCGCAACCGACGTGACTTCGAGCCCGTTCGGGGTTTGCGGATCCGTCCGCTTGCCTGAGCTCCGTCCGACTCACGGCTGCGCGGCCGCATCCCCAAACAGGCCGGCGGACTGGGCCTCGAACATCTCTCGGTAGTGACCCTTTCGAGCCATCAACTCATCGTGAGTCCCCTCCTCGGAGATATGACCTTCGGTCATCACAATGATCCGGTCTGCGCTCCTCACCGTGGCAAATCGGTGGGAAACTACGACGACCGTCCGGCCCTGAGCCAACGTGCGGATGCGGTCGAAGAGCGCCTGCTCAGCGATGGCGTCCAACGCGGACGTCGGCTCGTCGAGCACCAAGAGCGGGGCGTCTCGAAAGAATGCACGCGCGAGGGCCACCCGTTGCCACTGGCCGCCGGATAGGTCGGCGCCGTCCGGCACCTGCGGCGAAAGGACGGTTTCGAAGCCGGCCGGTAGCGCGGTAAGCGCGTCACGAATCTCGGACCGGGTCGCGGCGTCGAGGAGACGTTGGTCGTCGTCGATCTCCGCAACGCGCCCAAATCCAATGTTCTGCCGTCCGGACAGTGCGTAGTGAACGAAGTCCTGAAAGATGATCGCAATGTGCTCCCGCGCCGACTCAAGCTTCACGTCAGACATGTCGAGCCCGTCCCACGCGATCGTCCCTCGGACCGGCCGATACAGCTGTGCAAATGAGCTTGGCGAGAGTTGTCTTACCGGAGCCGTTGCGTCCAACGATGGCAAGGACCTCACCAGCCGTTATCGTGATGTTGACGTCCTCGACGGCGAACCGCTCAGCGTCGGGATAGCGAAGCCCCACGTGCGAGAGCTCCATGCGTCCAAACGGGCCAGGGACGGTTTCGCTGCCGGACCGATCCGCGAACTGCTTGTCCGCCTGACGGAACGACTCGAACGATTCAAGGAAGATGGCTGCCTGGAACAACGCGGAGATTGACCCTGTGAACTGCTGGGTCCAGGCCCGTATCTGTTGGTACGCGAAGCCGGCGGCAGCAGCGCCAGGAAGGGTCAGCTGACCCGCGTCGTAAAAGACGAGGATGACGACAAAGCCGCCACCCGTGACAAGGCCGGAGACGGCGCTACCAAAGAGCCCGCGCTTGGCATTCCCGCGCACCAGCTGCTGCTGACGAGCGTTGAAGTCCGTGTACGCCTTAGCTAACGCGCCGCAGCGACAGCGCGAGAGAGAATAGGGCGTCAGCTCAGCAGGCGGGCCACGGATCTTGCGTCGGCCAGGAGCCGAGGGACCACCGCTTTCCACCGCCCACATAGCAGTAGGCCCCAGTGTTGCGGGCTGCCGGAGCGGCGCTGTAATCCATCCCGCCCGGCTGCCAGGACCAGAGACCGAAATCGTCCACCATCGCCGGCGAACTCTTACTAAAGCCGACCCGTGCCGGAAACGTCGGTGCTGAGTCTGCCTCGGGGTTGGGGAACGCCAAGTTGTCGAGCCCGTTTGCAAAGGTCGTCGGCGTCAGGTCGGGGCCAGCCGCCTGGATACCGGAAGCGACGAGCAACAACGCCTTGTAGAGGCTCTCGTACTCATCGCTCCAGTTGATCGGCGCCGCCTCTTCGCTGAACGACTCGTCTCCGACGTCGGTGATCGCGGGGAGCTCCTTGTTCCAATAGGCAATGCCGGACATGCTGGAGAGTTGAGTCGGCGCTGTGGCGGTGTAGGCGCCGTCGTAGTAGTCGGCGGTGTTGAAGATCACCCACTCCGGGTGGTAGCCAACCAGGTTGGCGGCCGACAGCGCGTTGAAGGTATCCACGGAGCGCCCGGTCACATAGACCGTCGTTACCCCCTTGCTCTTGAGCGCCAGCATGAGCTCATCGTTCTGCTGGCTCGGTTGGCTCACCCCCTGAGCGTCGGCCTGGACATACCCCTCATACTCGTCCGACGGCAGGCTGGCACCGCAGGTGCCAAGCGCACTCTGGAGGGTCCCCACGGGGATGGCGTTAGCACCGTCCGGATCCGGGTACAGCACGGCGAACGATCGGGTCGCGCTCCGCAGCGACGACTCGCCCGCCTGGCTGGCGGGGTGGCCGACAAGGGCCCGACAGGAGAACTGACCCAAGTTGAGCTCCTGTTGGTCGACCGTCGGGTAATAACTCCACGCGAAGGGCGCCATGCTCACCAGCTGCCGAGTCGTCACATTCGTGCTGTAGGCGTTCACGCCGATCACCCGCTCCTGAGCGAGCGCGCTCAAGTACGGCAGGTCATCGTCTTGTGTGTAGTCGCCAAAGATCGCCGCGAACTCGTGGTCCTCCAAGTCCTGGACGGCCTGGGCGTGCTCGTACTGGGGACCGATACCCGTAGAAGCGACGGCGTCGTCCACCGCGACCAGTTGGCGGCCATACAACTCGAAGTGCTGGTTGAAAAAGGTGAGTAGTGCCGCCGCCGGCGGCTCGCTGCTGCTGCCGGCGATGCCGATTCGGATCGATGTGGCCGTTACGCCTGGGCTCGTTGCCCCCCCATTGCCTCGCGCGGCCTGCGGCCAGTCCGGCACACACGGGGGTGACTGGGGATCGAACGTCTGGGTGACGGCGCCATCCGGCCACGTGAAGCACTGCAACGAGCTGGGCACGCCGGCGATGACCGGCGCGCCCGGCGTGGTGACCGGCACGACGGTGGTCGTGGCGCCCGGCAGGGTGGTGGTGGTCGCCAACCCAAGACAGGGCCCGCCGCTGCACGACGTGGCCCCCCGCCCGAATTGGCTCGACTGACCAGGCGGCGCCTTGGTGATGGCCTGGGCCGCTTGGGGTGCAAACTCGGCGATCCCCGGGGGCGCCGGTGGCTTGGCCACGAGCGCGACCGCGGCCAGCAGGACGACGAGGGCGACAGCAATGGCGGCGTTGGCACCGACGGCAGCACGACCGGATCGATCGATCGTGGTCACGATGCGACAGCGCCAGAGCCACTCGACAGGTATACCTCGCGCAGGAGCGGATACCCGGTGGCGCTCAGCCATGTGGCGGTGCGCGCCGTCCCGACGAGGTCGGTGCGGATCAACCACCGGGATATCCCGTAGGCGAGAGGGATGAGGGGTAGCTGGGCGCAGAGTCCCTTGGCCGCAGCCGTCACTTCCTGTCGGCGGGTCTGGCTCCCGGCCGCCGCCGGAAGCACGTTGGTATCGAAGTCGTACTCGAATCGAGAATCGTCATACCGCTCCCAGTTGGCCACGCCCCCGGCTGGGAAGAGGGCAGAGAGATACTCGGCCCCGTCGTCGTAGGACGGCGACGGCACGCTCGCCTGCGCCGACCACGAGACGCGGAAGGGACCGGGGAAACCGGAGCCGGCTTGCGCGGTCTGCAGGTAGGTCGTCCACGGCACGACATCGACCGAGACATCGAGCCCGAGCACCTGCCGCCACTGCTGTGCCACCGCATCGGCCTCGGCGACGTTGTCGAAGTCGGGGTCGACGCTGAACGTGATAGGCCCGACGCTCGTGTTGCCGAGCAGCCGGCGGGCGGCGGCCGGCATCCCCGAGATGGGCGCCTCGGCGCAGGTCGACGCCGCTGACGAGAGGAACGACGGCGGGAGCATGCTGGTCGCGGGGCCCCGCGTGTCGCCCCACACCTGGTCGACGATGGCCGTCCGGTCCAGGGCCATGCTCAGCGCGTCGCGGACGGCGGGCACGTCGAGGGGACCCGACAGCCCGATCGGCAGGCCGATGTATTCCTCGCTGCCGTCGGGTCCGCTCACCACCTGCGGCGAGGGCACATCCGGCGCGCCGGCTGAGGCTTCCGGCGCAAGGTCAACCTGTCCCGCGACGAAGGCCCGGTCGGCGGCGTCGACCGTCGAATAGATGTGGACATCCACGAACGACGCGTACCCCGTGCCGTCGTGGGTCATGGCAAGGTCGTCTCCGCGGTAAGCCGGGTTGCGCACAAGACGGAGCGTGTCGGCGTCTGCCCGATACGGAGCCGCGAGCACGTACGGACCTGCGCACGGTGGATCGGCGGTCACGGCGCTCGGGTCAGCCACGGCACTCGCCTCGGACAACGGCGCCGCCGCCGGCTCGGCCAGCGCGTACAAGAACCCGGGGTCTTTGTGGGACAGGGAGATCTGCAGGTCGTGGGTGTCGATGATGCTGACCCCGAGAAGTTGAGTGCGGCCCGTGGTGATCAGCTGCGAGGCCAACTTGTCGTAGCCCGCGACCTCCGACATCAGGCCGGCTTCGCGGCTCGCGGTGCGGGGGCTGGCCAGCGACGAGAGCGTCCAGGCCACATCCGACGCGTTGAGCGTCCGCCCGTCGGCCATCCGCACGCCGTGGCGAAGCTCGAGGGTGATCGTCGTGCCGTTGGGTGAGACGAGCCACTTGGCCGCCAGGTCGGGCCGGAGGTCGCCGGTCACAGGATCGACGGATACGAGGGTGTCGCACAGCAGACTGCTGACAAGGCGACCGTTGGGCTCGTACGCGTTAAACGGATCGATCCCGGCGGGCCGGGTGATGCCGACGGACAGGACGCCGCCGGTGGTCGCCGCCGGCGCGGCGACGGGCGGGGGTGGGAGGCTGGCACCCGGCAGGTTGCAGCCGGCCGTCAACGCCACGATCGCCAGCAGGCCCGTCCATCTCGCCGCCTTCATGATTGCGCTCGGGCCGTCAGCGGCAGCCGGTCGATCGTAAAGACCTTGCTCAGCGACACGGCAATCGACGGGATCGTCTGGCCGTTGATCGTCGAGTCGTCGCGGACGATGAGACCGCCGAATTGGGTGGCCACGTCGAGGTCGCGGGTGAAGGCCAGCAACTGTGTGCTCCCGGCGCTGTCTTCGGTGATGAGTCGACCGTCGGTCAACGCGATGCGCCAGGCCTGCACCGGCAGACCACACGCGTTGTCCTTGACCTGTTTGCCCACGGTCGACAGGTAGGTCATGGTCGTCGTGCCGTCGGTCCCGGTGGCGGTGAAGCTCGCCCCCGGCGTGATGGGGAACTGCACGAGCATGAGGGGGCTTGACGGTTGGAACGCCTTCTGGCCGGTGCTCGTCATGCCCAGCAGGAAGAGCCCCGGTTGGCCGAGCGCGGCAGGGGCGCCCGTCACCGACGGCAGGCTGGCACCGACTTGGGCGCCGACCGTGGCGAGCAGACCGTTGAGCGTCCCGACCACATCGGGAGGTATGACCTGCCCGTCGACGACGACTCCTGTCGGGACAACTTCATACGTGCTCACCGATGTCTGGTCACCGGCCACGACGCTGATGGCAAAGGTGTAGTCACCGATGCTGTTGGGTTTCGACGCCCGCGACACCGTCCACGTCGTGGGTCCCGAGTAGGAGTCCGTCGTCGACCCGGTGCGGTCCTCGACGGTTGCTCGATAGGTGTAGGTCGCCGGCGCGGGCGGCGCCGCGATCGCGGTCGTGACACCGAGGATGGGAGCGATCGGGCTGTAGTTGGGGCAGGCGACCGTGGCAGACGCGACCGTCGTGGCCGGTCCCGTCTGACTCAACGGCGCGGCGGCTGTCGCGCCGGCTGCCGGCGGCGGGCCGAACACCGGGGTGCCGGGTATGGAAGGTGGCAGGGTGAGCGGACCGATGGGGGCGGTCTGGGCGGCCTGCCGTTCGCCGAGGACCAGCGAGAGCGGCACGTCCGAAGTCCCAACGTTGAGCGGTTGCTTGGGACCGCACCCAGCGACCAGAGCCGCGGCGGCGACCAGCGCCACGGCGCCAACCACGTGCCGCGACGCGCTCATCCTTCCCCCTGGCGGGCGTCGACGGGGGCGACGCCGTGTTGCGCGGCGGCGATGGCGGCGCCGCCCTCCTGGGTAGCCAGTAGCTGGGCAAACATGGTGTCGGGTTGGGCGAACTGGGGCGAGGCGGCGAGCAGCTCGTAGGTCCGCCCATCGGCCGAGAAGTGGATGAGCACCCGCACCGCGTTGACCTGCGTGGCAAAGAGGATCTGGCCGCCGACCTGCTCGACACTGAACTGGCCTCCAGCGGACGCGAGAATCCCTTGCTGGACGGACACATTCCGAGACCGCAACGTCGGCTTCAGCCCCGCGACTTGCAAGGTGCCGATGGTCAAACCCGTCTGGTGGATCTCATAGAGACTCAGCGAGTCAACGAGGGCGGCCTTGGCCAGCGGCGCTGGGATCCCGAACGTCGGGTCGAGATGAAGGACGTAGTCGCCCACCATCGTCGGGACGGCGGGGAGCGGCGTGACCGGTCCCTTGGTCGACAGGTTGACGGCCACGCCGCATCCGCCGGTGATCAGAAGGGCGGCCGCCGCGGCAGCTGCGGTCCCTCGCCTCGAGCGGCGAAGTCGCGGCCGCCCCCACAGGTTGGGGACGTCGTCGGCGTAGGGAGCTCGCAACGAAGCCCGCGACGCGAAGGCCACGACGCGAGAGGCAAAAGGGGCACCGGTTGTGAATCGGCGGGTGACCGAGCGTCCGAGCTCCTCGGCCCGCTCGGCATCGGATTCGCGCAGGTCCCGCCGCAGGTCGCCCCAGAGTCCACGGGTCACGAGCCAGGCGAGCTCGAGATGATCGTCGTCGGGTACGGTCACCTCGAGGAACTCGAGCGGCGTCAGCGTCGGGTGACCCCGGTTGAAGTCGATGGCCCGGTCACGCAGCTCGGCGTAGGCAACGGCAATCCGCGCACGCGGTCCCAGCTTTTGGGCGAAGCGGCGGCGACGCAATGTGCGCGCCATCTTGAGGAGGCCCGGCACGGCGAGCCAGATGAAGAGCGCCAGTAGCACGGGAGGCAGGATGCGCTCGAGCCAATACTGGACGAGGGCGTACAGCAACTTGATGCTGCTCTGTTGGAAGGGGATGTAGAGCTGCGCCGCCAGCTCCCCATTGGGAAGTATCTGCGTCTGCTTCTTGACGTGCTGGTCGAGGCTGGAGACGGCGCGGGGAGGATGGCCGAGGATCGGGACCCAGCCGTACCCGCTGAAGTAGGCCTCGAGCCACATGGCGCCGTCGGCAGGACGCAACGAGTACAGGCCGCCGGGCGCGGCCGTGGATTGGTAATAGCCATAACCGATCCGCGCCGGGACACCGGCCCAACGAGCCATGAGGACTTCGCCGGCGGTGATCTCGTACGGCGACGCCGGGCTGCCGGCGAGAATTTCGGCCACCCGGTCAGGTGTGACATCGACGGGGTTGCCCGGACCCGATGCGACAACGTGAGCGAAGTACTGGGTCCGCACGTACTGGAGGCGTTCGTACGGGGAAAGTCCAGGGGGGGCACTGTCGATCAGCGCGGCGACGGTGGGCGGCTCGGGTGGGACGGCGAGGAAGGTGGTCAACTCCGCGCCGGGTGGTGCCGCGGTATCGAGCTGGGCGGCGTCGGGCGGGACGAGACCGATGACGGTGTAGCTCGTCCCCGAGTTGGGACGACCGGCTGTTTGCAGAGCGCCGGTGCGAGGGTCGAAGAGGAGCCCGTGCGGCGCGTGTTGCACGGAGATCGTGCCGGCGACATCGGGCACTTGGCGGGCTTCCCCGAGATCGCGCAGGGTGATGACGACCTGCAGCGTCGACGTTCCCGCGGGAACGTTTTGCGGCGCGGGCGCGCCGTGCGCGGGTCGAGCTACTTCGAACGCCGGCAGCGTCCCGCCGTCGTGCACGGTCACGAAGCGCCGTGGATCGTACGGCGGCGTGAGCCACGCGTTCTGGCCGTACACATCCAACACCCCTAGGCGTAGCGGGACCGGCTCGGGCATCTGGGCGGTGAACAGCACAGCGTCGGACGTGGTGGCCGGCGGAGTCTCCGGCTTCTTGGGCGGGATGATGGTGGACTGCGGTTGATTGGGGTACAGAAATCCGAATTGGGAGAGCCCGGCCATGGCGGCCACGATGACGGCAAGCGAGAGGCCGGCGCGGGCGAGGCGTCGGATCTCGAACTGGGTGCCGGTGGTCCCGCCCCGCGCCAGCTCGGCTCCATAGCCGACAGCCAACGAGCCGACGCCCAACAGCACGGCGCCGCCGACGGACACCAGGGTGGCGCTGGTCGGCTGGAGCAGGATGCCGGCGATGGCCACCGGGGCCGGGACGAGGAAGCCGAGGCGCGATCGGTTGAAGACGACCGCCGCGGTCGCCGACGTCACGCCGACTGCGGCCGTGAGCACGACCAGGACGATCCGCCACCCGGGATCGAAGGGCACCGGCGGCTGGTTGAGCCCGCCCGCTCGGATGGCCTGGGTCACGAGCGTGAGAGGGTTGACGCCTCCGGCCGTGTCACCCGCGACGAGGGCAACCCCGGCCGCGACAGAGACGGGTACGGCCAGGAGTTGAAGGAGCGTCGGACTCTTGACGCGGTAGGAGAGGGCGGCCATTCCCGCGCCGATGAAGGCTCCGAGCAGTCCGACGAGCCGACCCGAGGTTCCGACGAAGACACCACCGAGCACCCACCCGACGCCAGCGGTCGCCAGCAACGCGGCGAGGCAGGCCGAGAGGGGGTTGAGCTGCGGGACGTCGTCGGCCGTAGGAGCGCCGTCGCCGTCCTCAGGGTTGATCAGGGCCGGCGGCGGTCCGGCGGCGAGGTCCGCCGCCTCACCAAGCCGAACGTCATCGAGCCCGGCGTCGAGCCCGGCGTCGTCGAGCCCCGGGTCGAAGGTGATCGTCATCGGGAGAGACTCACCCCACGCGCCGAGACGGTCGCCAGCGCCACGCCCGGCGGCACCTCTACCACATGGCAGCGCAGGCCACCGGCGCGGTGGATGGTCATGGGCTCGGTGTCATCTGAGAGCACGAGGACGACGACCAGCGAGTTGCCGCGCTCGAGCAACACGCGTAGCCGGGCCGCTGCGTCCTGCGTGAGCGTCGGCGTGATGACGATGTTGTGGGCGTTGCGTTGGGGATCGACGAAGATGCGATCGAGGGCATCCGTCAAAGGGGCGGGCTTGAGCGACACAGCGGCGAGGGCGTCCATCATCGGGATCCGACGGCCTTCCCCTCGGGCGTTGGCAACGACGCGGCCGGAGTTGATGTCCACATTGACGGAGAAGCCGTCGCGAATGTGCTTGGTGGCGAGCGAGGCGGCGACGCCGACCGCCGTTTCGAACGTGGGGCTGGGTCGACCACGTTGGTGTGAGTCGCGGTCGGAGTCGATGTAGACCTTGACCCGGTCGGTGATGCCTTGCTCCGCGTCGCGGACGAGGTAGCGGTCATGTTGAGCCAGGGCGCGCCAGACGATGCGGCGAGAGTCGTCGCCCTCGACATAGTCACGCATCCCGTAAAATTCGAAGCCCGAAGGCCATGGTCGCGACAGCGGTGGGCGCATCGGAGGGTCCTCCCACTCGCGCGCCACGATGCGGTCGATGATTGGCTCCACTCGCGGGTGGATGATGATGGTCTGGGCCTCGGCGACCGGTTGGCGGCGGCGGGTGAGACCGAAGGGGTCGGAGAATTCGACCACCAGCGGCCCGACCTCATAGACCCCGCGCACCGTCGGCGTGAACGTATAGGTGTGTTCGACGCTCTCACCGCTTGGTAGCACGGGTATGGCGAAACGGGCGCTCGGCCCGAGGTGGGGGTGGAGTTGCTCCTCCGCCACGATCGCTCCGACTCTTCGGGTGGCGGTCAGCGTGATCCCCGCTTCGACCTGCCTGCGGGCAGGCGCGCGCGACGGCAACTGTGAACGTTGCGCCTCGATTCCCAAGCGTCGTCGCCCGAGCGTCCAGGACAGCGCCAACACCAAGACCAAGCCGTAGGCCAGCAGATCGAGGCCGCGATTGGTGAGAGCCCGACCGATCACCCAGACGGCAATCGCTCCCAGGACAAAGCCGACGCCGAGCGGGGTGAGACCGAGCCTCCGCTCGATGACGGCCAAGCCGTTGACGGCCGCGCGCCGACGACCCGTGTCGTGGCCCTCTCGGCCGGCAGCCGGCTCGGTCGTCGACACGGATGCCATCGCGCCTCAGGCCCCGCTGCGGGCGCCGAGCGGCACCTTCACGCGATGCAGGATCCGGTCGATCACACCGTCGATCGACTCATCCCGGAGCTGGGCATCGGGTGTGAGCACCAGCCGGTGAGCAAGGACGGGCGTGACCAAGGCCTTGACGTCATCGGGGAGCACGTCGTCGCGCCCCTGGCTTGCGGCCATGACGCGAGCGGCGCGCACGAGGGCCTGCGTGGCCCGACTCGATCCTCCCATCTGCAAGGCCGGGTCGGTGCGCGTCGCCTGCACGAGGTCGATCACGTAGTAGAGGACTTCGTCAGAGAGCGTGACGTCCTTGGCCCACTCGATCATGTCGACCAGCTCTTGGATCTCGACGACAGCGGTGAGGGTGTTGATGGCCTCCTGGCGAGAGTTGGCCCGCACCAGCTCCGCTTCGGCCTCGCGGCCGGCGTAGCCGAGCGACAGCTTGAAGAGGAAGCGGTCGAGCTGGGCTTCGGGGAGGGGGAACGTGCCTGCCAGCTCGATCGGGTTCATGGTGGCGAGCACGAAAAACGGCTTCGGTAGGGGGTGGGTAACTCCGTCGAAGCTGACCCTCTTTTCGGCCATTGCCTCGAGAAGGGCCGACTGCGTCTTGGGGGTGGCCCGGTTGACCTCATCGGCCAGGAAGACGTTGGCGAAGACGGGCCCTTCGCGAAAGACAAACGCTCCGGTCGTGCGGTTGAGGACGGTCGAGCCGGTGATGTCAGCAGGGAGCAGGTCGGGCGTGCACTGGATCCGTGAGGCCCGGGCATTGATGGTCTGGGCGATCGACCGGGCCAGCATGGTCTTGCCGGTGCCGGGTAGGTCCTCGAAGAGGACGTGACCTTCGGCCAGCATGCCCACGAGGCAGAGCCGGATGATATCGCTCTTGCCCTTGATGACCTGACTCACGTTGTCCACGAGGCGCTCGAATCGTTCACCGAAGACGTCGCTGTCGACGGTCGCGGCGCGCGTCGAGCGGGAGGCGCGACGAGGACGCGGCGCGGCCGCGACGGTGGTGCGTACTGTGCTCACGAGGGTGCCTTTCCGGGCGGTTGGGGCTGTTGGGTGGTGATCGTGGACAGCACCGAGGCCATCCGCGAGCCGGAGCGCTCGATGATCTCGGGTGAGGCGGACAGGTAGCTGCGCAGGATCCGCTCGTCGGAGAGCACGTCCGGGGGCGGGCCGGTGACGAGAACGCGCCCCAACTCCATGCCGACGAGACGGTCGGCGATCCGGGTGATCAGGGGCAGGTCGTGCTCGATGACGAGGAGCGCGCAGCCCGTCTCTCTGACGACGCGCGTCAGGGTTGGTCCGAGCGCTTCAGTTTCGGCTTGGGCCAGACCGGACGAGGGCTCGTCCAGCAACAACACCCGCGGCTCGGCGGCCATCTGACACGCGACCTCGACGGCCCGTCGGGTACCGGTCGAAAGCTCGCGAATGAACTTGTCCTCGTAGGCGCCCAAGCCGAGCAGCTCGATGTAGCCATCGACGCGCGACGTGAGCTTGCGTTCGCTCCGCAGGATCGGCGGCGCCCAGACCGCCGCGAGGACAGGATTCTTGGCGGCTCGTCGCTCCATGGCTACGGCGATGGTCTCGCGGACGGTCAGCGGCCCGAAGAGCCGCGCGCTTTGGAAGGCACGACCGAGACCTGCCCGCGCCCGCGCGTCAGGGGTGAGTCCGGTGATGTCCCGCCCACCGAGGACGACCGTCCCGGAGTCAGGCCGGATGTATCCCGACAGCAGATCAAACAGGGTGGTCTTGCCGGCCCCGTTGGGGCCGATGAGCCCCACCACCTCCCCCGCCTTGGCGTCGACCGAGACATGGTCGAGGGCATGGACGCCACCGAAGCTCACGCACAGGTCGACCGCCTCCAAGGCCACCTCGACGTCATCGGCGCGACTCGTGGCCCGGCGGGGTCGGGCCACCGGACGAGCCGTCGCTCCCCCACCGCCCATGAAGACGGCTCGGACAAGGTCGGGACGCGAGAGGAGCTCCTCGGTGGGGCCATCGAAGGCGATGGTCCCTTTGTCCATGAATACGGCCCGTTCGGCGACGGTCAGCGCGACGTTGAGGGACTGCTCGACAAGGACCACCGACACGCCCGTCGCCGCGATGGCGCGGATGCTGGTGATGAGGGTCTCTATGACGGCCGGGGCCAGGCCGAGCGAAAGCTCGTCGATGAGCAGCAGGCGGGGCCGACCGAGGAAGGCTTGAGCCAGGCACAGCATTTGCTGTTCGCCACCGGAGAGGGATCCGGCCAAGGCCCCGAGCCTGTCGCGCAGCTGGGGGAACATGTCGAGCACTGACTCGATGGCGGCCGCCCTCTCCGCGTCGGCCAGCATGCGGGCCGCAGTGCGCAGGTTTTCTGTGACGGTGAGAGCAGGGAACACGCCTTGGCCGCCCGGGACGTAGCTGATGCCACGCCTGGCGTTTTCGTGGGTCGGCGCAGCTGTGATGTCCTTGCCGTCGTAGAAGACGGCGCCGTTGCTGCACTGCGTGAGGCCGCAGATGGCCCGCAGCAAGGTGGACTTGCCGGCGCCGTTGGTCCCGACGAGGGCGAGGATCTCGCCCTCCCGGACGTCAAGGTCGACCGACGAGACGATGAGCACGTCGTCGTAGGAGACGTCGACGTCACGGCACACCAGGATCTTGCTGTGCTGCCCTTCGAGCCGGGACCTGTCTGACTCCTCGCGAGCGACGGCGGCGGCTTTGGCGGCGCGAATATCGCGGCCGACGGTGCCGGCGCAGGCGAGCTGGAGCGCGGCCCCGATGAGCAAGAAGGGGACGAAGAAAAGAAGCGAGTCTTGGGGACGGTTGGTGTCCGCGAAGCGGATCGCCACGCCGCCGAGGATCGTGCCGATGAGCGTGAACGGCGCGGCGATCTGGAGTCCAAGACCGCGGTATCGGGCCGGCACCACGAGCGTCATGACGGTGAACGTGGCCGGAGCCACCAGGCCGGCAAGGATGCTGGTCAGGATGGACGGCACGTAAAATTCGACCAGGTTGGAGGCGAGTGCTTGGACCGTAAGGGCCGCGGCGCTCAACACAGAGAGACCGCCGATGAGGACCATCAGTGATCGTGGCCGAAGAGCGAGCAGCCTGTCCGCAAAAACGGCGCCGGCCAACAGAGCCGGTATCAGCAGGATCTGGGATACGGAGGCGAGCCCGCCCCGTTGGCCGGCGCTAAGGAGAAACTTTGCCGCCAGGATCTTCGTGATCACGATGTTGAGGGGAATCGCGGCGATGGTGGTGACCATCCCACCCACAGCCAACAGTCGGAGCGTGCGGATGCTCCAGCCGCCCCTCAGCGCCTCGGTAAAGGAGGGCGGCTGCTGAGCAATGGCGGCATGCTCAGGGTCGACGCCCATCTCGAGCCGGTCCATCTCGCCGCGCACCGGCTCGCGCAGTAGCAACGTGACGAGGGCGACCACCGCAGAGACGAGGCCAAGTCCGAGCGTCGCCGCCCGCCAGCCATACACATCGATGAGGTAGCCGGCGACCGGCGCGGCTATCAGTCCGCCGACCAACCCGGCCACACCGATCAGGCTGATCACCCGGGCCCGGGCGCTCGATGGGTAGTAGTCGGCGAGAAGCGGGGTCTGCGCCGGCCCGGCGGCATCCGTCGTTGCGACCTGGAAAGCGTTGGCGCCGACGAGGCCGCCGACGCTGCCGGCAAAGGCAAAGAGGATCCCGCCGAGGGCATTGCCGATGGCCCCGATCCGTACCAGCCACACCCGGTTGACGCGGTCGACCAGATAGCCCAAGGGCACACCGAGCACCTGCGACGTGACGGAAAACACCGAGGCGAGCGTGACCAACCCCGTCACGGAGAGACCGAAGTCGGCCTGAATGTTGGGTTGGGCGAGGCCCAACGCCGTCGAACCCCAGCTTCCGAGGGCGGTGAGAGTCATGAACACGACGAGCGGCAGCTTCGAAGCGGGAATCGATCTCGGGTCGAGGTCGCGGAGATAGCCGCGCCATCCCGGCCCTGCCTCCGACTCGGCGCCAACGGCAACTACCGCAGCTGGGCGATCCTCGCGCTCCGACGTATCTGGCGCGTCGCGCAGCTGGCGCTCCGTAGGGACCCGACGCCGCAGGCGGCCGCCTGCGACCAGGTCAGTATCGTCGGCCGGCTGCGGTGTGGTGGCGAGATCAGACACCGGCGCGCTGCTCGGAATCTTCCGGGGTGCCGAAACGATCAAGGGCCCACTGGCCGGGGAGCCTGTAGCGCGGGGGAATTGTGTCGCCACCGCGGTTGCCTCGGCGCTCGTCGAGCGGCACCTTGCCGAACTCGTCGTCGGCGTTGCCCATGAGTGACGGCACGGCAATGCGTCGCCGGATGGCGACCCGGCGAAGCATGGCGTCGCGAGCGCCATAGGCGAGCGCGGCGAGCCCACCCGGGCTCCAGTAGAGGAGCAACAAACCGCCGACGCCGGTGAAGGTGTACTGGAGGAGTGCGTTTTTGGGCGCCAGGAGAAGCAGCCACCCGTACGTGAAGCCGAGCAACGGGCCGATGATGCCGCCGAGACCACCGATCACGGTGAGGACGAAGAAGGTCAGGCTGACGTCAGCGGTGTATGACTGAGGGGCCACGCTACCGAGCGAGTAGGCGAGCAAGGTGCCACTGAGGCCGGCGAGAAACCCGGACACGGCAAAGGCGGTGAGTCGAGCACGCAAGGGGCTGATCCCGAACGACTGGGCCGCCGGCTCGTTGGCCCGCAACGCCACGAGGACTCGACCGGTGCGGGTTCGACGCAAACCGACGACACTTCCGACGGCGGCCAACAGGACGACCAGGCAGAGGAAGTAGTAGGGCGTTGTGCGGTTGAAGTTGATCCCGAAGATCTGGGGCGCCGAGACGGAGACCGGCAGGTAGCGCCCGAGATATCGGGGGTCGAGGAAGATCTCCTGGGCGCTCACGGCAAAGGCCAGCGTTGCGATGGCGAGCGAGAGTCCGCGCAGACGCAGACCCGGGATGCCGACGGCGAGGGCGGCGACGGCGCCCGTGGCGCCACCGATCAACAAGGCCAAGAAGAAGGGAGCACCACTCGCCGCTGCCGCCCACGCGCCCGCAGTCGCGAAGCCGAACTGACCCAGGCTCGCCTGCCCGGCCCAGCCGGACAAGACCAGCAGCGAGAGGCCGATGAGTGCAAAGGCGACGTAATCGGTGAGCAGGCTGGCCTGCCCGGCCGAGATGGCAAACGGCAACCCGATGAGCAACACCGCGACCACGACGCCCCCGACGCGTCGGTACCGACGCACCACATCGAGCGAGGCGAGCTGACGCGGGATCGGCCGGAGCTCGCGGATGAGCTCGGTATTGGCGAAGTCATCGCCTGTCGCCCGCGTCTTTGCCGGCCGCTGGAGTAGAAGAAGCCCGCCGACACCCACCACCAGGCCGGCCAGCAGCGGTGCTGATGACGAGTAGGAGAGGGCCACGGCCGACTGCAGAAGCCCGAGGACGAGCCCGCCGAGCGCGGCCAACCAGATCGAGGTGAATCGGGCGACGACAACGACGGCGAGCACCAAAACGATGCCCTCGACGGGAATGGTGGCAGCAGACTGCTGTGAGGTTGGCGGCGCCCCGCCCGACCCGTCGAAAGACGCCAACACTCCGCTGGCGCCGGCGACAAGACCGGCAACCATCCACGCCCTGGCTCCAACCGCACTGACGTTGACCCCGAGCGTGCGCGCCCGGTCGGGATTGTCCGATGAGGCGCGCAGGGCGACGCCCGTCGCCGAGCGCCGCAGGTACATCGCCACAGCTACGACGGCCACGACCGCGGCAGCGATCTCGAGCAAGTCGCCGAGGTGGAGGGGGAACCCGCCAACAGTCAGGGTCACGTCGGCCGGAGGAGGCAAGACGGCAGGGATACGCCCGGACAACTCCAGCTTCTGCGGTGCGAGGAAGCTCGAGAGCTTGGGCCCCAGCCCGGCAAGGGCCTCGGCCAGGAAGACCGTGACGAGCATGAGGACCAGTTGCCCGGTGCGGGCAAACCGCACGATGAGCACGACGTAGACGATCCAACTGACGGCAACGGCGGCGACGATGGCCAAGACGGCGGACACGATGTCGTTGATGTCGCGCGGGGTCGCCCCCGGGTAGCTGCCGACACCGCACACCGGGCAGGCCGCGTGCAGGCCGCGCAACATGATCTGGCCGCGCGCCAATCCGTCGTAGAGCACACCCGCCGTTGCCGCCATCTGGACGTGGGCCAGGCTGATGAAGCGATTGGCCCGATATACCAAGAGGACGGCGAGTGCACCGAGGACGAGAGGTGCGGCCTCGAGCACACCGACGGCCCACACCGAAGTCGGCGCTCCCCGCGGCAAGAGCTGGATAGCCAACACGAGAATGACGAGGACGGCGATCTCGTTGCCATAGGGGATCTTGCGCCAGCGGTCCCGGGCCGCGGCCGCTCTCGTCGGTGCTGCCGTCATCGATGGCGAGGCTGGGTCGGCGAAGCAACAAGGTTGGCTGACAACACGGCATCGCTTTCGAGCAGGGCGTTGACGACCATGGCGTGCGAGTGGTGGGCATGCTCACGAGCCGTCCGCCGCGCTGCCTCTTTGTCCCCTGACAGGATGGCGGCCAAGAGGTCTCGGTGCTCAAACCCGGCCACTTGCGCTCGTGGCGCGGCGGCCAGGCCGGCGTGCATGTATCGCTCCAGCTGCTCGACGGTCTGGGCCAGCACCTCGACGAGGCGGTCATTCCCGCCCACGCGGGCGATGCTCAGATGGAATGTGGCGTTGCGGCCCAGATACCACTCGATCGACTCCGAGTCATGGCGGTCGTAGTCGGCCAAACACAATTCATCGAGGTCGTGCAGGGCATCACGATCAAGGTCTTGACCAGCGGCAAGGGCCGCGGCCTCACCCTCCAGCAGGGTCCGCAGACCAAACAGCGCCCGCGCATCTTTGATCGTCATCCGGGTGACCCGATAGCCCGACCTCGGTGACGACTCGACCAACCCTTCACGACGGAGACGGGCGAGCGCGTCGCGCACCGGTGTTTTGCTCAGGCCGAGCTCGGCCGCGATCTCGGCCTCTGAAAACGATGTGCCGGGCTCGAGTTGCAGGTGTTGGATCGCCGTCTTCAACGCCCGGTATGCGGTCTCGCCCCGAGTGGACGCGAATGGAGGACGGGCGCCGTCGAAACCCTGCGCGGACGCGCTCACCAATCCGGGACCCCGATCTTGAGGCGTACAGATGATGGATCTGAACTCTGCCTGACGGATATCTGGACATCGCAGTTTGTTCGTCTGCGTGGCAGCCTAGAGGGCACGGGCAACCCTTGGCAAGGGCCAGCAGGCCGCCAAGGAGCCCTTAGCAGCCCTTCGCCTGGTTGAAGAAGCCCGGATCGCCGGCGGGCCAGTCCCCCGCCGTCCAGCGCCGGCCGTTGCCAATGAGGCAGAAGGCGCCTGAGGCCCCCGACTCGTTGGTCCCCGTGAGATCCCACCACGCAAGCGCGACATCGTCGATCATCGTGTGGTTCGTCCCGAACCCGATGCCACCTTGGTAGTACGGAGGTTGACCAGCGCCGGGATCCGGGAAGTCCAACGCTGTCAGCTGGGTGGCGAACGTCTGTGGTGTGAGGTCGGGCCCGGCCGCCTGGACGCCGGCGCTCACGAACTGGAGGAAGTCGTAGAGCGCCTCGACCTCGAAGCTCTCTCCAAACCCGGCGCTGACCTGGTCGAACGCCGGGTCGGCCGCCTCGCCCGCCTGGTAGGCGATGGTCCGCGCAATCGGAAGCGGCTTGTTGGCTCGCAACACCCCAAAGACCTGAGCGTTCTGGTCCGACACGCCCGTCTGCCAGAAGAGCGGGTCGTCCTGCACTCCCGTACCGGCCATCAGCCATTCCGGCCGATAGGCGAGGGCGTCCGCAATCGGGAAAACCTGCCCCGACGTGTCGTCCGGATCATCAAGAAGGATCACCGAGGTGACCGGCTTGGCTTCCCACTGGGCGAACAGCTGGGTGAGCGCGTCCTCTCCTGCGCCGTCTTGCCCCTCGTAGTAGGCGACGGCCGGCGTCACGCCACACCCGCGCAAGGCCCCAGTAAGGCTTGAGATCTCCGGGCTCGGTGCTCCCCCATTTTGGAGGGAGTTCGGGACGAGCACGCCGAACGTCCGACGAGCCGTCTTGAACGTCTGGCTGTGCGTAGCGTCGCCCCCCACGAGCTGCGCGCAGATCTCGCTGCCGAGGTCCGTCTCCAAGGTGTCGAGCACCGGCGTGACGCTCCAAAGATAAGGCCCGCCGCCGGCCAGCTGCTCACTCGTCTCATACGTCCCCCCGTCGGACACCCCGATCACACGGTCCCGCGCCAGCTCGGCCAGATACGTCGAGTCGTCGGCAACTCCCGTGGTGATGTCGTTGGCTATGAAGACCTTTGCTTCCTGCTCGGCGTCAGCCTGCGCTTTTTCGAAAGGCGGGCCAGTCTCGGTGTTGCCAGGCACGTTGACGAGTTGAAGATGACGCCCGAAGAACTCGTAATGGCTATTGAAGAAATCGACGAGGGAGTCTTCGATGCCCTGCGTCTTTGTCGAGACGTCGGTGTTGACTCCGACACGGATCGCCGTCCCGGTGACCCCCGGCGTGGTCGCGCCACCGTTGCCAGCCGCCGCTCCTGGCCAACTCGCTACGCACGGCGGAGACTGTGGATCAAAAGTCTGTGTGACCGCCCCATCTGGCCAGGTGTAGCACTGCAGCGCGCTCGGGACACCGAGGGCGACGTTGGGGATCGTGACCAACGCGGAGCCCCCGAGCAGGCTCGTCGTGGGGCTGGTGGTCACAGCACCTCCTGGCTGACACGAGGACCTCCCGGCGCATTGGCCTGGTCTCCCGCCAAACCGACTTGATTGCGCGGGCGGCGAGACCGTGATCGCCTTCGCCGCCTGAGGCGCAAACTCGGCGATGCCCGGAGGGCTTGGGGGCGCGACGACGAGGGCGACGGCCGCGAGAAGGCACACAATCGCCGCCGCCGTCGCACCGTTGGCGAGGACGGCCAGTCGACCCCGTCGCGATTGACTCACGCGAGGGCGGCCTCGATCTCTGCCATGAACGCGTCGACACCGCGGAATCCGACGTAGTACCCGACCCTTCGGCCGCGGGCGAAGAGCAGATAGGTCGGCAGCGCCCGGACTTCGAGGGCGTCCCGCAAGTCCGTGTCGGCCTCGGCGTCGACCTGGACGAAGGCGAGCTTGCCTTCAAGTCGACGGGCGAGGTCGTGGATCACCGGGGCCATGAGGACACACGCCGAGCACCGCGGCCCCCAGACGTCAACGAGGACGGGGATCTCGGAGGCGGCGAGCCCGGCGACGTCCTCCGACCTGAGTGTCGGGAGGGATCGGAGCATGGCGACGTTGGCTTCGTGATTCTCGGCGGTGCCCAGTGGCACGTCTTGTGGGACGTCCGTCCCAACCATGAGGTCGACCATCGCAGGATCGGCGATCGCTTCGGCCAGATCGGAGTCGGTGACCGCCTCGGCGAAGAACGCGTCGAGGGCCTCGAGGACGGTGTCGCCCGTCCACACCCGATCGCGTGAGTCAAGGCGGACTGTGACCGGCCCTCCCGGCTGCTCGGTCACCACCGTGGTGGACGTCATTGTTGCAGTCGCCTCCAACCAGCTGCGGCCGAGCGCCCTCGTCTCGGATGTGGTCATCTCGCTCCAGAGGTCATGACCCTGCCACCGAACGATGGCAAGGCCCGGTCATCAGGGTCAGGCACATACTCGCCCGTCATCGGGTCGCGGCGATAGGACCAGGATGGCCCGCCGGCCGCGAGCTTGGCGAGTGCATCGGCCACGCGGGCAACGTCTTGGAAGGTGGTCGCTAGTCCCGTCGACAATCTCACCGCACCCGGCATAACGGTCACACAGCCGGAGATCATCTCTTGTCGTACGCGCTCCGCCTCGTCCTCGGGCAGGCCCAGCAGCCGGAGCATCAACGGATGAGCGCAAAAACATCCGCTACGGACGGAGATGCCCTGCTCGGCCGCGAGGGCCGCGGCCACGAGGCCATGCGGTTGATCCTCCATGTTGAATGTCACCACGCCGATGCAAGGGTTGGCTCGATCCCAGACTCGGTAGCGGTGTATACCGCCGATCTTCTCGAGGGCCGAGGAGAGCGCGGCGTGGAGGGCCGCCTCCTCAGCCGCGATTCGATCCATGCCGTAATCCGACAAGGTTTGGCAGGCGACGCCGAGGGCCATGGCACCGACGACATTGGGCGAGCCGGCCTCGTGCCGACCAGGCGAGTCCGCCCACGACACGTCGTCGATCGTCACAAACCGCACTGCTCCCCCGCCGGCGAGCATGGGTTCACCGGCGTCGAGCCAGTCTCGACGACCGATCAGCGCGCCCGCCCCAAACGGGGCGTAGAGCTTGTGGCCCGACAGCGCCACGTAGTCGACGTCCAATCGCTCCATGTCGATTGGCGCATGCGGCGCCAGTTGAGCGTTGGAGGCGTTGGCCGCGCTCGGTCGGCGACCAGCTCCGCGGGGTCCTCAGGTGGCGGTCCTCAGGTATCGGTCCTCAGGTATCGGTCCTCAGGTGGAATGACTTCGGTCTGGTGAAGGCGTCGAAGCCGAGCCGCGAGAGCGTGACGCCCCGGCCCGAGTCCTTGACACCCGTCCAGGCGAGACCGGGGTCGAGATAGTCGCAACGGTTTTGGTACCAGGTGCCGGTGGCCACACGGTCGCCTAGGCGGGCGGCCACGTCGGCGTCGGCGGTCCAGACCGACGCAGTGAGACCGTACGCGCTGTCGTTCATCAGCTCGACGGCCTCGTCGTCATCAGCGACGGACATGATGCCGACGACAGGACCGAAGCTCTCCTCGGTCATCACCCGCATGCCGTGGTCGACATCGACGAGCACTTGCGGCGCCATGTACGGAGTGCCCTCGGCGTCCATCGGGAAGTCGGCGCGGTCGACGAGGGGCCGCGCCCCACGGGCAACGGCCTCAGCCACCTGGGTGCGGACGAAAGCCGCCGCCGCGTCGCGCACGACCGGCCCGAGGGTCGTTGTGGGGTCGAGCGGATGGCCGAGCCGATACGTGCGCGTCAGGTCCACAAACCCTTCGACGAAAGCATCGTGCACGCTGCGCTGGACGTAGATGCGCTCGATCCCACAGCAGGACTGGCCCGAGTTGAAGAAGCTGCCGTCGACCAGCTCAGCGATGGCGTGCTCGAGGTCGGCGTCACTGCGAACATACGCCGGATCTTTGCCGCCGAGCTCCAGTCCGGTGGCGATGAAGCGCTCGGCCGCCGCGCGCTGGACGGCGTGGCCCCCGCCCACGCTGCCGGTGAAGGCGACGAAGGCGACCCGGGGATCTCCGATCATCCGTCCGACGGCGGGATGATCGGTGTGGACGTACTGGAAGACGCCTTCGGGCAGACCGCTGGCCTCGAACGCCGACGCCCATCGTTCGGCCACGAGGGGCGTCTGAGCCGCCACCTTCAAGATGACGCTGTTGCCGGCGATGATCGCCGGCAGGACGGCGTTGACGGAGGTGAGGTAGGGGTAGTTCCAGGGCGCCAGCACGAGGACCACGCCCACGGGGTCGCGCCGGATCCACCGCTCATATCCGGCCTTGGGGGGCAGGAAGTCATCGGCAAGGACCGTGGCGGCGATGTCGGCCATGTGCTCGGCGCGTTCGCTGAATCCTCGGCGGATCTCCATCGGCGCGTAGGCGATCGGTCGGCCCATCTGCCAAGCCAGCTCGGTCCCGATCTCATCGGCGGCATCCAGCATCCAGGTGGTCAGGCGCCGACAGGTGTCGATGCGTTGGTCGATGGGGACGAGTCGCCAGGTCGCTTGCGCCCGCACAGCGTGGTCGAGCAAGGCGTCGATGTCCGCGTCCGTGGCCAGCTCGCGAACGGCGTAGACGGACCCGTCCACCGGGCTGATGGTTTCCTGCTTCACGCGGGGGTGACGTAGGCGGCGGTGATCCCGCCGTCGACGAGAAACTCGGTGCCCGTCATGTACGACGAGTCGTCCGAGGCGAGGAACAAGGCGGCCTTGGCGATCTCACGCGCTTCGCCGAAGCGCCCCATCGGGATGTGGACCAGTCGCCGCTGCTTCTTGTCATCGGTGTCCAAGAACTTCATCAGCAGCTCGGTCCGCAGCGGGCCCGGCGACAAGGCGTTGACCCGGATCCCCTCACGCGCATGGATGACGGCCAGCTCCCGGCTGAAGGCGAGCACGGCACCCTTGCTGGCCGTGTAGGCCACTTGCGGCGTGGCCGCACCCATGCGGGCGACGAAGGAGGCCGTGTTGATGATCGAGCCCCCACCGGCCCGACGCAGCGCGGGGATCCCGTACTTGCAGCCGAGGAACACGCCTTTGGCGTTGACGTTCATCGTGAGGTCCCACACGTCCTCACCCGTCGAGACGGCGTCGTCGTCACCGGAGTGCATGATCCCGGCGTTGTTGAAGATCACGTTGAGCCGGTCAAACTCGGCCTCGGCGTGAGCCACCATGGCCTCGCAAGCAGCGGCGTCGGTGACGTCGGCGACAAACGATGTGGCTCGCCCGCCGGCGGTCCCGATCATCGCCGCTGTCTCCTTCGCCGCCGTCGCGTCGACGTCAACGGCGACGACCGCCGCCCCTTCCTCGGCGAAGAGCAGCGAGGTCTCGCGGCCGATGCCGCTCCCGGCCCCGGTGATCAGGGCGACCTTGGCCTCGAGTCTCATATCCGCTCAAAGTAGCGGCGGCGTTCCCAGTCGGTCACCGCCGCATCGAAGGCCCCCTGCTCGGTGCGGAAGAAGTGCGTGTAGTGCTCCACGACCTCCTCGCCGAGGACGGCCTTGGCGAAGGGGCTCGTGGCGAAGAGATCCGTCGCGTCGCGCAACGTGGACGGTACTTGAGGCAATGCCTGGGCGGCGTAGACGTCGCCGACGAAGACAGGGGGCGGGTCGATGCGATGCTCGATCCCATCCAGCCCGCAGGCGAGGAGGGCGGCGAGGGCGAGGTAGGGGTTGGCGTCGGCGCCGGGTATGCGGCACTCGATTCGCAGGCTCGGGCCGCTCCCGACCAGACGGAAGCCGGCTGTGCGGTTGTCATAGCTCCACGCGACACGGGTCGGTGCCCACGAGCCCTCGACGTAGCGCTTGTAGGAGTTGATGGTCGGCGCCAGCAAGACCATCACGTCGCTGACATGGGCCAGGCAGCCGCCGACGAACCATCGAAGCTCGTCCGAGCCGGTCGTCTCGCCGAGGGGCCGGTCGCCGGCGAAGACGTTGGTGCCATCGCGCCACAGGCTGAGGTGCACGTGGCACGACGAGCCGGCCCTGTCCGTGATGGGCTTGGCCATGAAGGTCAGGCTTTGGCCCTGGGCGTCGGCCACCTCCTTCATGCACTGCTTCAAGATGACGTGGCGGTCGGCCATCTCCAACGCGTCGGCGTAGCGAACGTTGAGCTCGTGCTGACCGAGGCCCCATTCGCCCTTGCTGCTCTCTACGGGAATGCCGGACCGATTGAGGTGACGCCGGGCGGCCGCGTGGAAGGGCTCGGTGCGGGTCCCTTGCAGGAGTTGGTAGTCCTCCAGATACCAGCCGGCCGGCTCGAGGTCGGCGTAATCGCCACCGGCAGCCTCTCGATAGGGGGTGCGGAAGAGGTAGTACTCGAGCTCGGTGGCTGCCTTGGCGCTGTACCCCGCGGCGGCCGCTCGCTCGACTTGGGCGCGCATGATGCTGCGCGGCGCGACGGGAGCCAGCGCATGGGTGCCTGTCTCGTGCACGTCGCAGAGGACGATGGCAGTGCCGTCGAGCCAGTCAGCTCTTCGCAGCGTGGCCAGGTCCGGCACCAGGTGAACGTCGCCGTAACCCAGCTCCCAACTGGCGAAGCGATAACCGGCGACGGGCTCCATCTCCATGTCCGTCGTCAAGAGGTAATCGCACCCGTGGGTGCCCGCGGTAGCGACCTCATCGAGGAAAAACCCGGCGTCGATTCGCTTGCCGCACAACCTTCCGTAGTGGTCGGTGAAGCCGACGACCACCGTGTCGATCTCCGGCTCGGCAGCGAGGTCTTCGAGGCTCAGCCAGCCCGACGCGGCCACGTCAGCCGGCCCTGCGAACGGGGGACCGATGCGTCACTGAGGCCACGCTAGTTGGCCCCATGAGCGCCATCAGGGGCCGGGCAGGTCAGGCGCCGATGGCGGGGAGGCCGTCGATGCTGTCTTCGTTGTTGTCCCGCCAGTAGGCGGCGATCCCGTCAGGACCTTTGCGCTCAGCCCAACGGAGCAGGTCGTCGCGCTCCCCGACCAACTCCATCCGAGGGACGGCGTACCCGCAGGAGTCGGCGACGCGCGCGACGTCGACGACGATGACGGCCCGCGAGCCGGCGAGATCAGGGAAGTAGGGCGCGAACTCAGCGAATCGATCGTCACCGATGAGAACGGACTCGCCGATGCCGTACAGGCGGACGATGCGCGGCGGGCCGTCAAATGCGCAAAACATGATGGTGATGCGTCGGTTTTCACGCACGTGAGCGATGGTCTCGGCCCCGCTTCCGGTGAGGTCGAGATAGGCCACCCGGTGGTGACCCAGTACGGCGAAAGTGCCCTGCATGCCTTTGGGCGAGATGTTGACGTGACCCTCGGCCGAAAGAGGTGCCGTCGCCACGAAGAAGATCGGCTGCCTGCCGATGAAGCCATGCAGGTTGTCGTCGATCTCGTCGTGGACGCGTCCCACGGCCGTCCACGCTACCGGCCTTACTCTGTCGCCATGATCACCGGTAGCCACGCCATCATCTACGCCCACGACGCCGAGCAGGCCCGGGCCTTCTTCCGAGATGTGCTGGAGCTACCCAACATCGATGCCCACGGGGGCTGGCTGATCTTCAAGCTCCCGCCGGCCGAGATGGGCATCCATCCCACCGGCGATGCCACCGATCCGACGACTGGCGCCCCGAGTGGCCACCACGAGTTGTACCTCATGTGCGACGACGTCGAGGCGACGGTCGCTGCCCTCACGGCCAAGGGCGTGGAGTTCACCTCGCCGATCGAAAATCAGGGCTTCGGCCTCCTCACCCGACTGCGCGTCCCGGGCGCGGGAGAGATCGGTCTGTACCAGCCCCGGCACCCGACCGCCTATGACCTCGAAGGCTGACACCGGAGGGTCAAAAGCAGGGCTCGTGCCGCTGCTGCTGACCATAACCGTGGTGACTGGGGCGGTCGACGCCGTATCGATTTTGCGCTTGGGCCACGTGTTCGTCGCCAACATGACGGGCAATGTCGTGTTCCTCGGCTTCGCCCTGGCGGGGGCGGCCGGGTTTTCGGTCTCCGCCTCCCTCGTGGCTCTCGGCGCCTTCCTGAGCGGCGCCGCCATCGGCGGGCGAGTGCTGACCTCAGCACCACAACGACTGCTCGCCCGGGCCGCCACATCCGAGGCCGTGCTGTGCGGGGCGGCCGCCGGCGTCGCCGCGACGGCGAGTGGCACGACGGCGCGCTACGCGATCACCGTGCTGCTCGCGGTGGCGATGGGCCTCCAGAACGCCGCAGCCCGGTCGCTCGCCATCCCCGACCTCACCACCACGGTGGTCACACTCACGCTGACCGGCCTCGCCGCCGACGCGCCAGACGTTTCGTCACCCAACTCCCACACCCTTCGCCGGACGACGGCGGTGATCGCCATCCTGGCGGGCGCCGTCGCCGGCGCCATCCTGGTGCTCCACACGTCCGCTGCTTGGGCGCTGGGGTCGGCGGCCCTCTGCTTGGCTGCGGTGGCAGTCCTGGGTCATCGCCTCATCGGGCGGGCCGCGCCTCCGACCTGAGCATCGACATATGTCGAGTCCACACGCGCCGCTGGGCGACAGAGGCGTTTCCGCGGGAACGTTTTTCGATCGACCGGGGTCGGCGGCGCTCTCTCAAGCCAGGGAGAGGGCGGCCTGCTCGAGATGCTCCAGGGACTCGTTCATGCCCTCCTCCATGCCCGACTCGAGGTGGCCGTCGCGCGTCTCCTGACTGGGATGACGCACGAGGATCGAGAGCGTTGTGCGCCCGGCCTCCTCGGTGAAGGTGTTGACCACGAGGGCCTCGATGTCGGGCAACAGCTCAAACACCTCGGTGTTGACCACTCGCTCCGCCGGGACGATCTCCTCGTACCGGCCGTTGAAGGCCACCTCGAAGCTGCCGTGGGCGATCATCACGTAGCGCCACCTCCCGCCCACCCGGAGATCGACTTCGGCCAGGGTGACCTCGCCGCGATCACCGCCCCACCACCGCTTGATGAGCTCGGGCGTCGTCCACGCCTTGTAGACCAGCTCCTTCGGCGCGTCGAACTCACGCGTGATCAAGACCTCTGTATCGCTCGGTAGCGTCACCACCGCTCGGCGACTACCCGTCATCATCTGACACCTCCAAGTGTTTGAGCTCGTCCAGTACGACATCCAACCGATCGAAACGTTCTGACCACGACTGCTCGTAGGCCTTGAGCCAGTCGTGGATCGGCTTGAGCCGGCGGCCGTTGACGGCGTACATCCGCTGCCGCCCCTCGTCGCGCACGTCCACCAGCCCAACGTCGCGAAGTACGCGCAGGTGCTTCGAGACGACGGGCTGCGCCAACCCCAGCGTGGCCACCAGATCATTGACTGGCCGCTCGCCGCCGGACAACGCATCCAGGATCTGCCGGCGCCGAGGCTCGCCGATGGCGTTGAAGGCGTCTGTTGTCGCTGCCGCTCTAGCCATACCTCAATCCTATGCCTATATCGGCATATGTCAACGCCGAGCGCGTCAATAGGATCTCCCCCGTGATCGACTGGACCGGTGGGACTTCTACCCCGGTCGACAACGAGCGGAGCCTCACCGTCCACCCGAGAGCTTCCACCGGCTGACGCGCGACCTCTACATCGCCGGCGGCGATCTCGGCTTCTGGCAGGGCACCTTTCGCAATGCGGCCGATCCTGACTTCGCGGCGGCAGCCGCCGCTATCGCCGAGCGGCAGGCGATCACCATCGACCTGCTCTACGGCGACCACGAGGGCGGGCAGCGCACCATCACCCGCTTCGGTCTCCTCCCCCACCAGGATGGCGGATGGCTCGCGGTCGCCTCCCGCCACTGGAACCTCGACCGCGCCAACCCGCGCTGATCAGGAGACGAGACCGCTCGGCCGCCCTCGCCGCGGGGTGGTGTACTGCTTCGGCATCGACTGCTTCGTCGGCATGGTCGGCGCCGGCAGGGTCGCTTGCGTGGCTGCCTCAGCGGCGAGCACGTTGGCATTGGGGAACTTGGGCACCACGGTTGTCGGCGTCGCCGCGAAGTTGATAGCCGACGTGAGACTCGTCACCGTGTCGCGGCGCCACTTGGTGATGTTGGGGCACCGCACGCCGAACTTCTCCTCGAGCAACATGATCACCGAGGTGTGATCGAAGGTCTCGCTGGAGACGAGTGGACCGACGGTGAACGGCGATATCAGGATGAGCGGCACACGGAAGCCGAGCCCGACCGGGCCCAGGTAGCCGGCCGGCGTCAAAGGATCGCTGTAGAGCGACTCACCCGGCGTGCCCATGGGAGCGGTCGGCGGCAGCACGTGGTCAAAATGGCCGTCGTTTTCGTCGTAGTTGAGGATGAAGAGCGTCTTGGCCCACACGTCGGGGTCCGAGGTCAGCGCCTGGAGGATTTGATCGATGAACTGCGCGCCGCGGCCAGGCGTGGCGTTGGGGTGCTCCGTCGTCTCCTGGGCGCCCACGATGTAGGCGACCTGCGGCAGCTTGCCGGCCAGCACGTCGCGCTTCAACGCCAAGGCGGTGCCCTCGCCGAGCAGCGACGTCGACGGGATGACACTGCATCCCCGACGGTAGAGGTCGGTGGTCGTGTCCTTGAAGGCCTCGAAGTACGGGAGCATATTGTCGTCGAAGTTGTCGCTCTCCTGGTACAGGTACCAGTCGACCCCCGCCTTTTGCAGGCTCTCCGGATAGCTCTCCCAACGGAGCTTGCCTTCTTGGAAGTTGTTGTTGTCGAAGATCGGCCCGCCGTTGGTCCCCTCGGCGCCGAGCGTGCCGCTCATGAGGTACAGCCTGTTGCCGTGGGTCGGTCCGAGCGTCGAGCAGAAGTAGCGGTCGCAGATGGTGAACGCATCGGCGAGCGCCCAGTGGTACGGGACGTCGGCGCGGTCGAAGTAGCCCATGACCACGGGGTCGAAGGTCTGGCCGAGCACGAACTGGTCCATGGCGCCGTTGTTCCACATCAAGTGCTGACAAAACCACCCGTGGTCGAGGTCCGCGGCGGCTTGGGCCGACGTGGTCTTGGTGTCCATGTGCCAGGGCAGGATGTATCCGGACGGGTTGGCCTCCAGGTCAGCGTCGGCTTGTTTGAATACGCCCGGTATGGCAGCAGGATCGTCGAAGCCGATCACGTCGGACATGAGGCCGAAGTACTCGTCGAAGGAGCGGTTTTCCTGCATCAGGATCACCACGTGCTCGATGTCGTCGAGGGTCGACTTCGGAGCAGCCTTCAGTGTCGCCGCACGTGCGAGTCCAGGTGCGAAAGCGCCGGCGGCACCGACCGCCGCCGCGGCGCCGAGGAACCGACGTCGGTCAAAGACGCGGGTCATGGCGCGGTCGGTAGGGCGGTCGACATGGTCCCCAGGATCATGGGGCTCGACGGTACCGGGGCCGTAGGTAAAATGCCGGTGAACGAGCTTGGGTCAGAGACGTCGACGAGCGGCCGATTGCGCACATTTGACGCATCGACTCGTCGCCGGCATCACCGTCAGCCGAGCCTCGTCAATCATCTGGCCGCATCCTTCACACCGACCGTACGTGCCCTCCGCAAGTCGGCGAGTGGCCTCCTGGAGAGCCTCGACCTCTGCTTGACCGGCGTCCACCATGGCCGCGGCGAGCGAACGTTGCGCGCTGACGGGAGATCCGTCCGGGTCGTGTTCGTCATCGGCGCTGACGCCGTCGGCTTGGACGTCGGCGAGGATCAGCGCAAGCTCGGCGCGCCGATCGCCCAGTCGAGCCTGGGCCTCCTCGAGATGCCGCCGCAGCAGCCGGGCCTCACGCGGGTGGGGCGACATGGAGGTCGACCTCGTAGATCTGCGTCGGGGCGAGTTGGCCGGCCACCCAGGGCACGTCCATCCCGTCGAGCGGTGAGGTGTAGTTGTAGACGCGGAAGTGGCCATTGCCCTCGTCGACGACGGCGGGGAAGCACGTGTCGCCTTTGCCGGGAAGGTCGACGACGCGCTCGAGGGCCAAGGAGTCGGGGTCGATCCTCCACAGGGTCGTTCGCTTGGAGGTCGCCCAATAGACGAGGCGGAGGATCGCCGTGCGTCGTTTGAGGGATAGCTCGTTGAGGCCGAGATCGAAGTCCCCGTGGAAGCTCGTCGTGCGCCGGGCGATGAGCAACACGTCATCGCCCGAGCGGAACAGGTACGGCGAATCAAGCTTTTGTGGATAGCTGCGGATGCGCCAGGGACCGGCCAAATTCTCCAGGTAGGCGATGTCGGAGCCGAAGTCGTGCGGACCCTCCTTGCGCGTCACGGCGATCCAACCGCCGCCGGGGCCGGGCACGACCTCGGTCTCGGTGCCACCGACGTGCGCCGTCGGATTGGTCGGCGAGAGCGGGCGCCAGGCCAGCCCGTCGTCGGTGGTCCAAAACTCGACAGTGGTGACGACGGGGTCGTTGCTGTACATCTCGGTGGAGCCCCGATACATGGTCATCACCGGCACACCGTCGAGCTGGCGGACTCGCCACACAACGCAGTCCCCATCCGAGATTGCGACAGGCGTTGTCCACGTACCGTCAATCAGACGAGTCACGTGTATCGCGCCCGCCTCAAACCGGCGCCAGTCGACGCCGAGCGTGAAGAAGTAGAGGAACAGCTCGCCTTTGAAGACGAAGAACCGAGGCTCCCGGACATCGCATGCAAGGGCGACGGTCGTCTCGAAGCGCCAGGACTCTCCGTCCGTGGTGGAGACCACATGGATCATCGCCTCGCTACTGGCGAAGTGCGTGGGCGCGGTACGCCATGCCAGATAACGGCGGCCGTCGTGGTCGCACGCGTCGAGGTTGTTGTTGGCCGCGAGCACGTCGGTGACCGGCTCCGATGCTGCGCCCGGGATCAGTACGCGGGGTGACCCGATGGTGACCCTGTCCTTGGTCGGCACGTTCCGATCTTGTCAGACGTCCGCGGTCGCGAAACGCGCCCGTCAGCTGCCGGCAGATGCAGACCATTCGATCAGCGGTGGACGGACAGCGGCGCACACCGGATGGCCCTTGGCGTCGGTCAACCCGAGACGCCCGACGAGGACGCCACGTTGGACGGCACCATCGGCGACCGTTGCCGGCACCGCGTCCAGCATCAGCTTCGCCCGCCGAAACATCGTCAGCCGGCCGTCGTCAACGGTGACCCACGACAGGTAGATGAAGCGACCAGCCGGGGGCCCCTGGATGTAGGGACCCTTGAGGTCAATACCCGTCGGCAACTGACTGGCCGCACAATCGATCGTCCATGTCGCCGAGGGGGCATCGCCAGGGACGAGGCCGAGCAGATCATCGGCTCGGCCGCGACGCTGGACGCCAACGTGCACCGTGTGATGGCCGCCCGGCATCGTCGGGGAGGGTCCGCACGCGCTACCGGGAAGATCGGTGCCCTCGATCCGGATCTGCACGGCTCAGCTCAGGAAGGCCGTGACCACCGCAGGCAGTTGCGGTGAGCCGAAGATGTCGTAGTGGCTACAACCGGGCAGGATCGAGAGGCGCATCTCGGACGGCAACGATCCGTCGAGGCCGGCGTCTCGCAGACCCCCTCCGAGGAGGGCGTAGAACTCGGCCGCGTGCGACGGCGGGATGCTGTCGGAGTCGCCGTAGACGAGAAGCGTCGGCATGGCGAGTTGCTTGACTTGGTCGGTCCAGTCGTATGGGCGTGCCAGCAACTCACCGGTCTTGTCCATCAGCGCCGGGAAGGCATCAACGTCGGGGGCGACCTCGCGCCACGCCGCGTACATCGGCGATTGGCTCATGCCGTCGAACATGGAGCGACCGACCCGCGCCATCCCTTCGAGCACCTCGGGGAACCATCCGTCGCGCCGGAAGGGTGCGGATACGACGACCAGACGTCGGACCGAGTCCGGATGCTGGATGGCGCACCGCAGGGACGCGCCGCCGCCGAGGGAAAACCCGAGCACGTCCGCCTGTGCAAGCCCGAGCTTGGTGATGAGGCCCCCGATGTCGTCACCGAAGGCCTCGTAGGTGAACGGGCGATCGATGTCTCGGGTGTGACCATGACCTTGCAACTCGATGGCTATCACCTGCCGATGTTGGGCCAGCGCGTCGAGCAAGTCTCGAGACATGCTGACCACGCCGAAGCCACCATGCACGACGATCAACGGGGTGCCGCCCTGCCCTCGGGATTCCCAGTAGATGTCGACGCCGTTGACGGACGCGTAGCCGGTGGCCGGTGGTTGTCCCATGGCATTGCTCATACTGCCTCACCGACGTTGGCGGGGTCGGATCTCTACCCGCGGCGGGGTGGCCGCCATGTCGGGCGAGCTGGTTGCTCGACGGCCCGACACACCGCCAGCAGGAGCGCTTCCGAGCCGGGACGGCCGACGGCCCCGATCCCGACCGGGAGCCCCTCGACGAGGCCCATGGGTGCGGTCGCGACGGGCCACCCGGCAATGGCGGGAGCGTTGGTGATCGGCGATGCCGCCCCGCCGTGATCTCCCAACACGAGATCGATCTTCCACGCCGGGCCGTAGGTGGGCGCGATGAGCACATCGATGTCGGTCAACGCTGGGGTCAGGCAGGTGTCGACGGCCCAGGCGAGGTTGCGGGCGCGGGCCTCGATGTAGGTCTCTCGTGGCTCGGCGGCTCCCGCCAGCGCCATCTCGAAGAGCTCCTGTCCGAAGTGGGAGAGCTCGACGGCGGCGTTGGCTCGTTCGTGGTCGACGACCTCCCCGAGGGTTTGCGGGCCGTCGGACCCCCGGGTCGGCAAGTAGGCCGCCAGTCCCTCGACGAGCTCCCACAGCAAGACGGTGAGCTCGTCGCGGCCTTCGGTCCCGGATGGCGTAGCGGCGGCCACATCCGTGACGAGGGCTCCTGCCGCTTCGACCCGTCGGACGGTCTCGTCAAACAGGTCATCGGTCGGCCGATGACTGGTGCGCCAGGTCCGGGCGACGCCGACACGCAACCCTCGGACGCCCTGCCTCACACGGTCGAGGATGCCGGGCGTGGCAGTGAGAACTTCGAGGAGTAGTGCGACTTCCTCGATGGTGCGGGCGATGGGTCCGGGACTGTCCTGGCTCGAGCTGATGGGGACGATCCCCGCAGTGGGGATGGCTCCGACCGTGGGCTTGATCCCTGCCACCCCGTTGAGCGACGCCGGGCAGATGATCGAGCCGTCCGTCTCCGTCCCTATGGCGAGGGGCGCGAGGCCGGCAGCGACAGCGGCACCGGACCCTGACGACGATCCGCCCGCGCTGCGGTCGAGCGCCCACGGGTTGGCCGTGAGACCACCGACGGCGGACCACCCCGACGTCGAACGGGTCGACCGGATGTTGGCCCACTGCGACAGGTTGGTGGTCCCCAAGATGATGGCGCCCGCCTCGCGAAGGCGGCGGACCAGAGGGGCATCGGCACGGGGGGGCCGCCCGACCAAGCTGGTCGCGCCGGCCGTGGACAGCAACCCGACCACCTCGATGTTGTCCTTGACGAGGACCGGGATGCCGTGGAGCGGGCCGCCCTCTGCCGTTTGGTCGCAGGCGCGGGCCTCGTCGAGCGCCCTGTCCGAAACGGCCAGGACGCTGCGGAGCGCGGTCGACGAAGAGGGCGCATCGAGGGAGGCGATCCGATCGAGCAAGCCTTCGATCAGCGACGCAGCGGGGCGGCCGGCTCTGCGCAACGCAAAGACGTCGGCGTAAAACAGTTCGTCGTCCACGAGAAAAGGACTGTAGGTGGGTCAGATGTCGGTCCTACTCTTTTGTCCGTGATCACCCCCGACACGAAGGACTGGACCTGGGTGCTTCAGCGGCCCTGCCCCGAATGTGGTTTCGACGCCAGCCGGCTTCCGGCGACCGAGGTCGCTACCCTCGTGCGAGCGAATGCGTCCGAGTGGCAGCGCCTTGGTGCCGCCGGACTTCTTCGGCCTGGCCGACCTCGGGCGGATAGCTGGTCGTCGTTGGAGTATGCCTGCCATGTCCGCGACGTCTACAGCCTCGCCTACTTGCGCGTCTGCCTGATGCTCACCGAGGACGATCCGCTCTTCGCCAACTGGGATCAGGACGCGACCGCGGTCGAGGACCGTTACGAGGAGCAGGACCCGGCGACGGTGGTCAACCAGCTTGTCGAAGCCGCCCAACAGGCCGCCCTGCGGTTGGACGGTGTCGGAGGTGCAGAGTGGCCTCGTGCGGGTCGGCGGTCCGACGGGGCCGCCTTCACCGTCGACACGCTGGCCCGCTACATCATCCACGACCCCATCCATCACGTGTGGGACGTGGCTCGGCTGTCGACCTGATGATCCGGGTCAGGAAGCCGGGATGTCCACACCCTTGGACTTGACCCACGACGCGGCGTCCTCCACCGCGATCTCCCACGCCGTCGAGGCGATGAGGGGCCGATAGCCCATCTGTTTATTGATGCCGAGCATGGCATCGTTGCTGTCGGCGTTGGCGGTCCGGATGTCGGTGCAGTCCGGGCGCTCGTCCAGGACCCGCAAGGTCACCGCGGCCTTGAGCCACCTGCCGAGGGCGTGGCCGCGATGCTCTCTCCGCACCCCCGTGGATCCGACATAGATCGAGCCCGGATCGTGAGGGCTCCACATCACATCGTGGAATCCGGCTAGCGCGCCATCGCTGACGCGCCGAGCCACGACCGTCCAGTGCTCGTAGCCGACGGCTTCCATCTGGCTCTCCTGCTCCCGTAGTTGCTCCGCGGTGAGAGTGAAGTCGTTGAGCTCCATGGCGTCCCGTGGCGCATCGTTCATGACCGCGGCGAGGTCGACGAAGTCGGCGAGGTACTGCTCGGGAATGGCTCCGTCCCACATCATCAGCTCGTAGTCGGGAGCGCGCGCTGGACCCTCGTCCACCCAGCGCTGCATCAAGGGCCGGTCGACCTCTGCCGTCGGAAGGTGATTCATGTGCTGAGCGCTCTTTGACTCGGCACCCATCGCCTCGGCGAAGGCGGCACCCGCCGGAACACTGCCAGTCGTCCCGCCGATGAAGCGGGTCCGTCCTTCCGACCGGGCGAAGGCGATGTACTCGGCCAGAAGTGCGGTGCCGACGCCCTGACGACGGTGGTCCGGGAGCACCGAGACGTCGCACGGCAGGACGTCCGGATTGTCATCGTGCTCCCGATCGATGGCGGCCGCGAGGCCGCCGACCATCGTCCCGTCCGCTGCCCACGCGCGAAACGACCGCCGCCGCATCCGGGGCGGGACCGAACGGTTGGAGGTGATGGCGACATCGACCGGTGTAGGCGGCTCGTCGGGCAAAATCTCGGCGGACATGGCGTTGCGAAAGGCGCAGCCGACGGCGATCTCGTCGTCGGTGAACTCGGCCGGATTGTGCGATGTGATCGTGTACCCCATGCGAGCCATATTCGCGCCGTTGATTGTGGCTACAGTTGTGGTCACAGCCCAGATCGAGGAGCCATCGTGCGGTCAGTCGGTGTGAGGGAATTCAGGGATCAAGCGACATCGATGATGAGCTCAGGCGAGACCCTGGTCATCGAGCGGCACGGCAAGCCGATCGGCTTCTTCGTGCCGATCTCAGCCAAGGACCGGCGCGCCGGAAGGACGGCGTTGGGCCGTTTGGGCAAGGTGGTCGACGAAGTGCTCCACACGACCGGGCTCGATGAGGACGAGATCGTCCGAGAGGTGACAAGCACCCGACGGCGCTGATGCGGTTGATCGTCGATACCAGCGTGCTGGTCGGCGAGCTGCTGCGGGCCCGGGGCCGCGAGCGCTTGGGAGCTGACCGGCTCGAGTTGTTCATCCCGGAGCAGATGTGGTCCGAGACCGAGGTTGAGCTTCCAAGGCGGATTGCTTCGTTCGCCAGACAACACCAGCTCGATCGGGGTATTGCCGAGCGGCTGACGACGCTGTGTCTCGAGGCCGTCGAGGCCAACGTGATCATCATCGACCACGCCGTCTATGCGGCCGCCGAGGAGGAGGCGGTCGCCCGATCGCTCCGCGATCGACGCGACTGGCCCGTCGTGGCCTGCGCGCTGGCGCTGTCAGCTGGCATATGGACCAATGACAATGACTTCTTGGGTGTCGGGGTCCCGACTTGGACGACCGACACGCTTGAGGCCTGGCTCGGCCGGCAGGCCGCGGGCGATGGGCAGCTGTGACGCCTCCCTTCACCTGGCCTGCCGCGTCACTACCCGGCACCGTCGGTCACGAAGTTGACCAGGCGATCGCGCACGTGGACGGTCCGCCTCACGGCGCGTCCCGCCAGCGCCGCCTCGACCACTCCGCGGGCCGCATCGATCGCCGACATCTCCTCCAGCCCGGACTCGATCTCGGCGTGGCCCCGCGCCTTGCCGTCGACCTGGACGACGAGATGGATGCGCCGGGCGTGCAGCGCTTGGGGGTCGTGAGCTGGCCAGGGTTGGGAATGCACCGAATAGGGTTCGCCCAGCTGCTGCCACAGCTCTTCCGCCAGATGCGGAGCGAGCGGTGCCAGGAGCTTCACCAGCACGCGTTTGGCCTCGGCTGACCTCGCCACGGGCGCCAGCTCCATGAGACGCGCCAGAGCCACGTTGAAGCGCAATTGGCCGATGGCGACGCCCACGGCGGCGATGGCCCTGTCCACCACGTCCTGCCCTGGCGGCTCACCGTCGGGCCCGTTGACGGTCCGCCAGACGCGCCCGAAGAAGCGCTCGATGCCGGCAATGGAGTCGTCGACAAACTCCCCTCCCTGCTCCCACGGCGCGCTGAACAGCAGCGCACAGCGCAGGACATCGGACCCGTGGGCCTCCACGTACTCGTCCGGGGTCACGACGTTGCCTCGACTTTTCGACATCTTGGCGCCCTGCTTGGTGATGAGGCCTCCCAGGCGGACGCGTGGGAAGGGCTCTTCGAATGGAACCAGTCCCAGGTCGTAGAGCGCCATCGTCACGAAGCGAGCGTAGAGGTGGTGACGCTGCACGTGTTCGGGGCCGCCGGCGTAGAAGTCGACGGGGAGCATCCGCTTCGTCCGAGCGTCGTCCCAGGGACGGTCGTGGACATCACTCGACGGGTAGCGCAGGAAGTACCACGCCGAGTCGACGAACGTGTCACTCACGTCGGTCTCTCGTCGCGCACTCGCGCCGCAGGCCGGACAGGCTGTGCTGACCCAATCCGTGGCGTCGGCCAAAGGCGATCGACCGGTCCCGGTCGGACGGAAGTCATCGACCTCCGGCAACAACACCGGTAGCTGCTCGGAGGCAACGGCGACCGGGCCGCACCGCGTGCAGTGGACGATGGGGATCGGTGGGCCCCAGTAGCGCTGGCGAGAGATCAGCCAGTCCCGCAATCGATAGCGGACCGAGGGGCGGCCGACGGTCGCCACCGCCCTCGCCGTCGCCGTCGCCGTCGCGTCGGCGAAGGCGGCATAGGACACGGGCAGTCCGTGCTCGACCGCGAACCGACGGTCGCGCTCGTCATGGGCGGGGACGCCCATCACGACACCGGTGCCGTAGGACTCCACGACATAGTCGGCCTCGCACACGGGGATGGGTGCGCCGGTCAAAGGATGGGGTCGCGTCTGGCCCGCGGCGGGATGCCGGAACGGAACGGCGAGAAAGGTGACCGCCGGCAGCGTGTCCGGCCTTGTCGTGAAGACGGTCAGGTCACCGAAGTCAATGTCGCGACCTTCGGATCGTCCTATCCACTGCCGCTGGAGACGCTTGGCCTTCTCGGGCCAGTCCAAGCCTTCCAGTCCCTCGAGCAGTCGGTCGGCGAAGGCGGCGATGCGCAGGAACCATTGGCGCATGACCCGCTCCGCCACCGCGCTCCCGCAACGTTCGCAGACGGTGCCGCCGGCCTCGGTCTGCTCGCGGGCGAGCACCGTCAGGCACGACGGGCACCACAGCACGGGGGCCTCGGCTTGGTACATCAAGCCGGCCTCGAAGAGCCGGACCAACAGCCACTGGGTCCACCGGTAATAGCTGGGGCTGCTCGTGTCGAGGACACGGGACCAGTCCCAGACCATGCCGCCACGGGAGAGCTGGGCGCGGAACCGCTCCGTCGTCCGGCGCGTCAGATCGAACGGATGCTGATCGACCTTCAGGGCGAAGTTTTCGGTGTGGATGCCGAAGGCGTCGAACCCGATGGGCTGGAACACCTCACGCCCGATCATTCGCTGGTAGCGCCCGAAGGCGTCGGCACCCGAATACTTGAAGACGTGGCCGATGTGCAGACCTTCGGCCGATGGATACGGGAACTCGACCAGGTTGTAGAACTTGCGAGCGGGGTCGACGCCGTCGGGGTCTACCCGGCCGAAGCCGTCGGCCTCCCAGCGGTGCCGCCATCGGTCCTCGATCTCGTGCGCGTCGTACGGCCGAGCCATTGGAGTGGTCCCTCCGAACGAATCATGGGTTGTGCCTTTCGTCGATGGTGAGTGGGAAAACAACAAAGCCTCCTGGCCCGAAGGCGCAGGAGGCGATGGCGAGCACCGAATGGTGGCTCGCCCTAGGTAAGGAGGAGAACGCTCAAGTCGCAACGCTGGTCGAACATCACGGTTTGAGGATAGCCGCGCCGCGCCCGCCGCGCCGGGGTCAGTGGCCAGCGAGCGCGGCGACGACCGGCGCGAATCCGGCGGCGTCGCGGATGACCACATGCGAGATCCCGAGGTCCTGCCGCAGTGTTTCGAGCCGATCGACAACCTGCTCGACCGAACCGATGAGGGCAAACGGCGTCGACTCGAGCAACTCCCTGTCCATGTCTCCCGCGTCGGCCATCTGCTCGATGGCCGCCGCAGCCCGGTCGCCGATCACCGTCTGTTGGACGAGCACGGATCGCTCGATCTCGCCGTCGCGTTCGCCGGCCGCCTCGCTGAGCCACCGAGCCCGCTCGGCGACGCTCGCGATGCTGAACCCACCGGCTTGCGGCGTGCCGTCAGGACCGTGGGTCAGCCCTGTGAACTGGAAGATGTCGGCGAACCGGCCACCGAGCCCGATGACTCGTCGACCGTTGCCACCGAGGAGGATCGGGACCCGGGTCTGGACGGGCCGGACGCCAAGGTTGCTCACGCTCAGCTGGTGGTGAGTGCCCTGCATCTCTGCCTTACCCTCGTCCAGCAGCGACCGCAAGGCCGTCAAGCTCTCGTCCAGTCGGTCGACCCGTGCGCCCGGGGGTCGCAGCTCGATGCTCATGGCGTCATGCTCAGCCTGGGCATACCCCGTCCCCATGCCGAGCACGACGCGGCCGCCCGTCATCCGGTCGACGGTGGCCACGGTCCGGGCGAGCAGTACCGGATGATGGAACTCGTTGTTGAGGACGAGCGGCCCGACACGGAGGGTCGAGGTCGCCTCCGCGGCCACCACGAGGGGGATGAAGGGATCGATGGTCCCGAGGTGGTCGTAGGAGTACAACTCCTCGTAGCCGAGTGCCTCAGCTTGTCGTGCCGAAGCCACGACGGCGTCGTGATCTCCCAGGGCGAGGGACTGGACAGCGAATCTGAACGGACGAGCCACGCCCCAAACCTATGGCCAACGGCACCGTCCCGGCGTCAAGTGGCCGCCGACTCGCATCCGGCCGAGGTCACGTCGAGAGGTAGCGCAAACACGGTGGCCGGTCCGCTGCGGAGGATCACCGTCGCGTCGGGGATGGATGAGGTCCAGTCCAACACTGCGGTCGGAGGGTGCATGCCGCCGTAAGGAGCGACGAGCAGATAGCGGTATCGCGCCTCCGCCAGGTCAGCCCGCCACTGCGGACAGCTGACGGCGGCCAGCAACCCGCCATGCGCTTCCCGCTCGCCCACTGGGCTGACCACGTTTTTGAGCTCGGCTCCAAAGAGCGGGTACACGAGTTGGATGCCCCCGGCATAGCCGATCGACACACCGCTGAGCCCTTGTGCCCACCGCCAGACTGGCGGCAGAAACGCTTGGTTCACAGGCGCGCCTACTGTTTGATAACGGTGCCTCAGATAACGACTGGTCGCTTTGTCAGCTACGGCCGTGACCAGGACACAAGCCAAGACACCAGCCACCACCGTCGCGCCACGTGGGACCCGTCCCGGCGAGAGTCGGTGCCGCGACGCGTACACGAGCCAGCCGCCGGCGAGGAGTCCCGCGACCACAACGGAGTGGCCGGTGACGATGTGGACCGCCGGGTTGCTGTAGCCCTCGGCAAGCAAGGCGAGCAGGACGGCGGTAATGGCGATCTGAGATCCCGGCCTCCTCAACACCCGTGCTTGGGCGCCGACCACGAGACAGGCCGCGAGTCCAGGAACGAGGAATCGCAGGTTGACGGCGAAGAGGTATGGGTTGTGCGGCAAACCCCAGCCACTCCCCGGAAGCAAGACGTAACTCACCGCTGCTCCGATCGCCACCAAGGCGATGCTGCGCTCCACCGCGTCGGACGCGGCGATCACGACGAGCCCGACCAGCGCGGCCGCGAGGCAAAAGAGAGCCGGCCACCACCCACCCATGTGCGAGCTCAGCCCGGGCTCGAAGATCCTCTGCCATCGAGAGGCCGAGAAGAGGTCCGGCGCCAAGATGCGGTATTCCGGGTTGAGCCCGGCCGGGCTGGCAAAGACCGGGAGCCTCGTCGGTGGGACCGGGCTCCCCGCCTCGGCCAGGTTGCGGGCGTACCAATAACCCCCGGCGAAGACCAACGGGGCAAACCACGCAATGAGCTGGTGGGAGCGTCGGACGGCGCGCGGGCCCTTCATCACCGACCAGATCACGGCGAGGGTGAGCAGGGCGATCGGCGCGAGCATCGTGACCTTGGTACCGATGGCCAGACCGGCGGCGGTCCCCGCGACCGCCAATGTCCCGCGCGAGGTACCTGCCTGTCTGAACAACGCCAGCGCGGCGAGGAGCAAGGCGACACAGATGATGTCGTCTTCGGATGTCGCTACCTGTGTGGTCAGCATCAACGGCAGCACCACCACTACCGCGGCACAGGTCACGCACAGCGGACCCAGTCCTCTGTCTCGACCCAAACACCAGGCGGCCATCAGAGCCAGGACCAACCACCCGAGGTTGATCACCAATGACAGCTCATCGCGGCCGAACGCGATGATGCCGAGGGCGTGCAGCAACTCGCCGTTGTCGGGGAAGAACTGGTGGATCTCCGTAGGCGCCACGAAGTGCAGCCCGAGCGTCGACCCCGTCCGGGCAAAGTCAGCGGCGAACGGCGAGTGGTAGTAGAGGGTGTCGTAGTCCAACATCCCCGCCGAAGTGGCGAAGAAGACCCGACTCAGCCAGCAAAAGGCCACCCACGACGCGGCAATCCCTGCCGCCACCGACACCGAACGCGGCGCGGGAGGAGCGGCGAGTGGCTCCTCCGGAGTCGGTCGGTCCCGCCATGGGCGGCGCCACGAGGCGACGGCGGCCATCGCCGCGCTTACTACGAGGAGCGGCACGATGCGGAGGGCCCCGAAGGTCCCGACCAGCTCGGCGCCTCCCAGGAGGAGGGCCAGGGCGACAACGCCTTCGCCGACGCGCGCCGCCGTGCCGCGCAGCGGGGTGAACCGACCGCGGAGCCGCACGGCGAGTCCAACCGGTCCGACCCACAGGCAGGCCAACGCCACGATGCCGACCAGGAAGCGCGATTGACTCATCGCGCTCCAAAGGCACGAGCGGCGCTCGCCATCGTTGCGTCCATCCCGCTCCCCAGAGTCCGGGATACCTATGAATCGGCGGGACGTCGCGAGATCTGTGATCCCGTCTCGACTCGCCGGTAGGACACATCCTATTCGACAAGCCTCGTGCTAGGGCTGGACGTATCTGGCCGCGACCTTGGGTGGTATGCACGCCGACCATCCGTCGGTCAGCGCCTCCCGCAATGCCGCCTTCGTGATGCGGTTCAACTGGATCAGGACAGCCGCGTAACCGTCGAAGTGGGGGATGGTGAAGATGGCTTTCGGGTTGGCGGCAAGCATGGCCTCTTTCTCGCCCAGATCAGTCACGCGAATGGCGATGATCGGCCCGTCTGGCGGCGAGGCCTCGCCGAAGCGGCGGATGTCGGCCTTGCTGAATGGCCTCTCCCACGCGAACGCCTTCTCGGCGACGTACCAGGTGCGATTGCCATGACGCTCGGCTTCGGTGACCTCGGGCAGCCCGAGTGCGAGCAGCGCGGCATCGTCGAGGGTGACCATCCCGACCGACGATATGCGACGGCCCTAGGCCCGCGCCGCCGCCCGCTCCATGACCTCGACGAGGCTGACCTCCTCGAGCGAAGCGGCGAGGAGGTCAGCCGCCGATAGGTCGAGGTCGGCGGTCAGGGGATGCGGGACGGCCACGGTGAACAAGCCGGCGCCGACCGCGGCGGCGACGCCGTGCGGGGAGTCTTCGACGGCGACAGATCGTCGAGGGTCAACGCTCAGGCCCTCGCAGGCGAGCCGGTACGAGGTCGAGTCGGGCTTGGCAGGGACCACCCCGTCACAGCAGACAATGCAGGTGAAGTCGTCCCGCAACCCGAGGGACTCCAGGTGACTGTTGACCCAGTCCGGGGGCGACGAGGATGCGATGCCGACCGGGACGCCGAGGCGTCTCGCAACAGCCAACCAGGTGAGCACACCGGGGCGGGGACCGTGGTCGGCCTGCAACTCGTCCCGCCGCGCTCGTCTCCACTCCTGGAGCCCAGGATCCAGAGGCTCACCACACCGACGCTCGAGCTCGCTCCAGGGATCGAAGCCGTTGGTGCCGATGATCGCCTGCCAGTCGCCCAGAGCCAGCTCGTGCCCGCACTCGACGAAGAGCTCAGCCCAAGAGCGATAGACCGGCTCCTCGGTGTCGAGAATCGTTCCGTCGAAGTCGAGGACGAGGCCTGCACCGGTCATCGCCCGGCGGCCATGAGGTCACTCCGCGTGAGCGATGGCCGCCGGCTGGTCCGCGGCGTGGGTCGGTCGGCGGTGGCCGCGGCGGCGAGGCGGTTGACGACGGCGGGATCGCCGAACACCTCGGCCGGTGTCAGGAGCAGGCTCATCATGCGCGTGACCAGCAAGGCCAGCTCCGGGTCTCCCGACGCCGTCAGACGGCGAAGTGTTTGCAGGTCGAAGCGCGCCGCCTTCGGGGGCTCATCGCTCGAGGCCGCTGATGGCTGGCTCGCCCGAAGTGTGGCGGCGTCCGTCATGACAGAGATGTGGTACCACGGTTCGACCCGAGCGGCACTGGCCGCCTCGTACGCCGCGGCTGCGCTACCTGGATCGGTGGGGTGGGCAGCCAGCGCGTCCACCATGAGGACGGCCTGCAACACCGCGAGTGACGAACCCCGGCCATAGACGGGATTCGTGCATGTGTGGGAGTCTCCGATGGCGAAGAAGCCGTGGGTGGGGTTGACCCGGTTCGGCGGACAGGTTGATTATGCGGCTTGAGTCGCCGCGGGGTGGTGGAGGGTTGCTTCGTAGTCGACGGGGCTCAGGTAGTTGAGCGACGAGTGCAGCCG
>Ga0302326_10002710_pt1 | contig 42717 bp, 47 predicted proteins | sample Palsa_T0_3_FD_202264 | JGI IMG/M metagenome (GOLD analysis project Ga0302326, IMG submission 202264) | Peat permafrost microbial communities from Stordalen Mire near Abisko, Sweden - Palsa_T0_3 | ecosystem: Environmental > Terrestrial > Soil > Palsa > Peat permafrost | place: Sweden: Abisko...
CCATGCGGTCGCCGGCCGTCTTGCACGTGCCGAAAATCACACTGTACGTATAGGTCACCCCCACATATCCCGAGATGCCTATGATCAGTCCGGACTTCTGCGGCACCATGATTTGCGCCGCATGCCATGCCGCCACGAAATAGGAACGCAGGCCGACGTCGATCATCTCCCAATTGGACAGAGGCTTTTCCCAAAACGAGCCGGGCTGGGTCAGTTCACTGGGCAAAGCAATAGCGTTGTTTACCAAGACATCGAGGCGACCCTCCTCTTGCTTGACGCGCTCGAATAGCGCAGCGACCTGCCGATCATTTGCATGATCGACTTGCACGGCGATGCCCCTGCCGCCGCGCCGGTCGACCTCGGCAGCAGTTTCGCCGACCGTGCCCGGGAGAGGGAACGTGTCGGGCGAGACGGTTCTGCCAGTTACATAGACCGTGGCACCTTCGTCCGCAAGTGCCAACGCGATCCCCTTGCCAATTCCACGACTGGCACCCGTAACAACCACGACCTTGCCTGAAAGCGCGCGCATGAAGCCTCCTTGAGCGATCTCATTCTCATTCCGTTACGTAATAAATGAAAGGGCGCTCGTGTACGCGGAGAAAACAACGCACGTGACCCACTCCCAGAAGGCGAAGCTCAAATAGGCGGGTACACCGCGCTCGCGCCATTCGAGCCCGACCCACGGCAGCTGCGGGAGCGCATGAGAGACATAGGCCTGCGTGATGCTCACCAGCAGCATCGGAAGCATCGCTGCGCCGGCGATCACACAGGCGTAGACCCAAGAGCGGCCGGGAAACCTGCGCGACCGCCCTCGCAAGCTTAGTTCAACGGCGCGGTACGTCAGCTGCACGGTCCCAAAGCACAAGCCGACGAATGCGGATAGCGCAAGTACGTCGTGGCTTCTGGTCATGTGAAGAAATGGCACGGGTAACAAAGCGCAACACACCATGCATAGGTACCCGAGCCCCATGGCCCACACTCCGACCGGCCGGTCTATGCCATTCGAGGGTCTCCCGTTCCACACGAGCACCGACACCCAACACAAGCCGCCCAGTCCGCAGAGCGCAACGCCGCCCCACGCCCATCGATATCCGTCGGGGTTACGCTCGGGGTAGAGCAAACTCGAAATCGTCATGTAGCGCCAGTCGTATTCCGAAGGGAAACGCTCCGCCGCTACCCATAGGCAGTACCAAAACGCCACCACCCCGAGGAAGGCCGCTGCACGTAGCGCTTGCCGCGAGAATGCCCGCATTCGAAGTCCTTTGTCGACGATCCTTTATATCCTCGTGCGGTGGATTTCCGCGCGCCCAGTCGGCCCATGTTAAGGAAAACTGAGACAGGCTGCAGCACATCGAAAATCAGCTGTGCCTGATCGCCGGCATTCTCTGTCCATCCGCGGAGGGTGGATGAAAGATGTCAAAGGAGCGTTCATGTCCAATCGAAACCGAAGCTTTGTTCGCGTGGCCGCGATGGCCGGGGCCACCGTGCCGAGATGGCTCTAGTCCCCGAACTCTCTCGGGCTGCTACCGAGGTTTGCAGCCCGCTCGAGCGTCCCATCAACGCCATGAAGCTGCAATCACTCCCCTGCTATTGTGCGACGCTGCGCCAAACCGCTCGGGCGGTGACCGCCCTGTACGAGGAAGTCCTCGGCGAAAGTGGACTGCACGCTACCCAGTACACGACCCTGCAGGTGCTCAAACAGGTCCCGAATCTGACGACCACCGAACTTGCCGATGCGATCGGGATCGACCAAACCACCGCAACACGAACGCTTGCTCTCATACGCAAGAGTGGTCTCGCTATTGATACGTCGGGCGGCGACCGCCGCGAGAAGCGTTGGGTGCTGACTGCCGCCGGAGAGACGACGTATCGAAGTCTTCGGCCGAAGTGGGAGGCGGATGCACATCGCAATATTCTTGCGGCTCATCCCTGAACACTCATCGCGATTGCTGGACCGACCCGCAGTTGTGCACGACACGGCCGGGCCGTGACATAGCATGAGCATCCTAAGGGTTCAACTCCCCCAGTATCGTCGGAACAAGTTCCGACACTGTCGGGTGAATATGCATGGTACGCAAAAGAGTCGTATACGGAACCTTCGCAGACATGGTGTCAATAATTCCGTGTACCGCTTCGTCGCCGCCGACGCCCAGGATGGCGGCACCGAGAATTGCTTGGCTCTCGGCATCGACGATGACTTTCATCAGGCCGCTAGTTTCACCTTTTTCGACTGCCCGGCCGACTCGCGTCATCGCGCGCTTGCCGATGCGGATTTTTCGTCCGAGGGAACGGGCATTGGATTCCGTCAAGCCCACGCGGCCCAGCGGCGGATCGATGAACAACCCGTAGCAGGGGATTCGATCGCTGACCCGCCGCGTGTCACCATCGAGTACGTTCGCCGCCGCAATCTCAAAATCATTGTAGGCTGTGTGGGTGAACGCTCCCCTGCCATTGCAGTCTCCCAGCGCCCAGACACCCGGTACGCTCGTGCGCAATTCCTCATCGACCACGATGTAGCCGCGGCTATCGACCGCGATTCCTGCCTTTTCGAGCCCCAGGTCATCGGTGTTCGGACGTCTCCCAACGGCGAGCAACACGTGCGAACCCGAGACTTCGCGGTCTCCGGAATTGCAATCGACGTCCACGACGACATCCGGGTGACGCGACGATAGGCGGATGCATTCTGCTTCCGTTCGAAAGCCGATGCCCTCGGCTTCCAGTATTCTACGGATCTCTAAAGCAACATCCTCATCCTCCCGTGCCACGAGACGTGCACCTTTCTCGATCACCGTGACCTCACTGCCGAATCGACGGTACATCTGGGCAAACTCCAACCCCACGTAGCTGCCACCAACGATCAAGAGATGCGGTGGAAGCACCTCGAGTTTTAGCATCGAGGAGTTCGTGAGATAGGGCACTCGATCGATCCCCGGCATATCGGGAACCCTTGCGCGGCCGCCCACGTTCAGGAAAATGCGTTCCGCGGAGATTACCGAGTCCTTGATCCTGATTTCACGAGGAGATTCGAACCGCGCGTGCTCTTGATATACCGAGCACCCCGGCATGCCGCGCAGCCACTTTTCCAGGCCGTCCCTCGAGCTTGCCACCACGGCCTCCATGCGCGTTTTGACGCGGCCCATGTCGACCGCAACGCCGCCGCCGATTGTTACGCCGAAATCGCTCGCGCGGCGCATCTGATAGGCGACCCGCGCGTTGGCAATCAGAGTTTTGGTAGGCGTGCACCCGGTATTGACGCAGGTGCCTCCGAACAGGTGGCGCTCTACGACCGCCACCGTCATGCCGGCATCGGTGAGTCGCCCGGCGAGCGAGGGTCCCGCCTGACCGGCGCCGATGATGATTGCGTCGAATGTCTTTGCCATCTGACGTGCCCCTGCTGTTTTGCGAAGCACGATAACATCAAAGCGCGGCTTATCGTGAAGGCCGGTCCCGACCAAGAGTCGGGACCGGCGATTTACGGGCGACCGCTTAGTCTACTCACAGAGCGGCGGTTTGGTGCTTCCGGCACATTTACCCGTCGGCGTCGAGGCATATTCCGTTTCTGCCGCCCAGTCGTTGGGGAACGTCACCTTGGGTAGAGTGCTGATGGGGTTGCCCGTCACCGGCACGAGGCTCGTGGTCTCCACCGTAGAGATGCCCTCGGTGGCCGCGCTCGGCGAGACGATCGGGACCGCCTGACCATCCAGCTTGTCCGCCGTCGTGCAGGTCTTGCTCGTGGTCACGGCGCCCTGCGGGTCGTCCTCAGGACAGGTTGCGGCCGTGATGATCGTCCGCGACATGCCTTCCTTGCCCGCGAAGCGCGCTTCGGAGCCATTGCCGAGGCCAAGGAGGCCGCCACTGACGTTGTCCCAGCGCTCGCCGTTCGCGAGGTGGTACTCGTCGTCCGCGACTACTGCGAGGGCAGGAGAGCCCCCGAAGTAAGCGAACGTCGCTAGAACCCCGCCTCCGAGATCGACGCCCTTGACCTCGTCGAAAATGGCGGGAAACGGCAGCGGCAGGCAGACCGGCGAGTACTTCTGAGTCTCGACGTCGACCTGCCACACGCAGACGTTATTCATGTAGTACCCCGGAAGCGAGGCGATCGGCTGCGCCTGATTGGTGAATTGCAGACCATCCGGCGAGCCGTTGTCGCCGGTGAAGAAGACGTTCACCTGGATGCTGTAAGCGTCCGTACCGCCTCGGACAGATCGGTCTTCGGGTTGATGTCCTCCTCGGAGCCGAGCTGCGAGAGTTTCACCCGTACCGTGCTGGACTTGAACGCGGGTGCCGTTCGCTTCTTCACCGTGACTTCACCGATACCCGCCAGGATTTCAGGACGCGGAATGTGCTTCTCGATGTATTCGGCCGAGGCGCATTGGGCCCTCTGCCACTCATCGTTCGTGTATCGGTAGCAGCCCGGCTCGCTGGGGGGCGCCGTCACGCTGGAGGGATTGCCCGGCTCGGTCTGTGCCGAGGCTTGGACCGCGCAGGCCGCGCCGGCGAGCACGAGCGCCACGGAAAGTGCAATGCGAGAATTTGAGGTAGCCATGTCGATCTCCTTGAGAGTTAGAGTGTTCCCAGGGAGAGATGCGCAAGGCGCGGGCAGATCGCCTCATCGGCGGCCTAGCGCCCAACGGGCGCGGCGTTGTGCGCGTGCGGCGATGGGGTTCGGCGGCTCGCCCATCGCATCGAAAAGCGCAGCGCTATCGGCAAGGCGCGCCGCCCGTGCACGCGCGTCTTGAACGGTCGCGGTCTGGTATTGCTCGCGCGCCGACAGCACCGCAAACAGCGGCAGCGAGCCGAGCCGAAACCTGGATTCGCTGTCCTGTTCCAGCGCCCGCGCCGCCTCGGCGGCACGGCGCGTCTCGGCGAGCGTGTGCGCATCTTCTTCGAGCGATACCAACGTGTCGGCAACGCTTCGAAACGCCGAGATCACGGTCAGCTTGTACTGCGACACGGCCGCCTCATAGTTCGCCTGATACTGCCGGCGTCGCGCCATCAACGCCCCGCCGTGAAACACGGGCTGCGTGAGCTGGGCACCGACACCCCAGATGGCGCCGGCCGGGGAGGTGAAGGTCGACCAATCGAATCCGCCGCGGCCATAGGCGACATGGACTGATTCTCTCGGAGTCACCTTCGTTTTCAATCAAACCAGATGCGTCCAGGCGAATCCATTGCACCATGGTATTGAGTGATGGCTGTTTGATCAGCCATGCGGTGCTGCAGCGGTACGCGTAGACAAACTCTCAAAGTGTCAGGAACGTTCGAGCACCCTCAGAGCATCCTCCACCCACTCGTCCGGAACGAGCAGCTGCACACCGGCTGTTCCCCCTTCCATGGCGGCGTCGATACCGACGACGGTAGAGGGCACGCCGGCGGCATCCAAGGCGATCCTCGCCACCTCGGCGTCAACGCTCGTAGAGTAGGACTTGATGACCTTCATGATGACTTGCCGACGCACCAGAAAGCGATCACCCATTGTGCCCGCTTTTTTGGTTTTTGGTCGGTTCATCTGCCGCGTCGCAGCGCTACGGGGCTTGACTGATCAATAACCAACTAGTTATTGTTTGCGAATGCCGGCCATTGAGGACGATGTATTCAAGGCCCTTGCGGACCCGACCCGTCGGGCGATCTTCGAGCGCCTGGCTCGGGATGGGGAACTGACGGTTCACGCCTTGACGGATCGCGCCGGCGTATCCCAGCCAGCCGTTTCCAAGCACTTGGGCGTCCTGAAACACGCCAGGTTAGTGCGCGACAGACGCGAAGGGCGCGAGACGCACTACAGCGTACAACCGCAAGCTCTGGCTCCCCTGATCGACTGGACACGCGGCATGGTCGGGTTCTGACGGGCGTTCGGCGTAGGTTACGATGGGAAGAGATCGACCGGGAGAGTTTTTTTGGATCAAGGAGCGAAATGCGCGTCAGAAGCCATCATGAATGGTCCCGAAGTCAATGCGATGCCGGTCGAACTATGTGACGTAGCGGTCATCGGCGGCGGCCCTGCCGGCAGCACTGCCGCTGCTTTGCTGGCGAAGCGCGGCCTCAAAGTGATTGCGCTCGAGAAGGCGCATCACCCCCGCTTCCATATCGGCGAATCACTGCTGCCGATGAATCTTCCGGTATTCGAGCGGCTGGGCGTACTGGACAAGGTCCGCGCGCTCGGCGTGTTCAAACCGGGCGCCGATTTCGAGGCGGACAACGAGCGCGGCTACAACACCTATGCGTTTGCCCGAGCCCTCGGCACTAGTCCGCCGCATGCCTATCAAGTCTGGCGGCAGGATTTCGACAAGATGCTTTTCGATCACGCACGTGAATGCGGTGCGGATGCGCGCGAGGGCCATGAGGTAGACAAGGTCGAGCAATCGGGGCCGCGCGAGACGCAGCTCTATGTGCGCACCGATGACGGCCGCAGTTACACCGTCCAGGCTCGCTATGTGGTCGACGCCAGCGGCCGGGATGCATTCCTATCGTCGAAGAAGAGACTGCGCCGCAAGAACGATCAACATCAAAGCGCCGCAATCTTCGGTCACTACCTCGGGGCGACACGGCGCGTTGGTGAAGATGCGGGGAACATCAGCATCTATGGGTTCGATCATGGTTGGATGTGGATGATTCCCCTGCCCGCCGGGGTAATGAGCGTAGGTGCCGTATGCCGCCCGGATTACCTCAAGCAACGCAAGGGCCGCACGGTAGAGTTTCTCGAGGACACGCTGAGGCTGAACCCTGCATTGTGGCGGCGCCTCGAACGCGCCCGACTGATCGGAGATGAAGTGCGCGTTACGGGCAACTACTCGTACGACTCCGCGCAAATGGGCGGCCCAGGGTGGGTATTGGTGGGAGACGCCTTCGCGTTTCTCGACCCCGTTTTCTCCTCCGGCGTATATCTGGCGATGAGTGGTGCGGAGCAGGCCGCGCAAGTCGTGGCGGTGGCCTTGCGTGAACCGAGCCGCGAGACGGCCCTATTGAGAAAGCTTGAAAAGCGCCAGCGCGCAGGGATGGACCGCTTCTCGTTTTTTATCTACCGCTTCAACGGTCCGGTAATGCGGCAAATGTTCCGCGCGCCGAGCAACAGATGGCAGCTCGAGCAGGGTGTTATCTCGATGCTCGCCGGTGATTTATTCGATACACCGAAGGTGCTATGGCGATTGAAGCTGTTCAAGCTCGTGTATGCGATGGTCGGGCTGGGCAACTGGCGGCGCTGGCGCGCCGAGCACAAGTACCGCCTGGCGCAGGCACGCTCGAATTTCACCGGCGGAACCACGCCTTTGGACAGGTCATAAGAGGAAGCCCGCCGAGGTGCCCGTGACGCCGTCGCCAAAGTGAGTGTCAGGTCGAATGCGGTGGCCGCACGGCACAAACCGCGCTGCCACCGCACCGGATCAGCGCTTGCTCTCGACAGTGTGGCCCCGTCCATCCCGCTGCTCGTTTCCGTTGAAGTGAGCTCGATCGACGCGCCTCGATGGCTCCGCTCTTTCTCCGCGGTTAGGCATCGGTCCCTTGTAGCCGTGCTCCGGATGGTAGCCGTTATTTACGCTGCCGCGAAAATTTCCAGGGCCATGAAACCAGGGGCCGGCGCCGATGAAAATACCCCCGCTGAACCATTCCGGTCCGTAGTAGCCTGCGGGAGCGCAGCCATAGGGAACGGCATCGTAGTAGCCGTACGGACATTCCGGGGCTAGGCCAATGGAGACGCTGACCTGCGCGCCAGCTTCGGGAACTACGACTGTGAAGCACGCCGCTGCAATAGCGGTTACCAGGGAAAGCTTAAGTCGACGCATGAATGCACCTCGTTATCTCCATGAAACTCTGCGTACGGAAGCGCCAAGCGCTATGCCGCGGCCGGTAGGTTCGACGAAGTTAACTTCTTTGTGTTGAGAGCGTCGGTGCGGTGCCGCGCTTAGTCCAGGGAACCTCGTCACCGAGTTCAAGAACTGGGCGGTGCTCGACAGTCTCGGAGCAAACCATCATTCCGAATGGGAGCCGTCGGCGTGGGACCGCATAATGCGGCCTCATTTCTCTCGCACTATCGTTGAGCTTGCAGGCTTGATGACGTTGGGAGCCAGATCTGCCGCCGGGTTACCGTAGCCGACGCTTGATGAAGACCGGACTGAGCGATTGCGATGTAAAAATAGGAGCGCTGCGATCGCAATGAATGCGGCAATAGCCTGACGTACAGGCGCGTCGCGCGATAGCCGCTGGGGAAGGTCTGGATCGCCACGGCTTCGGGCACGTAGTCGACGGCTGGTTTCGCCGTGGCGGGTTCGGTCCACCACGTGAACGACGTATCTTTTTGCAACAAGTTGCGATGGAGGCGAATCTCGGCGAAATGATCGTCGGCTCTCACCTGAGAAGGCTCAACCGAGATCATAAGAGGTGTCGCCCTTGCCGGCGCTTTGGTCTGGGTTGCCCGATACGCAATGTCTTTTATCTCAGATACGCTCGCCTGCGTCGCGACGATATTCTCCGCGGCCCGCTCATTCGGCGGGGCAGATATGAGGTGCGCTATCGGGGATACCGGAGCAGGCACGTCAATCGTTTGGGGTGCAACAGTCGACCTAAGCTGCGCCAGGACTGCTGCAGTTGCCAGGCTCACGGCCAAAAATAGGGCGGCGGCGCGCCATGCCATCTTGGATGGCGCAGGGTCCGACTGCGTGAGTTCTTGCAATGGCGTCACCGGAGGCTCGGTCACTCTGTCTTTTGTCAATCGTTGCATCCATAAGCGCACACTGATTGAGCGCCCCGCACGGTGCCAAGACAGGCCTTTCTGCAAAGCTCTCCACTGCCGATGAGTGAGGCCATAAGGGCGTACTAAGCTCACGCGGTAATCCCGCGCCAGCGTGGCCGGCTGCGATCCAAAAGGATGAGTCCCCGCCAGGAGCTCGTAGCAGATGCAAGCCAGCGCATAGAGGTCGTCGCGCGGGTCCGCACGACGACCCTCCAACTGCTCGCAGCTCGCATAAGCAGGCGTTCCATAAGTGGGGGCACCGTCGGCGTGCTGCGACTGCGACTTCGTCGCCAGGAAGCTATGCGCAGCACCGAAGTCCAGAATGCGGAGTTCGCCCTCGCGCGTTATGAAGATGTTTCGCGGCTTAAGGTCGCCATGGACAACCCCGCGCTCGTGAGCGTGCGTCAGTCCTGCGCCAAGCTGCTGGATCAGCTGCCAAGCCAGCGCTTTGCGCATCGTTGCAGGGCGTAAGCGCTCAATTACGTTGCTCAGCAGCTCGCCGTCGAGCAGCTCCATGGTGAAAAAGACCACATCCTCGTCGCGATCCAATTCGTAAACATTCACTATGTTTCGATGTGATAGAACTTGGCCGCAGTGAAACTCGAGGCGCAAATTCGCGAGCGTCTCCTCCGAGCAGTCTCCCCCGGCGTGCAATATTTTTAATCCGACATATTGCTGCGTCTCGGGCAGCGTCGTCCGAAAGCGATCGAGTGCCTTGAACACCGCTCCTTTGCCGCCGGTTCCGAGCCGTTCCTGCAAGACATATCGATCGCGCAGAACGTGACCGACGGCTACGCAAGATATGGCCTCAGAAGCCGCCAAGGCAGATCGCGCCTTGACCAGATCAATCGTTGAATCATCCGTGACATCAGACATGGATGTCGCCCTGTTTGCGCGGCCGGGATTCGAAATTTGAACATTCATCAGTAGGGCCCGGGTCGACCGGCTCTGACCCGGGTCATAGAAGCTAGCTTGTCGCGGTCCTCCTCCATATGTATGTAAGAAAAAGCCGCCTTTCGTGACGGTTTATCCCGGTGGCTGCCGCAGGATGGAGACATGGCCAATCGCGGCGAGCACGTCCACCAATAGGGGTGCGTTTGCAGATTGGTGAGCCATAAGGAGGAGGTTGTTCCGCGATTTACCGAGTTACCTTGGGTAACACTCTGAATCCACTGATGTTTAGGCCTGAGCCGCGGCTTCGCGCATTTGTATCCGCGCGAGAGACATCGTGATGCACTGCTCCAGGGAGGCGACTCGCTGCCGCGACTGGCGTTCCAGGGCTCCAGTCGATCGCCGCCGCGGATTGCATCTACTACTTGCGAGACGCGCCAACAATGGACGCATTGCCGACGTGCCTCTTGGAGCCGGATGGCGCGCCGCCGGCCCGGCTTGAGTAAGAACACTGCGCTCGATATTGTTAAGCGTCTGCAAGTAGTCATTACCGCTGCCTCGTACAGCGTGACGAGATCGCTACGCCGAAATGGAGTCGTATATGAGCCATTCTCCTTACAGCACTGCGATTAATCGTACAGAAGCCGATACCAGCTTGCTGAATGAAATTCTGCTTGGCCTCGGCAGTGAGAAAAAGACGCTGCCGTCGAAGCTGCTATACGACGAGACCGGTTCCGAGCTGTTCCAACGAATTACCCAACTCCCCGAGTACTACTTGACGCGAACCGAAAAGCAGTTGCTCGGGGCTCGCGCTGCCGACATTGTAGCCTCCGTGCCTTTTGCGGCCCGTCGCGGGCGCGCACTCGTGGAATTCGGCGCCAGCGACGAGAGCAAGGCACTCACGCTGCTCGATGCCGCGGAGAGCCGTTTTTCAGCGTATCTGGCTATTGACATTTCTCCAAGTGTCCTTGGACCCATCCGCACGCGCATGCAGGTGAGTCATCCCCAAATCAAGGTGGACACACTGCTTGCCGACTTTATGCAGCCCTTGGCGATTCCGGGAACCTTCAAGGAAATGCATATGGTCGGCTTCTTGCCGGGAAGCACCATCGGTCAATTCTCCCCCGCCTCCGTCGTTCAGTTTTTAGAGAACGTTCGATGCGCTCTTACGGGCGCAACCCGGCCGGCCTTCGTGATCGGCACTGACCAATGCAGGGATGCCGGACGCGTATTAGCTGCCTATGACGATTCCGCCGGCATCAGTAGAGCGTTCAACCTCAACATACTGTCGCATATCAACCGTTTGGCCGGCGGCGATCTGGATCTGAACAGCTTCGGACGCAAGGTGCTGTGGAATCCCCGCGAAGAGCGAGTGGAAATGTACCTTGAAAGCCGCTCCGCACAGCGCGCGCGGATTGCAGGGCGTTCGATCCGCTTTGCCGAGGGCGAGACAATCCAGACCGGAGTCAGCTACAAATATGCAAAAGAGCGATTCCTATCAATCGCGGCAACCGCTGGCTGGAGTTCCGCCGGCTTCTGGCAAGATTCCGAAAAGCTGTTTGGAATTCACCTGCTTCAAGCACTCTAGCCAGAACAACATCAGCCTGCATTGCGGTGCCGAGCCACATCCAAACCAGACCGAGTCAGATGAATCCACTCGTAAGCAAGGTTCATGGCAAGGAAAGGCGCTGGAGCGCCGAATATGCCGCGCTCCGCCAACTCTGCCTCGCGTCCGGCCTCAATGAAGAGCTGAAGTGGGGCCAAGCTTGCTACGATTTAAGTGGCAGCAACGTGGTTTTGATCCATGGCTTCAAGGATTATTGCGCTTTGCTTTTCATGAAAGGTGCTTTGCTCAAGGACCCCAAGGGCATCCTCATTCGGCAAACCAAGAATGTTCAGGCCGCGAGGCAAATCAGGTTTGCTTCTCTTGCGGATATCAAAAAGCAGAAAGCAGCAATACAGGGCTATATAAGGGAGGCCATTGCAGTTGAGAAATCCGGCGCCAAGGTGAAGATGAGAACCGTGGCACAGTTCGATGTGCCCGAGGAGTTTCAAAAGCGTTTGGATGATGACCCTGAACTCGCCGAAGCCTTTTATGCGCTCACTCCTGGAAGGCAGAAAGGTTATTTGCTGCATTTCGCCGCAGCGAAGCAAACGGCGACTCGAACCGCGCGCGTAGAGAAACATGCACCCAGGATTTTAAATGGGCTAGGACTCGATGACTAAGCTCAGCCCTGATGGGCTGCTTTCCTTTGATTTGGACGCGAGCCAAACCGTTGACCCAAGACCGGTCCTCATGGTTTCATCCGCGTGCCGACAATCAAAATGGGACGACGGCAGGAGGGATGCCGCGATGATCCGCGCCGTAATAAAGGCCCTGCTGCTCGCCTCGCTGGGAGGGTGGCTTGCGGTCGCCCAAGCCGCGGCGGAACAGGAATTAGCGGCGGAAGTGAGCGATGTGGCCACTTTGGCGCCGAACCAGCCGCATCGGTTTTTCACGGGCGGGTTTCGCGCACAGAGCTTCGCTATCTTCGATGCGGACACCGGGAAGATGGAAGGTAGCATCCCGGCAGGCTACGTTTCGAACCTGGCCATTGCTCCCGACAACAGCCGATTCTACGTATCGGAAACCTATTGGGCCCATGGGGCGCGCGGGAATCGGCAGGATCTCGTCTCCATCTACGATGCCAGAACCTTGAATCTCCTCAAGGAGATCAGCCTCCCGGGCAGGGCGCTCGTGGAAAAAATGCAGAATTTCGATATCAATGCCTCGGGTTCCCGGGCCTATGTCTACATCATGATGCCGGTCGCCTCGGTGGTCTGGGTCGACCTGAAGGGCCAAGCCGTGGGCGGCACGGTCGAAATTCCAGGCTGCGCGCTGGTCTTTCCCTGGGGCGATGATGGATTCTCCTCGCTGTGCGGGGATGGCTCCCTCGCCAGCGTGACGATCCCCGCGTCGGGGCCTGCGAAGGTGACTCACACCAAGCCGTTCTTCGACGCCAACAGCGACCCGATTTTCGAGAACAGCTTCGTCGACCGCGCCACGGGCAAGGCGATTTTCCTCTCCTACAGCGGGCTCGTGTACCCCGCCCAGCTCGGGACAGATACCAAGGTGAGCGAGCCATGGTCCATCCAAAAGGCGGCCGGCTATGCGCCGGCGGGAACCGGCGTGCAGGAGCTCGCATGGCGCCCGGGCGGAGAGCAGCTGGCGGCCTACCATAAGGCGAGCGGCAAGTTGTTCGTGCTGATGCATCCGGGAAACTATTGGACCCACAAGCACGGCGGAACCGAAATCTGGGTGCTCGACACCAAGACTCATGCGCTCGTGTCTCGATTCCCGCTGCGCCCCGTTCCCTCGAGCGGCCTGGGCTGGGATCAGGTGCCTTACTATGCGAGTATCGGCGTCTCGCAGGATGCGAAGCCCCTCCTCTATCTCTTGAATCCGGAGGGTAATGACGTCGTGCTCGATGCCGCGACAGGAACAGAACTGCGCAAGATCGAATTTGCCGCCGGCGACTGGGTCTCGGTTCCGTGATATTGATGGGCGATCGCTACACTACCTGGTGGGGACTGTGAACGCGCATCCAGCGATGGCGCCGTTCGCGCTGGCGATCAGAATGCTGGTCTCCCTGGTGTTCCTCACCGCCGCCTACGGGAAGCTCCGGCACGCGATGCCTTTTCAGGGGGTCGTCGCGAATTACCGCTTGCTGCCCGATGCGATGGTGGCGCCGGCCGCGTACTTGATTCCGCCCGTCGAGCTGTTGCTGGGCGCGACGCTTCTGCTGGGTCTTGCGTTTCCCTGGCCTGAACTCGGCGCCGCCGCGCTCTTGTTGCTATTCGCGCTGGCCATGGGGATCAACTTGCGGCGCGGCCGCCGCCACATCGATTGCGGCTGCTTCCAGAGCGCGCTCAAGCAGACGCTGAGCTGGACCCTGGTGATGCGCAACGTGGTGCTGGCGTTGCTCATGGGCGTGGCGCTGCTCTCGAATGACGCACCTCATGATCTTTTAGCACTCATGAACGGATATCTGGCCGGCGCTGTTCTGTTCATCATCCTGCAAGCCCTCGGAATTTTGTGGAGCATCTCGCCGGCATGGCGCCGGGCGGTGCGCAGCAGTGCCGGGGCCGTGTCATGACGCCGATGATGATCATGCTGGTTTTGCTGTGGATCGTAGTGATCTCTCTCAGCGCGGCTGTGCTGGCGCTCGCGCGGCAGGTCGGCGTGCTTCACGAGCGGGTGGCGCCCGCCGGCGCGCTGCTCAATGCGGCGGGTCCCGGCGTGGGCGAGCCCTCGCCGCGGCTCGAGGTGCACGCGCTCGCCGGCAATAGCATCACGGTAGGCGGTAAGCTCGCGCCCGGCAGGGCGCTCCTACTCCTGTTCGTTTCGCAGACCTGTCCGATCTGCAAGAAATTGATTCCCATCGCCATGGATTTCGCCAAGAGCGAGCGGCTCGAGGTGCTATTCGTCGGGGATGCGGACCTTTCCGAACAAAGGCGATTGATCGAGCAGTTCGGTCTCGCCGAGAACCGCTTCGTCAACGGACCCGAGATCGGGATGGCCTATCGCATCGATAAACTCCCGTATGCGGTCCTGCTGGACGACGCGGGCGTGATCGCCGCCAAAGGCCTGGTGAACAGCCGCGAACACTTCGAGAGTCTGATCATCGCCAAGGAGACGGGCTTCGCCTCCATTCAATCCTATCTGAAGGCCCAACCCGAGCTCGTCAAATGAACGCCGCGCCATGCCGTTATTTCATCACCTTGAGAGAGGGAGATCTGCGTGTCGAAATCTCCGATTGACAAGCTCGGCGAGCAGCTGACCCGCAGGCTTGCGGGCTACTCCTCGCGCCGGAGTTTTCTCGCCCGCCTCGGGATGGCGCTCTCGGCAACTCCCGTTCTGCCGCTGCTGCCGGTCGCGCGAGCGTCGGCGACCGATGCCCCGAAGACCGACTTCGAAAGGTACGCACAGACGACCGATCCCACCAAATGCAACTACTGGAAGTACTGCGCCTCGGACGGCGTGCTGTGCAGTTGCTGCGGCGGCGGTTCGCACACCTGCCCGCCCGGCGCGGAGCCATCCCCCATCTCCTGGATAGGCACCTGCGTCAATCCCGAAAACGGCCGCTCCTACGTCATCGCATATCGCGACTGCTGCGGAAAACCCATATGCTCGGCCGGCAAGTCCTGCTTTTGCGATGGCGGCGATCGAGAATTACCGACCTACCGCTCGCCGCTCAACAACGACATCATCTGGTGCTTCGGCAAGGCGTCGGCAAGCTATCATTGCTCCACCGCGGCGCTCCTGGGGTTGGCGGACGCGGCGCATAAATGATCTGAAGCGGTATTCGCTCGGCACCCATGATGAGATGGACTGCTCGTTGCCTTGCGATGCTCCTGGCACTCCTCTGCAGCGCGGCCCCCAGGGCACAGATGCCGGGGGGCGAATTCAGCGCGCCGCAGCGCGACTACATCCTGGCCTGCGCCGGCTGCCACGGTATCCAGGGTTTCTCGAATCCGAACCTGGTGCCAAGCCTGCAAGGTCTAGTCGGCTATTTCCTGGAGTTGCCGGAAGGCCGTGCCTACCTGTCGCGCCTGCCGAATGTCGCGTTCTCGACGCTGAGCGACGAGCGATTGGCTGCCGTGCTCAATTACATGGTGTTTGAGATCGGCGGCGCCAGCGCGCCGGTAGGGACCCGCCCGTACGCCGCAGCGGAGGTCGGGGAGTTGCGTAAGCAGCCGCTCACCGAAGTCGCCTTGTCGGCGTATCGCCGGCAACTCGTGGAGACTTTGATTCTTCGATACCAGGCACCGGTGACACTACGGGGCTACGGGGCCACGACGGCGCCGTGAGCGAAGCCGTCCGGCTGGCCGCCGCTACTTCATCGTTCCTTGAACGACGATCTGCTAGTCGAAGTTCTGCAGCGGATCATCCGTGCCACCTTGCCGCCGCTTCGAGCCAGATCATCAGCGGCTCACGCACGATGTCCATCTCGGAATACTTCCAGCGCTCCTCCGAATAGTTGCTCAGCAGCGCCCAAATGGCCCGTACGCTTTCCACATCCGACTGCATGGACGAGAGAGGATCACTGTACGTGTGGAGGCTGAACGCTACCGCATTGGAATCCGGCAGCCGTCTGAGTGTCTGTCTCTCGACACGGATCCACAGGAACTCACCGGCGCGGGCAGGGTCGCGGCACAATTCAACAAGGACTTCGCGCATCGCTGCCGCATTCGCAGCGTGAGGATCGTCGTGAGGGAAAAAGACCGTCGCCATCGGAGTGATTTGCCAGTTGAATCGCTCGCACGGAGTGGCGGCGTGAATGCTGCCCAGTACGCGATTTATCTTTCCACCGAGCTTACGAGTGAGTCGGGGCACCGGCGCATGTGCCCACTCCATGTCATGTCCGACCGAGTCGACCAGACGGCCCGAGCTGGAGTAGGCATTCGACGCGGCCGTGATCTGGATAGTGCCTCCGACCTCTTCCAGGAGCATGAAATCCTCTTCGATGAGGTAGCTCACCTGCATCAGCGGTTCGGTGGAATCGTCGTCCAGGTCGATTGTCTGGCCGGTGATGAGAGACCGGACCACTGAGCCGCTCTTTTCGAAAGACTGTGAATGGTCCGCCGCCAGATGCGCGATGAGTCGCTCCCGCAACTCCCGCTGCGCCGGCAGCGAATTGGGCAACGTCCGGTAGTAGAAGCGCTTGTAATTGTCCAGTCGATCGCACTTCTGACGCATCATTTCCGCGTGCCCTGCGCCGATCAGGATCCAATTCTCCGGCCGGATGGAACGCAGACCGAGTTGGAAATCGGCGGCAGCCCAGCGATATGGGCGGTACAAGGGCCCATCGACAGCCGCGTTGTTACCCGACTGCATTGGATCGTACCGTTACCGACTGGCGACGCATCCGGAGGTTGCCAATTCCATAAAGCGAGGCACCCACCAGCAGCAGTACCCCGGTCACGCAGGCCACCTTCAGTACGGCCATCGCCGGATGCTCTTCCTCCGGAGGCGGGACGAATGCTACGACGATCGAGGCGGCCGTCGCCATCAAGCCGATCACGGCAACGGAGACGAGCACGGGACGCCCGCCCCAGATGCGGCTTTCTCCCTTCACCGGTGCTCCGGAAGACAACTTGATGGCAGCACCGAAGAGCAGGAGGAAAGGCAACATCGACGTTACGACCATCATCTCAATGAGGACATTGTATGCACCGCGCACCGATGTCCCACTCTGGCCCAACACGACCAGGGCCGCAACAAGTGCCGCCTGCACCCAGATCGCGTTGGCGGGAGAGCCGTGCCGCGGGTGAATTCGGGCGAAACTCCGTGGCAGGTATTCGGCAATCCCGGCTGAGGCAGGTATCCGCGCGAGTGCGCCGAGCCACAGGCACAGGCTGCCGACGCGGTCGAGAACCACGCACGCCGCCCCGACTGGGACCAGCCAGTTCAATCCCAGATGCGCCGCCGCATGTCGAATCGCCTCAATTACACCGTATACGCCGCTCGCACGTTCGGGCGGAATGGCCAGCAGAATGCTGGCGGTACCGATGATGTATACGGCGGCGATCATCGGCGCGGCGAGAGTCAATGCTTTCGGAGCGGTGTGCCGCGGGTCACGGATCTCGCCGCCCATGAATGACACGGCTTCGGGCCCGGTCCAGGCGAAAGCGAGTGTCGTCCAGAAAATGACATCGCTGAGCCGGAATGCGGGTGCGATCGTGTGCCGATTGATGTCCGTTGCCGGCCCGAACCGCCAGCAGCTCGCCAGCGCAAACCCGACCAGCAGCAAAGTACCTAACCATCGCGCAATCGCTCCCGCGCTGTTGAGCCACTTGGCCACCGACAGTCCGCGAACATTCAGTATCGCGCAGATCGCAATCATGATCAGCGAAAAACAAACGAAGTAGGTTGGCGTGCCGGCGCTCGTCGTATTAGTCGGCGACCACAGCAGGGAGCTGCCCGCGATGAAATAGAGCACGGTGGGCAGGAACGCGAGTGTACCGGTCCAGTACGTCCAGCCTGTGATGAACCCTGCAAACGGACCGAACGCGCGCGCACTCCACGCATACATACCGCACGCATCGGGAAATCGCGAGCAAAGATAAACGATGCAAACCGACAGCGGTACAAACATCGTGAGTCCACCAATCAGCCATACCAGCAGGGAGCTCGGTCCGGTCGCGGCGGCCGTGGCTGTCCACTGCAATGTGCATCCGGCCGTCACCAGAAACAGCGTGGTGTCCAGGAGACCCATCGCAGGCGACGGACGCGCCGGTGTCGACGTTGATCCACCCTCGCCGCCCGGTTCTCCGCTGACTGATTCCGTCTTTTCTGACAAGCGCGAATCCCCAAATTGAGGGCTCAGTGTACCGGTATGGAGCAGGTTCACCACAGGATTACTCGTGGCACGAAGCACGAATGCTGCTGAATCACAGCGGTCTGCGAGAGCCGAAATTTCTGAGCGCCAGATCGTCCATGCTTTCGCCGGACCGCCGAGGGGCCGACAGAAATAGAGCTCCGAACCGTGGCTCTCTATCGAGGACGTTAACGCGACTACGGCGGACTCATGCCGATCAACGCGGTCACATAGGCAAGCGGATTCCCGCCGACGTCGTCAAGAAGATTGCGGATCCTGGCCCCGTCGATCGGCGAGTCGCCGATGCAGAGTCCCTCCCCTGCATACGCGGTCCCGATGCGCAGCGGTTCGGCACCAAGGGCCGCCCGCACACCATCCAGCTGATCCAGGCGGTCGGGAGGGACGGCGAACACCAGCTCGAACTCGCCGTGGCAGCTCGCCACGAACGCGAAGGCCGGCAAGCGGGTGGCCGTGCGCAGGGCCTCGACCTTTGGGTGCAGCAGGCCGGAGAGGGCCGCTTCCACGCGAATGCCGACGCCGTTGATGCGAGCCAGTTGATCGAGCGTCGCGATGAGGCCGTCGCTGGTGTCCATAGCCGCGCTCGCGACGCCCCGAAGGGCACGGCCGGCGGCAATCCTCATGGGAGGTGCGTAGTCGTCCTCAGTGAAACCATGTACCCCCAACATTCGGGCCGCAGCAAGGGCGCCACCGAGCCCGACGCCCCCAGCGACGAACACGGCGTGTCCAGCACGCAATCCCACCCGCCGTAGCGCTTGGCCGGCCGGTACTAGCCCGAACCCAACCACCGTGATGGCTAGCGCCGGGCCGACGCTCGTGTCGCCACCAAGAACACCGATCCCCGCTGCCTCGCAGGCTGCTCGGACTCCGACCGCCACTCGCGACTGCACGGCCTCCACGTCGCCGCGGGGCAAGACGACCGACAGCAAGAGCCCAATCGGCTCAGCACCGACGGCCGCCAGATCCGAGAGCACGGAGATCGCGGCAATTCGCCCCGCGGTCGCGGGATCCGTGTACAGCCCGGCGGCAATCTCCTCTGCGACGGTGTCGACTTTCACCGCGAGCCACCGCGCTTTGTCGAGGGGCACAAACTCCGCATCGGCCTCGTGAATCGACCCGATCGCCGAGGCGGGCCGTGGCAGAAGGGCGGCCCATCGAGACAACAACTGGTTTTCGTAAATCGCATCGATCAGCCGCATAGGCGGATCCTTTCCGGCAACAGCTCGAACGACACCCGTGAGGCGCGAAAGATCTCGCCATCGAGCTCGAGATCGCATGGTTCATCGAGGACCACCGACGCCCGCGCTGCGCTCCACGACCGCGTGCCGGGCAGACCGACGAACCGACCGCGGGCCAGGGCTGCGAGAGTGCCGATCGTACGCAGGCGACTCATGCCTTCACATAGATTCACGGCGAACCGGCCGGGCTCAACCGGGGTGTCGTAGTGGAGCCCACCCGCCAGCCATGGTGTCTTGGCGACGCCAAGATGGGTCAGTGCGATTGCTGACGACGTCTCCTGCACGGCGAGTGTCGCGGAGAGATTCCGCCACGTGGCAATCGTGCGCACCGCGGCCCAGATGATCGCTCCGTCGACCCACCAACGCTTTAAGAGGCGCAAAACGTTGTCCTCGCGGTTGAAGAGCGCATTCGCCGCCGCCGTGACACCGACCGACGCGCTAACGAGGAACGCCCGTTCCCCGCCATCCCATCGGGCTATACCAACGTCGCGTGGCGCCGCCTGCTGCGCGTCGATCCGTATGGGGATTCCGGCGATCTGCAGTTTGAGCGGCTTGTGTGCATCGTTACTCGAACCGAGACCCACGGCCCCCAGCGTGAGTTCGTCGAGGGCGATGGCTCCCCGCAAGCGGACAAGAGCGTCAATCACGGCATTCACGGTACCGTCTCCGCCGGCGGCTATGAATGTGCGGATTCCGTCGTCGAGCGCGGCACGAATCGGCTTGTCATTACCGGTCGGTGCAGTCTCTACGACCCGCGTGTCGAACACCGCGTCGATGTTCGCCTTTACCGCGCCATATCTTGCGCGGCCCCGACCGCGCCGCGCATTCGGATTGAGGAGGACGAGCGCTCGTCGAGTCGGTGAATGGTGAGACAGCTCCGTCACGGTCTCATACCTGTCTTCGCACGGGTCGTCGGACCATCGCCACGATCGATGCACCGAAAAGTATCCACGCAACCAATGTCCAACGGGGCTCGATTGCGGCGGCCTCACCGAGGTGTATCGCGACAAACCCGTGCACTGAAGCCTGAATCCCGGGCCACGCATCGTTATCGGTCGTTGATCTCCAGGCGAGCACGTGGGCGCCAACCAGCACGACAGCGCCGACGGACCATAATGCGGTCGCGGCCGAAACCGTCAGCCGCGGGTGCACCAGCCATCCTGATGCCGCGAGGCCGAGCGTGGCGAACGCGGCGCTCCAAACGACCGCGGCGCGACGACCGAACCGCACCGCGACGGTGTTGTAATGGGTCGCGCGGTCCGCTTCGACGTCCTTCAGGTAGCCAAGGAGCACGAACACGGCGTAGGTACCAAACGACGACACCATCGCGGCACGGACCGCTCCGTCGGCGAGGGCCTCGGCGAGGCCCGCGCCCCCGGCCATGCGCCCCAGCAGCGGAAGCAGCGCGACGACCGCCGAATTCCACGGAGGGCCGCCCCACCACCGCCGCTTCAGTGGGGTGTACGTTGCGAGCATGACGATCGCCATCGCCGCAGGCAGTGCGGCCGCTGGGGACAGCAACACGATCACCGCGGCGCACGCCGTCAACCCCCCGAGGCTCGCGACGAGCACGGTGCGTTTGTCGATCGTGCCCTGCACGAGCGGTCTTTCTGGCGCCGACAATGCGTCGGTGTCGGTCTGGAATACATCTGTGAGCGCCTGACCCAGTCCGTACGACAGGAACAGCACGACGAAGGCCGGCACCACGCGAGTGATGGGCGCACGCGCAAGGGCGAGCCCGGGCAGGGCGGCGGCTCCCGACACGAACATCAGGTAAGGCCTGCCGGTCACCCACAGCGAGCGCAATGTGTTCAATGGGCTTCCACGATCCCGAACACTCGCCCGAGCCGCCCCAGAACATCCAGGGTCCGACCGAGATCCTCTCCCGTGTGGCGCGCATTGACCGTGATCCGCAGAATGCTCTGGCCGCGAGGCACGGCGGGATACTGCGCCATACCGGTTTTCACGCCTGCTTGGAACAGCGCGACCGCGAGCGGCCCGAGCAGGGTCTCGTCCCCGACATGCACCGTAAGGATTGGTGAACTGAGAGGCGGGACGCGCAGACCCACGTCTTTCAGACCCTCCCACATGCACCGTGTATTGGCCCACAAGCGTTCGCGGTGCTCGGGCTCGTCCCGCATGACGGCGAACGCTTCGGTAACGGCCGCACAGGTTGGCGCGGGCAATGACGCCGTGAAAAGCGCCCCGTGCGACAGAAAGCGCAGGTAGTCGATGAGCGCTCCATCGCCGACGACGTAACCCCCCGCCGCTCCCGGAGCTTTCGAGAACGTGCCCATCAGGACATCCACCGCGCCGCGCATTCCATAGTGCTCCTCGATTCCACCACCGCTGGCACCTAAAATGCCGACCGCGTGGGCATCGTCTATCATCAGCCGCGCCCCACGCTTGTCGGCAATGCTGCGCAGTCCGGGCAGGTCGCACAAATCCCCGTGCATGCTGAACAGGCCATCGGCAACGATGAGGGCGCCCGGCGCGCCTGTCGCGAGCTGCGCGTCAAGGGATTCGAGGTCGCCATGCGCGTAGGTGAGAACCGTCGCTCCACTGTAGGCGCAGCCATCGTGGAGACTAGCGTGCGAGAACCTGTCGGCGATGACCCGGTCGCCGCTGCGTAGCAGCCCCGTGAGAATCCCTATATTTGCCTGGTAGCCTGACGGAAAGACCAGGCACTTCTCGCGACCAAGCAACGCTGCAACGCCCTCTTCGAGGGCCCGTAGCCAACGGTTGTGGCCTCCGAGCACCTGTGCACTCGGCGTCCCCACCCCGGCCTCGTCTATCGCGCGATGCGCGGCCGCGCGTACCCTCGGGTGCAAGTGCAGTCCGAGGTAGCTGTTCGAGTCGAAGCACACGAGTTCGCGCGTCTCGCCGGTCGACGCATCCCTGGCGAGGACCCGATGATCGAGTGGTCCCTGGAGTTCGATGCGGTACATTGCATCGAACACACCAGCCGCGCGGACTTCGTTGGCGTACTTGTGGAACCGCTGGCACTTCTCCAGCGGATCAGGGCCCTGGCTGCAAATAAACTCAGTGATGTTAAATGGGCGCGGGGACTGAGAACGCATGCATGGACCCCTTAGGTATTGCAGGACCGACCGGTGAGGACCGGTGAGCACCTCTTAGCATCGATGATGGCTGCATGGCAGCGACAAAGCTACACGCGATCGCGCGACGGCTGATCGCCCCGCTGGCCAAGCCACTCATCCCCCGGACGACATCACGTGGCGAAATTTCGCGATGTGGTTACCCGGGGAGCCCTGGGGATGTGGAAGAAAACAGGACCGCGAGATCGAACTGAGGCGACAGCGTTGGGTGGCCTCGCAAGGCTTTCAATAAGTCATTTGTGTCCAATATTTCAATCACTTATGAGCATTACCAGATGAGGGCGGCGGAGTTGGCACGTCACCTTAGAGTACCGACAAATCGGATCACACATTCCTAAATGGACATCAGCTATACGTGAGCGCCTGGCACAACCGCAGCTAAAATCGTCACGACAAGTACAGCGTGGGGCTACAACACCCAAGACGGCCGTGACAACCGGGAGAGCAACGTCCGACCTCCGTGCATCCAATCGCAGATTGGTGAACAGAATTACCCATTCTGTTCACTTCTCGATGGCGCGCGGATCTTGCTGGGCATGGCCGGTCGGAGCTTTCGCAACAGCAGTGGTATTGTCAAACCTTGTACGAACACGGAGAAAGCTACTACAGCAAATGTGACAGTAACGATTGCATCGTGATTCACCATCTCGTACGGTAATGCGAGAGCAAGTGCTAATGCCAGAGCGCCTCGTAGACCGCCCCAAAACAAGATATGCTGATGCTGATAGGTCACCGCGAAGCGGCTCCTGATAAACAGCGCGCATAACGGATAGACCGCGACCGCTCGACCCAAGGTCACCATCGCCACCGCTACTAACAATGGGAGGGCAATGCCTTTGAAGTGTTGCTGCGCTTCCTGAGCGCCGATTAGCAGGAAAATAATCGAATTCGCGATGAACGCGGCAAATTCCCAGAAAGGACCCAAAGCTTGGCGACCGGCACGAGTAATCGCCGAGGATGACCGAAAGTTACCGACGACCAGACCTGCCGTGAGCGCCGCCAAAACGCCTGACGTTTGAAAGTGCTCGGCGATAAAGAATGAGCCGTACGCGGCGAGGGTCGTGAACGTCATTTCGACCAAGTAGTCCGGGGTGCGCCCGGCCAAGAACATGAGGCCAAACCCTGTCGCTGCCCCGACCGTGATCCCTCCTAGTATCGTCAGGAGTAAATTTCCAGCGATTGTAATGAAGTCTTGATGACTGCCGGTCAGGATCGCGAGTACGGTCACAAAGGCGACCGCCGCGGTGCCATCGTTTAGAAGACTCTCAGCCTCGATGAGCAGCCGCAGTCGACCCTCGACCTTAGCCTGCTTGAAAGTTGCGATCACCGATACGGGATCCGTAGCAGAAATCAGTACACCGAATATGGTCGCGCTGCCCCAGTCCCAGTCGAGCGCGTAGTGCATGCCAACCGCCGTGACGGCTGCCGCAAACATCACCCCCGCCGAGGCGAGTACGGCAATGACAGGCAGATCTTTTTTGAAGTTCTTCCAGTTGATAAAAAGCGCCGCTTCAAAAACAAGCGGTGGTAAGAAGACGGAAAAGATAAGGTCTTTCGACAAATGCCATTTGATATGGATCTGAAGAACGTAGAGCGCCATCCCCGCAAGCATCAACCCGACGGTGTAAGGCAGCCGCAGGCGGCGGGTCAACATGGCAACCAGTGCCGAGATAAGGAGCAGAAAGCTCAACTGCGTTAGATCTGAATCCATATTCCCCTTGTCCACCGCGAACTGTCGACCCGGCTTCTTGCTTGTATCACCGCCCGAATGGCGACGAGTGAGTTACGATAGCGGCGCCAGAAATGTCCGAATTCGACTGCGCATCGCAAATGGCTGAGTGGCAACCGACTATCTCGTAAAGGAAAGATTCCGTGGCGATCATATCGACAGCCAGCCCCGCATTCAAAGGCCGCCGCGCTTTGGCGCCGGCGGCGCTCGCGTGCATGGGGATCGTTTTCGGTGATATCGGGACGAGCCCCCTCTACACGCTGCAGGTCGCGGTGAAAGCGGCAAGCCCAAGCGGAGCGATTTCTCCGGAGGCGGTCATCGGCATTGTGTCCTTGATCTTCTGGTCGCTGATCATCGTCATTTCCATCAAATACGCGACCCTCATCATGCGCGCGAGCAATCATGGGGAGGGCGGCATTTTGGCCCTTCTCGCTTTGATCAGTCCGCAACACGCGAAGCGCGGCGGCTGGCGTGCCGCGATGGTTATCGTCGGACTGATCGGCGCCACGTTGCTCTACGGTGATGGGACCATTACCCCGGCGATCTCGGTCTTAAGTGCAATCGAGGGAATCAAGCTCTACGCGCCACAAATGGGGCGATTCGTCGTTCCTCTGACCCTCATTATCCTGGTGATCTTATTTCTCATCCAGCACAAAGGTACTTCTTGGATCGGCCGTCTCTTCGGACCCGTGATGCTCCTCTGGTTTATCGTCATCGGCGTTCTCGGGATTGTCGGGATTGCGAAGGCGCCGGCCATTCTCGCTGCGCTGAGTCCCCTACCGGCCATCACTTATCTGTGGCACGTAGGACCATTGGCCTTGGTCGTCATCGGCGGCGCGTTTCTCGCCGTCACGGGCGGAGAGGCATTTTATGCCGACATGGGACATTTTGGTCCGCTGCCGATTCGGGTCGCCTGGTTTGGCGTGGCGCTACCCGCCTTGACCTTGAATTACTTCGGCCAAGGGGGTCTTCTCTTAAAGGAGCCGGGAGCGATCGAAAATTCGTTCTATCAACTAGCGCCCGCCTGGACCCACTACGGCCTCGTTGTGTTGGCCACCGCGGCAACCGTAATCGCCTCCCAGTCGATTATTTCGGGCGCGTATTCACTGACGAGTCAAGCCATTCAACTCGGCTTCTTCCCGCGCATGAAGATCGTCCACACCGCAGGCCATGAGATTGGCCAAATCTATGTCCCGCTCGTCAACTGGTTACTCGCCTTCGGAACGCTCGCTGCGGTGATCGGTTTCGGTTCCTCCGATGCCCTAGCCGGCGCCTTTGGAATAGCGGTTTCCTTGCTGATGGCGATCACTACGCTGATGGCGACGTTTGTGGCGCTTGAGTGGAAGATCAATCCCTTCCTGGTGTATGCCGTGAACGGCAGTTTGCTTGCCTTGGAATTGCTATTCGTGGCATCGACCTCGACCAAGCTTCTTGAGGGCGGCTGGTTCCCCCTCGCCATCTCCTTTGTCGTCGCGTTCCTCATGCTGACCTGGCGTAAAGGCCAGGAGACGATGGACCGGGTCCGCCTAGCAATTCGCGAGAAATCTCCCGAGTTCATCGAGCGGCTCAAAGCGGATCCTCCGTACCGGCTCCCAGGAACCGCGGTGGTCCTCGGTCGCATGACGCACGGGGTCCCCCTCCCGCTCACGCGTAATGTCAATTTCAATCATGTTTTGCACGAGAGGGTGCTCTTGGTGGCGGTCGAGATGACGGAAACTCCCCGCGTGACCGACGAGGATCGCGTCACCGTCACGGCGCTTTCCGAGCGCATTGCTCGGGTCGCATTAAGGTTTGGATTTATGGAAAAAACCCGATGTACCCGAAGGCTTGCAAGTCTGTAGCGCGCGGTCAGATCGCCCCCTGCAATCTCGCGCAGGTGACCTACTTTACGGGCCACGAGACGATCATCGCCACGACCCGTCAAAGCGGCATGACCCGCTGGCGCAAGGCGATGTTCGCGATGATGAGTCGCAATGCGCAGCAACCCGGCACGTACTTCAATATACCCTGCGCTCAGGTGTTGGAAATCGGCGTGGAGTTTGAGATCTAGAACCGCTGTGAAAGGCCGGCATACAGTTGGGTGCGCGGCGTCACTTTGTTCAATCCAAAGTTGCCGCCGAAGTCGAGCTGAAAGTTCGGGGTGAGTGCGTAAGTGAGCGCCTGATCCAGGGTATAGACCGGCGAGTCTTGCGATTCGAAGTACTGGGATGTGAAAATTTCAGTGTAAATGGTCCATCGCTTGTCGAGGGGGTGGCTCACATTGACCAGAAAATCAAAGGCGGCGTGGTATGCATTCCCCACATCGTCCTTCAGAAAATCCGCCTCCGGCATGACGATGATGGTAAAACCCCCGGGCACATTGACGCTTACAGGCAGAATGATCCCGCCCTCCACTTTGCCGTTGCCTAGGCCGGAGCGCGCCGTCGGAAATTTGACGTAGGGCAACACGGCCATACTGACAGCGCCTTGATCATCGCCGAGCACATTGATTTTCAAACGTCCGATCGTGTCACCGATTCCAGAAATGCTCGCGCGTCCTGCCGCGCTTTTGGTTGCCGGCGATTCGTAAGGCGTGATCTGCAGCTCCGCGTCGATGGTATTGGTCAAGCCCAATTTGAGTGTCGGGTCGAGGATGGTCCAGTCACTTGTCCGGATACCGTCGGTATTTCCGTAACCAAAAACCGCAAGGTCCGTCTCATATTGGAAGTGCCCGGCATCGACTGTGTAGGGGGATTAGCCTTGGGCGGCCGATCAGTGCTAAAAGAGCGCATCTGATCGTCGGGCGTTGGATCAAACAGGCTGTAATCGCTCTTATCCGGATCTACTGGGTCATCCGGTAGGGCCGAAAGTGAAAATGTTGATAGCAACATGACACCTACAAACCTCGACCACGCGAGACGATTCGAAGCACACTGCAACATTAGAATTATTTTCGTTTGAACTGCAACCACTCTGCCACAAATGGCACGGTTTCTTGAGAGTCAGCGAAATATGCGTCGCTGCCACTCACATAGTCACTCTCGTTAGAACCGATAAGAGGCCGGCCCGGACGACAGGTCACGGGATTGCCCAGCGTTGCTATCCAAGGGAGTTGATTGCGTTTTTGGATTGGCGAATCGTAGCGCAAGCGACGTTACGCCGGCCGATCCGTCAATCTGGATCGTCACGTGCGAGAGCGCGCGATAGCGCGCAAATTTCGCTCGGCAATAGTCCGCAGCATGGCCTTCCGACGGACACACCGACACAATCGCTCCCAGATGCCCAGGCAGCAGGCGCCAGAGATGCAGATCCGTGACCGTGCTGCCGTCGCTCTCAATCGTCGTTCGCACTTCGTCAGCGAGCCGGCGATCAGGCATCCGATCGAGCAGGGTGGCGCCCCCCTCCCGGCGCGTTCCCTATGATCGTCGCGACTGAGGCGCGCCTAGTGGGATGCAGCCGGCTCGAGGTTTCATTGAAATCGTCGAGGGCATGCGCAGCAGTCTCGACGATCGGTCTGCCGTCGACACTGAGCAGCAGACAGTTACCGACGCCGCTCCACTCGGACTTTTTGGCAGCGTTGGTAGCGTAGACTGGTCGAATTGGAGCACGAAAATCCAGCCTGCTTGCAACGTCAACCAGTCTCGCGGATTGCGTGGCTCGATCAGGCTCGTCTCGGCCGGGTTTGGCTGCCGGCTCCGGGCTCGGTGGCGTCGCTTGCATGCGCAGTGGTGAGAGAGGACCTGGCACTTCTACCTTGGGAGGCGGCCCCCTCTACATTTAAAATTGGTCACTCTTTGGTCACTCCCGAAGTTCGTGCGTAACTAAGCTATTGATTGGATTGGTGGCATCTGGATGGATCGAATCTATGACCAACTGATATCGCCAATTCGGGCGCCGGCTGGAAGGGATCGACGCACGGTGTGCGTTCTCATCCTTGTTTTTACTGTGTGAAATGGTGGGCCGCGCAGCCACCCCAGGGGTAGAGATATATCCCACGCAAATAAACAACACAATTGGAATCGCAGTCCACTTGGCTCGGCGATGTGACTTTGCCTTTGGCTAAAGTTTCGGAGCGACAGGGCGCGGGCCACCGAGAAGCGTGCGCGATTAAGAATCTGTCTGCGGCTTTCGCGATTTCTGTCGACGCCGTCGGCCAGGGGGCCCAGTCACTCTAGCAAGAACTTCCTCACCGCTCAGGGCGTAACGACCGATTCGGAATTGGTCTTTCGGCGAGAATGCGGACGTATAGCTTCGCAGCAGCAGAGCTTTGTTGATAGTTGCTACGGAGTGCGCGTCCGCCTTGATCTCTCTCGGCATATATCCGAATCGACCGTACGCCAGGGCTCCCGGGCTGAGCGGGAACAAAACGATGGTGTCCGGATCGTCGAATCCGATCTGGCTCTCCGGTGTTTCGGCGCGCCCACTCGCATGCATGAGGCACACAGGCCGATCTGTTGTGAGAAACTCCGCTTCTGGATCGTCAGTCGTGAATATCGACCACGACCGCTCACCCAGCGATCTCAAGAGATCGTCCTGGATCTTGAATTCGAACTCGGTGAGGTGGCCTGGTGAGTACGAGATTGTGAACTGCCCAGAGTCCGTAAAGCGCTTTAACTCTTCGTAGGGATGTGAGGCCTGTTCAGCTGTAAGGTAGCCCGTTTTCAAAAGTTCCTGCGCGTGCTTAGCCCATATTTCCGGGGTTTCGATCGCCTTCGCGGCCTCCCTACGCAAGTATGCATCCTTCATCTGTTCTGCTTCTGCGCGGACGAGTGGGTGCCGAGCTGCAAGTAGAGACATTAGATTCAATACCCAGTTCCATGTTTCATCGTCAGACGTTGATTTGCTCGCTATGACGACTCGAAGTGCGTTCGCAATTTGCCCTTCAAGTTCACCGAGAACCTTCTCTAGAGCGTCAGGTTGCTCGCCAGATACGTCCACTCTATTGAAGTCGCGCTGCTGACACACATTCGCGAGATTCGTCTCGTAAAACCGACGCGCATCAAGATCAACGACGCAAATTATTTCGGACCCTGGGCGCGAGAACGCCCGTAGATAGCAGCGCGGTACGAAATGGTGTCTTCTCGCGGTCGTCATCCCATTTCGGTCCCGTAGACGCGACGACTACGCGAGTTTGACCTGTAGAAAGCGGACCAGCTGAATTGCACCATCAATTCCTGCTTCAACATCAGCTTGCTCGACTTCCTTTTGCGTAATGTTTCCGTGGACCAGATCGTTACGGATTGCTCTAAGCCGATCCACTGCGTCAATCGCTTTCTGGACCTTCTTCAGTTCCGTTTTCGTGAGCGACAGAGGTAGCACAATATTAAGCAGATTGTTGAATGTGAGTTCATCCCGCATTCGCTTCAGTTTGCTATTGCTGAATCCGCTGTCCTTCAATGCCTTGAGGCCGTACGTCCTGAGGAGACTTTCGGAGATTATGGACGCTTCTATGGCCGCGGTCCGTAGTTCGCGCCAACCGGCTTTGCCTCGTATTCGATACAGCTCAAGTAACTCCCCTTCGGGAAACGCCGCGTTGTCGGCGCTCTTTTGCATGTCTTGCCACCGCGAAGGTGTGACGAGTTGGGATGACGTGTAGAGCGGGTTTCTACCTTTAGGCTTAGCCAAGCGAGGTTGAAAATGTCGGAACGGCTTGTCGTCAACTTTCCACTCGACCTTGCCTCTGGTCAGAAAGCCGGTCGCAAAAAAGCTGGTTATGGAGTCAGGGCCCATCCGCATTAGATAGCGCACGCGACCTGCGACGTATAGCAAAGCTTCGAACTTGGTATGTGCTTCGACGTAAGCCGCGTAAATGCGCTCTGCGGCAGCAGCGCTGGTGGGCCCTTTAGCGGCCAACCCTCTGACGAGATCGGGTGGTGCCGGGTCATATATAAGTTCCAGCCTCCCACTCGGCAATACGATAAGGTCGCGCTTAGTGCGATTTTCGTCATCAATGTAAATCAAGGCTCTCGCGTGTACCAATTGAAGCCGCAGGGGCGTGTCGTGGTCAGATTGCCGCCACTTGGTGGCACCGAAACTCGGGAAATCTATACCCTTTCTGATGGTGAGTGTGGACATGGATTATTAGCCTGACAGTGCCAAAAGTGCGGCATCCATATGATCCCCTCTCTCTTCGCCACAAGCATCGTAGAGCTTTAGAAAAAATGGCTTTAATGCAAGTTGAATTGTATCGCCGTCTCTGAGGAGGTCAGTCTCAGTCACAACTTCTTCCAGGCACTGTCTTGTATATGGAGTAACAAGTCCTCTTCCGGGGGGTGCAAACCGCTGCATCCTCTTACCTCTTATGCCCTCTATCCCTGCGATCCAGCGATAAGGCAAAGCGATTCCAAGCCCATCCCTCATGAATCGAACACAGTCACCAAAGCGTTCGACAAACATTGTCTCCACATTTAGAAAGTGGTCTTGCGCCGCGAATAGACCGACAAATATTGTCCACACCTCCCCAGACTTAAAGACAAAACTTACAGCTGGCGTGTGAGTTGACTCGCCGGGGCCGCCAGGAACATACCCAAATCCATCTGGACCGCGGACATAGGACCACGACGATCCGTAGTTGCCGAGCGGGAGAAGAATGAGGCCGGGCCGTGACATTGCCTGCCGGAGCTGGGAGATGGACCACTGCTTATCTAGCTTTGCTGCGGGCATTACGCGTAACCATAAGGCTGGTCCATTCGATAGACGCACCTCGTGACTATTGCCAGTGTCGAATCCGAGTTCTACGGTACCAAGAGGCTGATCGGGCGCGCGAAATCGCGCCGGGCCAGCAACGGGGTGCATTGGTTCAAAGCTGGGCGGATCTGGCGCAGATGCGACAGGCGTCAGAAATTCGTTATTCTCGATAATCGAACGAAGCGCGGAAGTCAACTCTTCCGTGAGCTTCGCTTTGACTTCCTGTCTTGTCGCCGCATTAGTGGTGGCCGATAGATTGTATTGAATAGGCCATCGAAGATGCTTCATATTGAAAGGTAATGTGTGATCGCTTGGTTCCCCATAAGCTGTGTTCATAACGCAGATGATTCTTGAGAAGCCACGAGACTTGAGCGCCCACCCATACTCAAGCAGCACGTTTGGATTGGGTGTCGGCCGACCATCAAGCCGCTTGCCAACGAATGTCACGTCTGCCACAAAGGCTCCCGCCGCGTCGATTTTCTTAAAAATCGTATCAACGATAGGCGGCGTTCCGGCGACTCCCTTCGTATCCTTGTCGACTGCCATGCCCTGGTCTCTTATGGCCTGGTCAATTGATACATCTTGCGAAAGTTGTTCAACGGCTTTGGTCAAGCACCGCTCAATGAGATTTCTGCAATCCTTGGCCGAAGCGTCCGTTTGCCACGAGTAGAACACTGTATGCGCCATCGATTATATCCCTGTTAGGGTTAGCGGCCCGTCGCGCGTCGCTTGCGCCGGATGTCGAGTGCGAGGAAGTTCTCTACGCTGCGCGCGTCATCCATAAAGCGCTCGAAACCGTGCAACGTAAAGATGTCTATGCCCTTGTAGTGCGATCCAGTAAGTTTTCGGGAGGCGGAGCCGTGCTTTGATCGATGTGCACGCAAGTTCTCTGGAAAGAAAGCGTGGGTAAGAGCGTTGCGAATGGCATTGATGCTTTCGATATTCGCGGAAAGGGTTTTTGACACCCTATATATATCTTTCACTAATGCCAATTTTTCTAATAGGCTCATCTTTTCGAGAATGTAGTAGTTGAAGCGTTCGAACTTCTTCGTCTTCCAAAGGGCCATAAACTTTTTGCTGTCGAACAAGTAATTGCAGATTCGTGATCCGAGATGTTCGTCAATAAGAGTGTAATGGGTTACGACCTCACCACGTACGATCTCCCGCACGATCACCTGAAGAATGGTGGTGCGATATTCGTTGTCGACGTCGCGATCCAGAATGTTCCAGTAATCGAGGCCGGCAACGGATGTAATGTTGTCCAACTCTTCGACGAGGGCTCTCTGGGTGCGCGTGAGGCGAGGCTTGGAGGGCATTGCCGATTATCATCCTTGAAGATTAATGTCGCCGTCTGGTTAACAGACTTCGGTCGGCCCCCGAAGCCGCACCCAACGTCGCATTGTATCTACCGCATGCCGTGATTAATCCACAATAGCCTGGCGCCTGGCAACGTCAGAGCTAATCTACGGATCAGATGCCGGCATCAACGGCTCTCGAACTTCGCCTGCGCTGATACCGCCAGCCACGCTTAGGGAGTGGCAAGTTGTCGCAACGCTCCATGGTTAGCTGCGCGACTCTCCGCGCTAGTTCCGGATTCATGCGGCAGACCCCGTCATTCTGATTGCGAAGTCAGCGCCCGCGAATGTTGTTTCACTGATGAGTTGCAGCACGGCCCGATCCGCTTATTGCTCATTTGATTTCCACCTCCAAACTGTTTGAATTCTCAGATCCCGCCGCACCGTCCCGCGGAATTCGCTTGCGCGAATGATGGCCCTTCGCGCGAATGATCGGAATTTCGCACCGCTGCAAAGCAAGCTGCGCAACTCTACGCGCAAGCTCAGGATGCAGTCGGCAGACTCCATCGTGCTGAATCGGGAAATCAGCACCCGTGAATCTTGCAGAGCTGATGAGACCTAAGACTGCTTGGTCGACTAATGGTCGCATCGGTTCCATATGATCCAGCGCAAATGCGGGGTATGTACCTCGATGAAGAAGTCTGTCATGAAGGATGCCTAGTGTGGGATCGTATCCGTCGGCGATGAGCCGAATTTGAGTTCGTGCAACGAGCACGCCATAAGCGTAATTAAGCATTGCGCTGACGGGGTGGGTTGCGCCGCGATTGTGACCCCTTTCTATCCGCAGTGGGCTTCGAGCTTTATAGGTACTCCAGTTCTTGGGTACGGGGTGCCGTTTCAATCCTGACCATTTTAGGGGAATGTCCGACCATGCTCGGAAGTAATCGCTCGCGATGATTCCCTCGATACCCAGGAGGCTTCTAATCGTCCGAGGGATTCTTTGTTCAAGCCACTTTGCTCGTGTGGCGATATTTTTGCGGGCTCGATTCAGAGTGGGAGAAGCCGGCAAGTATTTGTCCATCGTGATGAGGCTATTATGGGCCTTCTGCCGGATGATATCCGCGGCGAATGCTATTCGTTCTCGGGGCGTATCTCTTGTCTGCTTTTGCCAATACACCTTGCTTGCGGCAGCTGCCTGGCCACCAGTTGTGATTATGGATGCGAATTGCCCATTCCAGCGTATGCGTATCAACGGCACACGCTGTGTCGCAAGCCAATCGATGGCGTCGATGGTGATGTCGCCGGAACCGTCGAGAACCACGATGGCCGGGGGAATATCCAACGTGCCATTAAAGAAACGCCACTCCTGCCGTTCGGCTGGATAATGCGTATTGCCGTCCCGGACCAATAGATGCCCCTTATCGACTCGCAGGGAGAGACCGTGCCCGGTCAGAATGAGCGGGGTTGCTTCACGCTCGCGGAGACGACGCGCCCCTTTGGACTCGCATTCGCTCATCCAGAAAGCGCAGCGTTCGCTGTAAGCTGTAGAGTCATCCCCGAGTGAAGCTGTGACGCGCAGCATAGCTTGGTATTTATGGTTATAAGATATTGATTATACGCGGTTTTAACGCGATTCCACGTTATATATGACCGACCCTGAGCTTTCGCCAGACGAACTTCTAAGACTCTGGGAAACCGGCGATCCACTTGACTTAGCGTGGCATGAGTACGCCGATTCCTTCGTGCTGACTGTTTTGCGAGCGAAACCAGAAATGGACCCCCTGCTATTCGGTCTCCACAATCCTCCCTACAAGAAAGCCGCTAAGACGTGGCTGCCGAAAACGGCGGAAGGCCGCAAAAGGAAATTGGAAGTCGTGATGCATGACGCGCGTACTTGCCTCCTACGCGAACTTTACAATGGGAGAAGGCGAGCGATTGGCTCTCGGACTCTCCCAAATGACAATGACCAACTCGTCCGAATTCCTTGTCGAGTCTTCTCATTCGATGAGATCGAAGACACGGACCAACGTCCTGATATCAACTGGAGTAATGGGGAGTTATGCATCCGTGACACATCGTACCGGGACATCCGCGTGGTGCCTGCACCCGCCGATGCTCTTTATACAGTGAATTCTGAAGACGAACCAAGCGCGACGACAGTAGCATCTACTGCAATCCCCTCTACCGCCCAAAAGCATCAATCCAGACGGGGCAGACCTTCAAACGCCGATTTGATTCGAGCCGCGATTCGAGACTATGCCAAGAAGGATGCGAGCCTACGAAAGGCAAAGAAAACGCGATACCGAGCCTACCGTGCCTACATATCCGCCCAGGGAATCGACCCCGACCCGGATTCCGGCTTCAGCGACAAAACATTGGAAAAGTACGAGACGGAATTTCGAAGCACGCTCAAGTAGTTACGACCCACGTCCATTTGTAGGAAATATAGGTTTTGTAGGTCCTATGCGGTAGGGAAAAGAGGCGGGAATCTCCTCATCAACGTCGTTGCTGGAGAGAGTCGCCATGTCGAGCAAAGCCAAGACCAAGCGTCAACGCAAAACCAAGGGCCTGATCAAACGCAAGGTAAAGCGTAAGGGCAAGGCCCAGCGCAAGGGGCACCGCAAGGGTCGCGGAGCCAAACGCTCGGCTCCCCGCCGGCGAAAAGTCGCCTCCACCCGGAAGAGACCTAAGCGAGTCCGCAATCGACTACCTAGCAGGGACCCGCTGATTGAAGTCGCCGTTCTTGAGATGAATCGCGGCCAATCGTTGACCGCCGCTGCCCGCGACTCACAGATCCCACACAAGCAGCTCAAGGGCTACTTAGAGCAACAACGGCTCTTCAAACGCAAGGGTCAGCGCCGGGTCGTCAAAGACAATCGGCCCCGCCGAGTTCCGGTCATGACCAAAGGTCGCATTCGCGTCCTGACGGTGCGTGGATACGAGCAAGCGCGTCTTGTTGGTGAACACCACAACGCAGCCGGCGAGTTTGTCCGTACCAATGATATTGCATTGATCAAGCCATTCAACGGCCAGAACGTTGAGACAGCCGGCGGGCGGAAGTATTTCTTGGAGACCGATCCAAACGCGCTGCATCGCATCGCGGCGATGGATACGCCTCCGTTCCATGAAATCTACGAGATCACATCCGCCACCTAGTAAGGAACCAAGTAAATGTCAAGGCAACCTCTCGATCGCGGCGACCGCTTGGAACAGCAATATCGTCGCTTAAAAACCCGAAACCCCGTATGTCTCATCTGCGGCGAATCAAATCCATTTTGCCTGGAGCTTCATCACCTCGCAGGCAATCAACATCATGATGACGTTGCCGTTGTTTGTCGCAATTGTCATCGGAAGCTAACGGATCAGCAGCACGACCATATTCCGCCATCGAACTCCGAAGGTCATGGGCCGCTTGCCACCATCGGTCACTATCTGCTGGGCCTTGCCGATTTTGTGCTGATGATTGTGAACACGCTTCGAGAGTTCGGAAGGCAGCTCATTGCGGGGGCATATGCCGCGGAGTGACAATTGCCTTCGAACGACAATTGCCATCCGGGCCTATAGCGAAGATCCGGATCGAGATCCTGTAGGCATGCGACCTCCCAGCGCCGAGACTGAAGTGTCGCCCTGGACGTTAGTGTTCGACTGCGAGACAACCATCGACGCGACGCAGCGATTGCGATTCGGCTTTTATCAGATCCGCAATGGCGAGAAGCTTGATCAAGAAGGGGTCTTCTACGACCCGAGCGCGATCACGGCCGACGAAGAAACGCTGCTGAGCAATTACGCGACGTTGAGACACCTACAGAAACTCACTATCGAGGCCTTTCGCACCGAGATTTTCTTGAAGTACGGATACAGGCGGCGCGGAACCGTGGTCGGATTCAATCTTCCCTTCGATATCTCACGCATCGCCCTAGATCATGGCCCGGCGCGTCGCAGCATGCGCGGCGGATTTAGTTTTGAAATATCCCGCAACGGCGAGGATCCCCGCGTGCGGGTCAAACACCTGAACCCGAAGGCCGCACTTATCGATTTTGCCAAGCCAGGAGACCAAGAAACGGGCGGCGGCATGCGAAATCGCGGTTTTAAGGTACCTGCCTATCGAGGTCATTTTGTTGATCTCAAGACTGTAGCCGCGGCACTTCTGAGCCGCCGCGGTTCCCTGGATTCGCTTGCCAGCCATTTGGGCACACGAACCCAGAAACACAAGACCGACGAGCACGGGAGGCTGAGCGAAGCCTACTTAGACTACGGACGAACGGATGTGCAAGTAACCTGGGAGTGCTACAAAGACCTGAATCGGCGATACCAAGACCATGGGCTTCAAAGGTCGATCGGTCGGCTACTTAGTGAGGCAAGCATTGGCAAAGCGTATCTGCAGGAAATGGGGATCCGGCCGTTCTTGGCATGCGACCCGACCTTCCCCCGCGATCGCTTCGGCGAGGTCCTCTGCGCCTACTACGGGGGTCGCGCCGAGGTCCGGAACCGTCGGGTCATTAGGGAAGTACTTCACTGCGATTTCAAATCGATGTATCCGACCGTCAACAGCCTCATGGGGCTTTGGGAACTCGTAATTGCGGAACGTGTCGTGATCGATGAAACGACGGAAGAAACTCGGAGGTTCTTGGAGGGCGTTACCCTGCAAGACCTACGGAGCCCGGCTCTATGGCGGAAGCTTTGCACGATCGTCCGGGTGAAGCCCAACGGTGACGTTTTTCCCGTCAGAGCCGAGTACGACGGTGTAACAAACACAATTGGGCTAAACCATCTCGCCGCAGACGAGCCCCTTTGGTTCACGCTGGCCGATTGCATCATGTCGAAACTGACGACCGGCAAACGTCCCAAAATCGAAAGGGCGCAGACCTATCGTCCAGGTCCCCGTCAGTCAGGACTCAAAGAAATCCGAATTCTCGGGAAAAGAGATTTCGCAATTGATCCGGCTTCCGACGATTTCTTTAGGCGACTGATCGATTTGCGTGATGAGGCCAAGGCCAACGGCGATCCCATCGAGAAAACCCTGAAAATCATCGCCAATTCGACCAGCTACGGAATATTTATCGAGGTCACCCGAGACGAGGCCCCGAAATCGGAATTACTTGACGTCTATGGCCCTGATGGGGAATGCAATCGCGTCTGTACCAAAGCGTTGGAGCAGCCTGGGCGGTACTTTCATCCGCTGCTTGGCGTATTAATCACCGGCGCGGCGCGGTTGATGCTTGGAATTGCCGAATTGAAAGCAGAAGAACTGGGGCTCGATTGGGTATTCTGTGATACCGATTCACTCGCCATCGCAAGACCAGAATCCATTTCGAGAAAGGATTTTCACAAACGGGTGCAGCAAATCATTGATTGGTTCAAACCGTTAAATACGTATCGAAAGCAGGAATCCATTCTCAAAATTGAAGCCATCAATTACGCCATCGGCTCAAAAGAAATGGAGCCGCTTTATTGCCTTGCAATTTCTGCGAAGCGGAATGTGTTATTCAATTTGGATTCCAAGGAACAACCGATAATTCGCAAAGCATCGGCGCATGGATTGGGCCATTTGATGGATCCCTACGGCGATTCAGATGCTCCGCCACATTTCCCGGCACCTCGCGTCCCGCTTTCTGAAATCGGCGTACATCGCTGGCATCATGATTTGTGGATGACGATCACTCAGGCCGCGATCGATGGTCATTCCGACCAGGTTCGGCTCGATTGGCATCCGGCATTGTTACGCCCCGCGGCGATGCGTTACACCGCGTCGAGCCCCCAGCTTTTGAACTGGGTGGCTCGATGGAATGAGGGTCGGCCCTACGAGGAGCAGATCCGGCCGTTTGGGTTCCTTCTGTCGTTTATGCCGAGGAAGGGCGTGTTCGGAGCATTCACCGCTGAGACCGTCGAGGACGCAAGACCAGGCAGACCACCCGGGACCGACGATCTTGCGCCGATCGCGCCCTATGACACTGATCCGGCTCGGGCTATTGGGAAAGTCTTTGACCGTAACACTGGGAGAGCGGTGGAGCCCGAAGAACTTAAGACCTATGCCGAAGTATTGGCACAGTACCACCTGAGCTGTGAGGACAAATTCGCGAATGGCCAGTTTCTTGACCGCGGTCGTACGGAGCGGCGGCACGTTGTCGCGACTGGCTTCACCTGGATTGGCAAAGAGGCTAATCAAGTCGGAGAGAGCGGGGAATTTCACCCGATTGTTTCTGCGACTGAGCAATTCAAATCGGTACCGAGCACGCGCGTGGCCAAAGGTAATTCTGGCGGATTCCGCCGTCCCAGGATGAGCTGAGTCGCAAAGGACCGCGCAGAAGGCGATTTCGACGGCAGATTGACGTACCGTTGCGGGGCAATGTCGAGCGCACGCATGCGGAGTCGGTGCGCCTGTTCCGTGACGCAATCGAGAGCTGGCACGGCGGGGATCTCGTAACGTTGCCACACGAGGCGCTCGATTGATTGGGCAGCGCGTCACGACGGCACGCAGCCCGGGGATCGTTAGCGCGGTCCGAGCACCGGAGGAAATATGATTCCTGCATATAAACGCAAGGCGCGCATCGCCGGGCTAGTCTCTGTGGTCACGCTCCCCGCGTTTTTATGGTGGTCCGGCCAACACCCTGGCCCGAGCACCTGGGAAGATAACCCAGTTAGCGGAGTTCTTGGCTTCCTCGCGGTTGCTACCAGCTCTTATGCGTGCTATGCGTATGTCAAGGCGAAGGGGCGCTCTGTGGTTTGGCTATACCTCGGCCCCCTTGTTCTCTTGCTACTGAAGGACCACGCCAAAGATGGCCAGCCCCCGAAGCACGTTTCAGAAGTTGACTGGGCGTGAACACGAGCACATCGCCCAGTAACTAAGGCGTTGCTCACCAGAAAGCTTGTGCACCGATTAGCCTGTACGAGATCCAGGCGCTTCGCTTTATTGGGGCGGTTCAAGCTCACCCTTAAACTGGTAACTGTCGCGGCGACCCTGCTTTCGACGTTGCGCCCTGCATACGGGATGGAATTCAGCCTCAGCCACCTGACGCCCTTTACGGGAAAGTATTCCGATTTAGAGTATGTGCTCTTGAAGGGTGAAATCATCCCGGGCGATTACAATCGCTTGCTCGAATTCGCCGTCAATAACAACGTCGACCTAGCGCAACATCCGATCATTCTCGCCTCTCCAGGTGGAGACGTATCAGAAGCTTTGAAAATCGGTGAACTGCTCAAACGCCTATACGTAGCGGCCGTGGTGGGGCCGGTGACGGGGCAGTGCGTCAGCGCGTGCTTCATCATATTTGCCTCTTCGGTCGACCGAATAATGAATAATGAAAAGATGATTGGTATCCACAGGCCATACGTCTACCCGGACCGGCTCCGATCGTTGTCACCGAGTGCTGCCGAAACTTTGGAGACCGATGCATTGCTGGAGGCGGAGAAGTACCTCCACGATTTACGAGTGCCGACGAGCATTATGGAGGAGATGTTTCAGCAAGCATCGACAGAAGTGCATTGGTTAACTCGGCGCGAGTTTTTTGAATTAGGACAACGAGCGCCCTGGTACGAAGAGTTTCTGATCGCCCGCTGTGGGCTGGACAAGGGCGCTGAGTATCGCGTTCTAACCGACCACGCGAGCGCCGAAGATCAGACAAGTGTAGACGCCGCTAACTACTGCGAGCGAGATCTGATGCGTCGTGAGGGGACCAAGAATTTCAACTGCGTGATACAGCGATGGCAGAAAGGTCAATCCCCCTCTAAGTGTAAATGACGCAAATGCAAACGTTATCCGTAGTTATGGCAGGGATAAGCCGGAGAGAGAGCCATCATGAACCTAGCGTTTATTCTAATTGGTTACTACCTATGCGGTGAGCAACCTGATGTTATCCGTCTCAAACTCGAAGAGTGTAAGCCGCTGCGAGGTATCGAAGGCAAAGCACTGGCTTCAATCGGAATCGAGCAGACGGAGCAGCAGTTGGCTCAGACACAGATTGTGCAGACGCGGCACGTGGACGTCGACAAAATGCTGCTGTTTTCCACGTCCGAGGGTTGCGATTTGGCCCGCATGACTGCACAAAGGAAGTCTGATGAGCTGAACGCCTATCTCCTTCGATCGATAAGGTCAGGGGACTTCTGGCATTCTCAACACTGGAAGTGCGTTGAACTAAAGGTTCGATAGGTCGTAACGCTGAGGTCGGAAAAACCACTGGACTATGGCGTCGAAGTATTCGAGATCCGCTTGCACTGGCCGTGGATCGCCCGACGAGAGGCACGATTCGGCGCTAGCGAAGGCGACCTACGTCAGAGCGCGTGATGCTTGCTCTTCGGATGATGACGGCTCACAGGTGGTCTACCGATGGATCGACTGCAAAGTCTACCTGAAGTCGACCGGGTCGATTGACAGCAGCAGCGTTACCGCGCGATTTCCGTACTGTAAATTCCTTCACCGAGGAGTATCACCAGAAGTCCGCGGGTAAGACGCCTTGATTGAGTTGCCGGACAGCCGCCGCTCGCCACCGACAGCGCGGGGTCGAACTCGGACCTAGCTCTGGCTCGACCCGACACAGTTTCTCGCCACGCGACCCCACTCGACCACGACCGGATCGCTCGATCCCCGCCCTGCGACACGCCGCGCGACCGGCGTCGAAACCTCAATTCTCGCACCCGGCAATTTGCGAAAAGGTGTTTGTTTATTTGCGTGGGATATATCTCTACCCCCGCGCAGCCACCCCACTCGGCTCTCAGGTCTTTGATTGTACCTGAGTTTCTTACTCGGTCCAGCAAGGAAGCCCCCAAAAAGGCCCCAAAATTCGACCCTCAGGATTTGCCGGCAGCACTCGCTGCTGCCGGATGAGAAGGCGTCGTTCGAAGAGCGGCTATGGGAAACGGAACGACAGATTGCTGAGCTCCGCGCGCAGGAACTCGCCCTGCGGACCTGCAGAAGGACAAGGCGATGGTTGCCACCACGCGATTGCAGTTCTCGTCGGCGAATATGAACTGCCGATTAAGCCACGACGCGGTCGTCGGATTCGTGCCGCCCGCTTTATTCCAACTGGCCCAGATTCGGTCGATGTTGCAGTGATGCATCCAAAAGAGCGCGTCTCGGCCTGCAAATTCAATGCGCCCCATCCCAGTGATGGTGCCCACCAGCACGTGGACCGCCCCATGTAAACCCAAATCCAGAGTGCTATTGAAATCGGCGTAATCCGCCCATTTCATCGCGGCGAGATTGATCGGTGAGGTGGACGCACTGTAGTCGTGGTCGATGGGCAGGCCCGCATTGCTGTCCCGATCGTCCCGAAACAAGGGATTGCTGCTATTCGCGGGCGAGCGAAAAGCGTGTGGCACGGAACGTTGCGTCACGTCGGTGTAGTCCCAATACGGCAGTGTGAAAGTGGGATCGTTCAAAGTCTTTCTGACGATGCGCTCGAAGAAATACACAAACATGCGATGCCACGGCAGAAAATAATCCTCGACCGAACCGGCCATATGGGCTTGGCAGGTGTTCCAAATCTCCTTGGCAAGGTCGATCTGCACGGTGGTGGCTTTGGGGGGCGAGGCGAGCTTCAAAAGCTCCAGCTTCGCAATTTCGTCTGCCTTGTTGGTGTAGGTCGGAATTGCATGGGTGTACCACTGCGACGGCCAGCTGCAGGCATCCTGCTCGCCCTTCGTCATCATGATGGCGATCGCAGTGGCGTACTTCGCTCGCATGGCGGCCCCTTGAGCGCTCGCCAGGCTGTAGCGCACCATCGGCGTGTCCGCCTTGGCGTACTCATCGAACCACAGGGAAAATGGTATCGCAGCCAATGCCGCGCCGGACTTCAATACCCGACGTCGTGAAAGTGTCGTAGCCATCGTCGCACTCCTTGTGACCGATGAATCCCCGGGATGAGCGGAAACATAAGTGTCCGGGCTTTTATTCTCCGCACTCAAGCGGGTTTGAGTCTCGCAGAATTCTCTACCTACCGCAGCAGAGAAGCCGCGCCCAATGGCGAAATGGTGAGGCGTTAAGAATTTAGGGTCTTCGTGATTTCGTATGGGTGAATCGAGCGTTGGTGTGAATCAGCCAAATCGAGGAATCGGTCTATACCGCGGAGCATATGGTCCTCGGGCACATGTTCGTCGAGGTTGAAGGAGTAAAACAGTCGGTCTTGCTTGCCGCCGCGTTGTCCCATCGTGCAGGTGCACTCCCTTCGATGCTCCCGCAAATTTATGACCTCAATATCGGGACTCTGTTCAATAGTTTTTCAACAGAATAGACCAGAAGCGGTCCTTCAATCTAGAACTCTCCCAACGAAAAAGAGATGGACCTACCCATCACTGACCGTCCCCCAAACGCTACTAAACGAAACAATATGAGTCCCGATATGACGCCAACGGGAGTGCGATGGTGCGATACAGCCTGAACGAACTAGAAGGGGACTTTGTCGATCCCCTTCCGCCCGTTTCCATTCGCCACCGATCATCCGGGCGGCCTGCCGCCGGCAACGACGATGGGTTCTCCGAGCGCTCGCCTAAATTCCTCCTCGCCGATCGCATCCACCGACCGCAGCTTCGCCAGCAGCTCGTCGATGAGCGAACGCAGCCCAGGCCCCGGCGTGCCGTGCGCGAATGAACTCTGGTATTTGATCGGCCCGGGGATGATCGCGACCAGGAAGGCCATCTCGGCCGGCGTCAGCTCTCGGGGTTCGCGACCGAAATAGAGGCCGGCC
>Ga0302326_10002711_pt1 | contig 42702 bp, 34 predicted proteins | sample Palsa_T0_3_FD_202264 | JGI IMG/M metagenome (GOLD analysis project Ga0302326, IMG submission 202264) | Peat permafrost microbial communities from Stordalen Mire near Abisko, Sweden - Palsa_T0_3 | ecosystem: Environmental > Terrestrial > Soil > Palsa > Peat permafrost | place: Sweden: Abisko...
TGGCGGTGCATAGAAGAAGATCAATCGATTTTTTTGGTTGCATATGGCAAAGTTTTTTGTCTTTCTTAAAAGGTCAGGTTTATACCGCCGACGTAGGTGCGGCTGCGTGGATAGGCCGAGTAGTCTACGCCGGGCGTAACAGGGGTTGAGGTTCGGGTATTGACTTCCGGATCATAGCCGGTGTAGTGGGTGATGATCGCCACGTTGTTTACCGTACCATAGATACGGAGGCGGCCGACATGCATTTTCCGGATCAGGTTCGGCGGCAGGGTATAACCCAATGTGATATTGTTGATGCGCAGGAAAGAGCCGTCTTCCACTGACCAGGAATTGGAGGAGAAGGTGGTGGAGCTGGACCCGACCAGGGGGATCCAGAGTTTCGCGCCTTTGTTGAGGGCGTTGAGGCTATCGGGTGATGCCCCCACGATCGCGCCGTTCTGAACGCTTTCGTAGACATTGCCGTTCTGGTCTACGGTATGCCAGCGGTTCTTCATGATGCCAAGCAGGGTGGCGCCGGGGGTATAGCCGCTGGAGAACTCCAATTTGTTGTCGTTGTATATTTTGTTACCGTATTGGAAGTTGATAAAGATGCTGCAGTCGAAGCCTTTGTAGGTGAACTGCTGGCTGAAACCACCGAAGAATTTCGGTTGGGCGCTGCCGATGATGGTGCGGTCGGCGGCAGAGATGGCGGTGTCACCGTTGAGTCCTCTATATTTCATGCTGCCGGGCATTGCCTGGGTGGCGGTGACATTGGCGTTGTCGACCACGCCCGGATTGAGAGTATAGGTGCGGCTGGCCGGGTGATAAGTGAAATCGCTGGTTTGATAGTAACCGTCGCTGAGGTAGCCATACATGGCGCCGACGGGCTGACCGACTTTTACGATGTAGTCCGGAAGGTTGCTGGACCCCGCCCAGCCAGAGTTCTGCAGGTAGGACTGTTCCTGGTTGCCCAGGCTGATGACGGTATTTTTATTAAAGGAGATATTGAAGTTGCCAGTCCAGCTGAAGGCATGTTTTTGCATGATGATACCGCTCACCTGGAACTCGATGCCTTTGTTTCGGGTGGAACCGACGTTTTGCAATTGGGAGGTATAGCCTGTTGTGGTCGGCACCGGAACGGCGACCAGGAGGTTATTGGTCGTATTGTCATAGACATCGACGGTAAAACCGAGGCGGTTGTTGAAGGCGTTGAGGTCTACGCCGATATTCCTGGAAGTAGTAGACTCCCATTTGAGGGCGGGATTGGTGAGGGCGGCAGGTTCGTAGGCAGTGGTGAGGTTTTGGGCCAGGCCGTACTGGCTGTTGGTATTGTACTCGGTGAGATACTGGAAGGGGGCGATGCGGTTGTTACCGGCTTCGCCATAGGCGAGCCGTAATTTGAGGTCGTCGACCCAGCTGACGTGCTGCATGAATTTTTCATTGGAGATACGCCAGGCGGCATTGGCGGCGGGGAAATAACCCCAACGATTGCTCACCGCAAAGAGTGAGGAGGCGTCGGCCCGGATGGAGGCGGAGAACAGGTATTTCTGATCGTAGCCATAGGTTGCGCGGCTAAAGAAAGAGAGCAGCCTGGTTGGGATCACGTCGGATGTCGGTTTGGGCTCGGCCTGGCTGGAACTCGGTGGAGTACCGAGGTTCATATTGGCGAGGGCCGCCTCGGCCGTAGTGCCAACGGGGTAAAAATTCGTTTGCACGTAGTTGTCATACTGCTGGGTCTGATAGGTCTCCTCACCTGCAATGACGGTGAGATCGTTATGCTGTTTGAAGCGACCGCTGAGGCCTGCATTGCTATAGGCGAAGACGTTGGAATTATCGACCGTCGTGACAGTCGTAGTCTCGATGTCGGCGAGGGGCAGGCCGCCGCCGTTGATTTGGGCGTTAGCCGTGAGGGTATCGTCGAAGGCATTGGCGCGGAGGCTGTTGTTGTCATAGCCGATGGTGCTGCGGAGGCTTAGGTAGCGGGTGAACTTGTATTCGGCAAAGCCGCTCAGATCGATGATGTTGATGGTGTTTTTGCGGTACTGCGCCTCGTTGAGAAGGACGGGGTTTACCAGGTTGAGGCTATTGGCATCGGTGGAGCTATAATAACTATAGTCGAAAGAGTTGGCACTCTGGCCGGCGGCCAGGAAGGGCCGATAGCGAATGACGTTCCGGAGGAAGTTGAGAGCCGAGGAGCCGGGGTTGGAGGTTCCGGCTCCATCGGTCACAGTATTGTTGAAGCGGATATTGGCGCCGATCTTCAAATTCTGCGAGGCCTGGTGGTCGAAGCGGAAGTACAGGAGCTTGCGTTCGAAATCAGAGAGCAGCATGATCCCGTTCTGCGTGGCGTCGGTGGCGCTGAGGTAATATTGGGTCTGGTCGGTGCCGCCGCTGACATTGATGTTATGCGTCATCTGGAAGGCATTGCGTCCAAAGAGTTTCTTCTGCCAGTCGTAGAATGGTACCTGTTTGTATTTTTCAACGGTATCCCAGCTGTTGCCATAGGGGGCGATGCCGGTGGTGTCGCCGGTGAGCTGTGCCCGTTCGTACTGGTAATACATATAGTCGTAGGGGTTCTGCACGGGCAGCTCTTTGGTGATCTTGCTGTCCCCGAGGAAGCCATTGTAGGAGATGGTAGTCTTACCCCCGGTATCGCGACCACCCTTGGTGGTGATGAGGACGACGCCATTGGAACCCCGGGCGCCATAGATCGAGGTGGAGGCTGCGTCTTTGAGGACGTCGATGGAGGCGATGTCCTGGGGTGAAATGAACTGTAGGGCGCTGTCGAGCTGGATGCCGTCGACGACGTACAGCGGGGAATTGCTTTGGGTGATGGAACCGCCGCCTCTAACTCGGATGAGTATCTGCGCGTTGGGCGAGCCTTCCGCACCGGTGACCTGTACCCCTGCGAGACGGCCTGCGAGGGCTTCTTCCGCGGAGTTGAGCGGGATGTCTTTGAGGTCTTTGGCGCTCACGGAGGATACGGAAGCCAGGACGTCGCGCCGGCGGACCGTTTGATACCCGATAACGACGACGTCTTCGAGTGCCGCGGCGTTCCGTTTGAGGCGGACCAGGAGGCCCGATGTCGTGTCGGTGAGGGGGAGCGTTGCCGTCACGTAACCGGTGAGTGAGACGGTGATGGAATGCTTTTTCCCGTCATTGGGGATGGCCAGGGTGAATAGTCCGTCAGGGCCGGAGGTTGTCCCCCGGACGGTGCCGGTAACCATGACGGTGGCTTGCTGAAGACCTGTGCCGGTACTGTCGTCGAGGACGCGGCCGTGGAGGGGCTGGGCGTGCAACCCAACGTGGACAGTGAAGGCCAGGAAGGCGAGAATTATTCTCTTCATATGGCAGTTTAGTTTATTCGTTTTGTACGCAATCGGACTCAATGCTAATCAGAAGTTTTGAAAAACTATATGTCTATCAAGTGTTTATTTACGCAATCGTTCCCGGGATCGTGTGCAGCGTGCTTAGCGCAAAATTTGCGCACGCTGCACACGATCCGCTTATGTCGGGCCTTCGGCCACCGGGCTTGTGGCCCGCTCCGCATGGCATTTCTGGCCGCAGGTTTGCACTAAGTGTTTTATGATTAGAACAGGGCGAACCTATTTTTTCAGCGGAACGAGCGGGCTGGTGCTGCCGGTACCGAACAAGGCGGCATTTCCGGAGGCGTATCGGAATGGGACACGACTCACCTATTACAGCAGTTTGTTCAACAGTATCGAGATCAACAGCAGTTTTTATAAACTGCCTCGCCAAAAGACCCTCGAACGTTGGACAACCGAAACACCTGCGAACTTCCGCTTCACACTCAAACTCTGGCGCGGAATCACGCATGAGCGGGACTTGTCATTCGATGAGGCGGCTGTCGCTGCATTTATGGAAGCCGCAGCGGGTATCGGTCGAAAGAAGGGCTGTTTGTTGGTGCAGCTGCCGCCGGGTTTGCGGGTGGAGCAGGCGACGAAATTGGAGGAATTGTTGGAGCAGGTAATTAAACACGATCGGGACAGGGGTTGGGATATCGCGGTGGAGTTCCGGCATCCCAGTTGGTATGTGGAGAAGACGCGGGAGATGCTGCGTCGTTTGGGCGTGGGTTTAGTGTTACAGGATATGCCGGCGTCGCCGAGCTGGGCGGAGATGTGTGAAGGCAAGTTTGTCTATTTGCGTTATCACGGGCCCGCCGGCGATTATAAAGGTGGATATGATGAAGCACGGCTTGCGCGTGATGCAGCCAGCATTCAGCGCTGGCTGGCGATGAAGAAAACGGTGTATGTTTATTTTAATAATACGATCGGCGATGCGCTGATCGATTTGCAACGGTTGCAGGAATCGGTGTTACTTCCAGTCACCTAAGAGGCGGCGGAGAAGGATGATCTCGCCGGTATGATAGCTGTTATGGTCAATGATGAGGATGGCTTCACGGAAGAGGGTCTGCCCGTCGCCGTGCGGGAAGGGGGTGTGGAGATCGTCGCCGGCTTTATGCAGGAGATCGATAAAGGCCTTACGGTCGGCGAGGATCTGGTCGACGGACTTTTTGAAGTCGGTGTTATGAGCGGGCGCTTTTTCTTTTGGCCAGTAGCGGCGGGCCAGTCCATTGCTTTATAATCCGGGTTGCGGGAAAAGTTACGGTAAAAGGGATACCAACGCGTAGGGACGGATCATGTAAAGGAAAAGTAGACAAGACCGACACCGGCGGCGGTCATCAAAAGCAAAGTCAAAAAGCCCAGAAAGTTACTGAGGCGGCTGTTCGTATGTTCGCCCATGATCTTTTTATTGTTCCCGATGTGGAGCATGACGGCGATCAGGACGGGGGCCGTGAGGCCGTAGAGGATGGCGGTATAGAGCAGCGCCTTGACCGGTGAGACGCCGAGGAACTGCATGCAAAGACCGGCGACAAGGCTGATGATGATCACGCCATAGAAACGTTTGGCTTCACCAAACTTTTTGTCGAGGCCCATAGAGAACTGGAAGGTCTCGGCCATCATATACGACAGACAGCCGGCCAGCACGGGGATGGCCAGAAAGCCGGTGCCGATCACGCCGATGGCAAAGAGTGTATAGCTGAGTTCACCCGCCAGCGGTTTTAACGCGCGGGCGGCCTGTTCCACGGTATCGATCTGGGTGACACCCTTGGGAAAAAGGACGCTGCCCGCGGTGAGGATCACGAAGAACATGACGAGATTGGAAAACAACATGCCGATGTTCACGTCGCTGCGCATGTTATCGAGGGTTTTCTTGTCTACCATGATCCGCTTTTTTCTTGTACCGTGTTGCTGGTCTTCCACCTCCATGGTGGCCTGCCAGAAGAACAGGTAGGGGGATATTGTCGTACCCAAAATGGCGACCAGGATACTTAGGAAATCTTTATTGAGATGGATCTCCGGAACGAAGGCATGGCGCAGAACCTTGGGCCAGTCCTGGTGAACGAGAAAGGGGACGACCAGGTAGAGTAGCAATCCGAGACAAAGCCATTTGAGGAAGCCCGCCATCTTTTGGTAGGGATATCGAATGATCATATAGATGAGCAGCGCGGTGAAAAAGATGCTGAAGGAAAACGAGGGTATGGCGGGCACCAGGAGATTGGCGACCGCGCCCATACTCTGGATATCGGCGCCGATGTTAAGGACGACGGCCGGAAAGCAGAAGAGGATCATGGAGTAGAGTACCCATTTCGGGTAGTAGTTGCGGAGCGTGCCGGTAAGACCCTGAGAAGTGACGAGACCGATCCGGGCGGCCATTCCCTGCATGGCCGCCATCAGCGGGAAAGTGAGCAAAGCGGTCCAAAGTGTCGACAGGCCAAACTGTGCCCCTGCCTGGCTATAGGTAACGATACCCGAAGGGTCGTCATCGCTGGCGCCGGTGACGAGGCCGGGGCCGAGACCTGTCAGGATACGCCGGAGCTTTGAGGGAGGGGTCCGGACGCTGTTTTTTGGACTATGGTTTTTCCCGGAGGAGGTAGTGGGTGGAGACATTAGACTCGTTCTAGGTTGTTGTTCTTATTTTGATTGTCGTCAAATTGTTCATCGAGATTGAGAGCCGCACTGATCAAGCCCAGGTGGGTGAATGCCTGGGGGAAATTCCCGAGATGTTCGCCTTCGAAACCGAGTTGTTCTGAGAAGAGGCCCAGGTGGTTGGCATAGCCCAGCATCTTCTCGAAACAAAAACGAGCCTTATCCAGCTGACCTGACCGTGAGAGGCATTCCACATACCAAAAAGAACAGGTCGAAAAAGTCCCTTCTTTGCTGGTGAATCCATCGGGTGCGGCTATTTCGGGGCGGTATCTATAGACCAGGGAGTCGGTGACCAATTCTTCTTCTATCCGTTTGAGAGTCGATAACCAACGCGGGTCTTTCGGGCCGATGATCCGGAATAAGGGCATCAGCATGGCGGAGGCGTCCACCGTCTGCGCACCTGGGAACTGCATAAAAGCCTGCTTTTCGTCGTCCCAAAAATCCGTGTAAATACTAGTAAAGATCTTATTTCGCTGCTCGTGCCAGTTACCGTCATGCGGAAAGGAACGGGAGTGAGCGATCTTTATGGCACGATCGAGTGCCACCCAGCATGCAACACGCGAGAAGAGGAAATGTTGCCTCCCCCCACGTACTTCCCAGATACCATCATCGGGTTGATCCCAGTTATTGGCAAGCCAATTGATCTGCAATTCCAGGTCTTTCCAGAAATCATAAGAAATGGGCTCAACATATTTGTTGAACAAATATACGGAATCCATCAACTCTCCATAGATGTCGAGTTGCAGTTGGCCATAAGCGTCGTTGCCGATCCGTACGGGGGCGCTTCCCCGATAGCCTTCAAAATCGTCGAGGGCATATTCCTTCAATTGCCGGTTACCGTCGATGGAGTACATGATCCCCAGCCGGTCCTGGCCCTTGATATCCCGGCACATCTTCTCTACCCAGTCCATGAAGCGACCGGCCTCCCTGCTGTAGCCCAGGCGAATGAGGGCATACACGGTGAAGGAAGCATCCCTGATCCATGCATAACGGTAGTCCCAGTTCCGATGACCACCGATGGTCTCGGGCAGACCGAATGTCGGGGCCGCGATGATCGAACCAAAGTGGCTGGAGGACAGCAGTTTTAGTACGAGGGTCGAGCGGTTGACCACGTCGCGCCAACGTCCCCGGTACGTGCTGCGGGCAATCCATTCTTTCCAAAAATTCACGGCGCGGAAAAGTGTATCCGTGACCATCCCGCTGAGGTCGTCGGCGGCGGAGCTCTTGTTATCGGCGATCTCGAACACGAAGTCCGTCGCCTCGGTGGCCTTTAGAGTAAATTCCGCAGTTGCGTCACCGTCATTGACTTGTAAGGGGACGTTTGCTTTTAGCCGGATGGTGAGCCCATCGGAATGAAAGAGTACTTCTTTGGTTCCCTGTTGCACGGCCTTGTGCGTGTCCCGGCCATAGTTGAAGCGGGGGCTGCAATGGAGCCGGTATTGTACTTCGCCTCTTATGGTGGTGACGCGGCGGATGAGTTTTTTTTCTTCGAGGTGACCCACCGGCATAAAATCGGTGACCTCTCCTACCCCATCGGGTGAGAGGAAGCGGGTCAGGAGTACATTGGTGTCCGGCATGTAGAGCTGTTTGGTCTTCATTTCAGTAAATTGCGGACTGATGCAATAGAAGCCGCCTTTTTTATGGTCGAGAAGCCGGGCGAAGATGCTGGGGGAATCGAAATTGGGGAAGCACATGAAGTCGATGGAGCCGTCGAGGCCGGCGAGTGCAATTGTGTGGAGGTCGCCAATAATACCGTAATTTTCTATGGGTTGATAACTCACTGACAATGATTTAGCCGGAATTTTGCAAAAACCGGGCCGCCTTACTGACACATTCCATTCTCAGTAAGACCATTATCATGTACAATTCATGGCAATGGTTGCTGGGCTGGCGGCTGCCCCGAGGTACGGCACACAAATTGAGGGTTTAATTCCAGTAAAAAAATTACGTTCTTATGGCTACAACTACCGCAATCGATATCGAACAAAAAAGTATAGACACCGTTAGAATACTCTCCGTCGACGCCGTGCAAAAGGCCAATTCGGGCCATCCGGGCACCCCCATGGACGCGGCGCCAATGGCGCATGTGTTATGGACCAGGTACATGCGTTACAATCCGAAAGATCCTGCCTGGCCAAACCGGGATCGTTTTGTGCTTTCATGCGGTCATGCCAGCATGCTGCAATATAGCTTCCTCTTTCTGACGGGTTACGATCTGACATTGGATGATATAAAGCAATTTCGCCAGCTGCACAGTAGGACGCCGGGGCATCCGGAGTACGGAATGACACCGGGTATCGAGGTCACGACGGGCCCGCTTGGTCAAGGTTTTGCCAATGCGATCGGCATGGCCATCGCACAAAAAGAACTGGCGGCGCGGTTCAACAAGCCCGGCTTCGACATTTTTGATTACCACATCTATGGCATCTGTAGCGACGGGGATCTGATGGAAGGCGTCGCCTCGGAAGCAGCCTCCTACGCGGGACAGCTTGGCTTGGGGAATCTGATCTTCCTGTACGACGACAATCATATCACCATCGAAGGGAATACTGAGATTACCTTTCGGGAGGATGTTGGCAAGCGGTTCGAGGCCTATGGCTGGCATGTGCAGGTGCTCGGCGAGGGCAGCGGCAATGATCTGGATGCCATCGACCGTGCCGTGCAGGCGGCCAAAGCGGAGAGGGGGCGGCCTTCGATCATCAAGATCCGGACGCACATCGGTTATGGCAGTCCCAATAAAGTCGATACGGCCGAAGCGCATGGTTCGGCGCTTGGGGTCGAGGAAGTGAAACTCGTTAAAAAGTTCTTCGGCTTTGACCCGGCACAGTCGTTTGCGGTGCCGCAGGAAGTGCAGGAGTATTATCGTTTGGTCGGTGAAGCGGGTGCCCAATTGGAGCAAGAGTGGAAAGCATTGTTTGAGCAGTATCGTGCAAAATACCCCGAACTGGCGGCCGAATATGAAATGGCGCTTAAGGATCAGTTGCCCAAAGATTGGGAGAAGAAGCTTCCCGTTTTCCGGCTGTCAGATGGCAAGGACGGGATGCTGTCCACGCGTGTTGCAGGGGGTAAGGTGTTGAATAGTATCGCGGCTTCGCTGCCGGGCCTGATAGGTGGCGCCGCAGATCTTAGCCCCAGCACGGAGACTCATTTGAAGGACTACAGTTCTTTTAGTGCGCTGGATCCCGGAGGGCGGAACTTTCATTTCGGAATAAGGGAACATGCCATGGGGGCTGTGTTGAACGGGATGGCCCTCACCAAAGGGATAATCCCATATGGCGCGACCTTTTTTATCTTCTCGGAATACATGCGGCCACCGGTCCGGCTGGCGGCCATCATGAAGATCAGGCCCATATATGTATACACGCATGACAGTATCGGGCTTGGCGAAGACGGCACGACCCATCAGCCAGTAGAACAGCTGATCTCCATGCGCAGCATTCCGAATATCACGGTCATCCGTCCGGCGGATGCCAATGAAACGGCGTTGGCCTGGAAGGCGGCGCTGACACATACCGATGGCCCCGTGGCACTTGTGCTTACCAGGCAGAACGTTCCGATCATCGAGCCCGGGAAATATAAGAGTACCGGGGACCTGAGCAACGGCGCGTATATCTTGTCGGAGCCGGACAGGGCGCCTGAGCTGATTCTGATCGGAACGGGATCGGAAGTGGGGCTGGTATTGCAGGCGCAGCAGAAGTTAAAAGAGAACGGCATCGCCACAAGGGTGGTGAGCATGCCTTCCTGGGAACTCTTTGAGAAACAGGATGAAGGGTATAAGCAACGGGTATTCCCTAAGGGGATAAAGAAAAGGCTTGCGGTCGAGGCTGGCTCACCGTTGGGGTGGCATAAATACGTGACCGACGATGGCGATGTCCTGGGGATAACGCGTTTTGGGGAGTCCGCGCCAGGGCCGGAGGTATTCAAGGAATTTGGATTTACCGTAGATAATGTGGTGAATAAGGCCAAGGCCTTGCTGGGCCGGTAAAGGCGGCGGTTCATGCGGCGGCGCGGCGTGGCGCAAGTGCGGATTATTTTACCCCCCAGTTCTCCTTGATGATGTCCCAGTATTCCTTGCCGTAGCCAACCAAGAGTTCGCTTCCGGCGGGAATATTGCGCATGGCATAGATGTAGACGCGCAGTCCTTCTATGCGGTAGGTGCAGTTGTTCTTGAGGCCTTCGGTGCGGAGGAGGCCTTTGGCATCATTGGCGTAGCGGGCAAGGGCTTTCTTGTCGTACCAGGCATCGATGACGTGGTTGCGGGTGACATAATAAATATACCCATTCATGCCGTTGCGGTCATTGACGGCTGCCCATTTGGTTATTTTCCCTTTGTATTCTACGATCTTTGTGTCTTTGGGAATGTCTTTCGTGGTGAAGAGCCCCTTGCCGGCTCCTTTCAGGGTGGATCTTTTTACGACAAGTTGTTTTTCCAGTAACGGCATGTATAGTTGAAATGGTGTAGCGGACAAATATAGGGCATTTGGGTGACGCCCTACTTTTTGCCGGGCTTAGCCGGATGATGTGGGTGCGGCGTATGCGGATGCGGTTTGGGGGCGGGGCGTTTCTTCTCCAGTTCATCGAATGCCTCCTCGTCGGAATTGTCGCGTTGGGCGAGTTCGCCTTCGTCGAGGTCGTCGGTGGGGTCGCTGTCGCTGAGTTCGGGATCCTGCAAAATATCTTTTTCCGCTTCTTCTTCCGCCGACTTGACCGGGTCGATGTCTTTCTTTTTTGCCATTGTTATCGTTTTCTTTGATTCCACAAATACTGCGCCGTACTTCCGCCTCCGGGCTACCCCGACAAAATAGCCCTTGGCGAAAGCGTCTAATGATTGAGAACTTCGGCGGACCTTCGGCCCTCGGCCCGCCTCGTTCGCAACCGTCGCTGCGCTCGGTTGCAGCCGCCGGACCTGTGGTCCGTCTTGTCCGCCTCCGGGCTAACAAGGTTGGCACCGGCTTTGCCTTTTGATAATTTATACAATTTATTGACCTATGGCACTTACAGCATACAAGCAGAAACGGTCCTTAGCGGATACGCCCGAGCCGCGTGGCGGCAAACCCGCCGGAAAGGCATTACAGTTTGTGGTGCAGAAGCATGACGCGTCGCACCTGCACTATGATTTCCGGCTGGAAATGGAAGGGGTCTTGAAAAGTTGGGCTATACCCAAGGGGCCTTCGCTCAATCCTGCCGACAAACGACTGGCGATGATGGTGGAGGATCATCCCTTCGACTATAAGGAATTCGAGGGCATCATCCCCGAGGGCAACTATGGCGCGGGAACGGTAATGGTGTGGGACGAGGGGACCTATGAGCCGCTGGAGGAAACGAATGGCACGAAAGCGGCGCAGAATAAATTGCTGCTAAAGGAACTCCGCGGCGGGTCGTTGAAATTTCGGCTGAATGGCAAAAAACTTAAAGGCGAGTTTGCGTTGGTGCAGACCAAGGGGAGAGGCGATAATTCCTGGCTCCTGATCAAGCACCGGGACAAGTATGCTTCGGAGGAGCCGGTCACGGACAAGGATAAGTCGGTGCTATCGAAGAAAACGTTGGAGCAGATCGCAGGGAATCCGCGGTCGAAAAAATGGGCAAGCAACCGCAAGACCGGTGGGGACCCAAAGCCCGCAGCCAAACCTTCATCCAAAACCGCGACCAAATCCGCGTCGAAAGCAGCTTCCAAAACTTCACCCAAAGCCGCGCCCAAAAAAACCACCAAAATCGCCAAACCCATGCTCGACCCCAACTCCGAAACGCAGACTGTCAAAATAGCCGGCCACGAACTCACATTAAATCACCTTAATAAGGTCTTTTGGCCCAAGGAAAAATATACCAAACGGGATCTGCTCAACTATTATTCGGAGATGGCGTCCCATCTCCTCCCCTACCTGAAGGACAGACCGCAGTCGTTGAACCGGCACCCCAACGGCATCACGGGGCCCGGCTTTTATCAGAAGGATGTCAGCGGTAAGGTGCCGGATTGGATCGAGACCTTTCCCTATCATACCGCGGAGGATCCAAAAGAAAAGGAGTTCCTGGTGTGCAAGGATGAGGCGAGTCTGTTGTATATGATCTCGCTTGGCTGTATCGAGGTCAACCCCTGGAGCAGCAGGGTGGGCGCTCCCGATAACCCGGATTGGTGTATCATCGACCTCGACCCGGATAAGAAGACACCCTTTGATAAGGTGATCGAAGCGGCGCAGGTGACCAGGCAGGTGCTGGAGGCCGCGGGTGTGCAATCCTGGTGCAAGACTTCGGGTTCCACGGGATTGCATGTGTACTTTCCGCTAGGTGCGAAATACAGTTATGAGCATTCGAAGGAATTCGCGCGGCTGGTCGTACAATTGGTCAATGCCCAGATCCCTGATTTTACGACCGTGGAAAGAACGGTGAGCGCGCGAAAGGGCCGGATGTATCTCGATTTTCTGCAGAACAGGCCGCAGGCAACGATCGCGGCGCCTTACAGTGTGCGACCGAAGCCGGGCGCGACCGTATCGGCGCCCTTGCATTGGGACGAGGTCAGGAAGGGGCTAAGCATGCAGGACTTTACGATCAAAACAATGCCCGATCGGATAAAGTCCGAGGGTGATCTTTTCAAACCGGTACTCGGCAAGGGTATCGATATGCAAAAGGCGTTGTCGAAGCTCGAAGCCCTTAAATAACCAACTCAGACAACGGCATGTTCCAGATAAGCGATGAGCCGATAGACGTCATCTTTCACTTTTTCGCCAAAGGAAGGCGTGAGCACGCGCGCCAGCCTTTCCCCGATCGCACCGGCCGGCGCGCGGTACGACAACAAGATATCCAGCCTCGTCCCGCCGCCGGGCACGTCGGAAAAACCGATCTTACCGGTGTTTTCCAGGGATGCGCCAGGTACTGAATGCCACGAGAGCTCCGTATTCTTGTCGTCCTTAAGTATTTTGGCCTCCCAGCGGACATCGCCAATGCCAGGTAGCTTTAGCCGCCATGCCGATGTCTTACTATCCAGCTCGTCTATATTCTCGAGGTGGCGCATAAACAATGGCCAGTTTTCAAAACGCCGCAGGAAGGTATATACTTCTGCGCGAGGTTTGTTCACGATCAAGTGCGTCCTGACATTGATGTTCGGGCTGCGAGCGGTATGCCGCTGCGCGGATCTCCAGGCGGAACTCACAGGGCAGTGTCCCGTCACTGCGCGATAAAGCAGGTAAGTCCCGCCGAGCAGCAGCAGACTATCCCATTTGTGTCTTTTGGCCACAAAATACAGCAGCAGCGAGCCGCCGATGGCAGAGAGCGTGCGTTGGTCGGTGCCGATGTCGGCTGGTCTTTCCGATGAGGTTTGGCTTTGTTGCATAATGACCGTTTATAAGTATTATTGCAATGGTCGTACCACGTTCGCTACTCCTGGAAGACAAAATTTTGCCCGGTTTTGGATATTCCCGCAGCGTTTCTTAACTTGTTGTGCGTCCAATCTTATCGATCACCTTTTAAATCTCTGCCTATGTATGGTATTTTAAAGGTGGGTGAAGCCGTAACCTTTCCTGGCTTGATGGATATCAGGCTGATAGTTGAAGAGGTCTATGAAAACAAGGGGCATGTCCGTTGCAAATATTACGACGACCACCTCAAAAAGTTCATCAAGCTCACCCTTCCCGCGGATTCGCTGGTACCGATCCGCAAAACCCCGCCGAAGCTGAAGGTGCTTGTCAGCAGCAAGCCACAGCAGTAGACCAGACCCCCAACAACACAGTAGCCCCCTATTCTTTCGGGTCAAGCGCTTTTCTGATCCTGTCCGCAATATCGAGCAAATGATATTTGCTCAATCGATCCGCGGTCAAAGGAATGGCCGTGAGTATCCGGCTTCTGAGCGCGGACAGTTCCGCTTTTGCGATAGAGGGCAGGTCGGTGTTCTTGATATTCGGGCCGAAGAAGAGGACTAAACCCGGGAGGTTCACGGAAGGTGTCGACGGGTTGGTCAAGCTGATCAGGGATTCGACATACGTCTTTTGCAGGTTTCGTCGATGGACGTCGATGGGCTTGTGCGTCGTCAGTTCCTTCCATATGCCGGCACGGACGTCGTCGAGCAGATCGTCTACCGTATACTCCGTCGCCTCGCCATAACGGTTGGCCGACTGCATAAGGGAATTGAGACGGCTGGCTGAGAAAAGGCTGCTGAGCACGCCGGTCTGGATGGGCCCGACAGGGTCACCGCCGGAGGGGCTGCTGATCTTATTGAGTATCGCGGTATCCAACAACCAACGCGGAGTTTGGAAGAGTTGCGTGTTCAGGAAAGCAATCGCTTCACGCTGCCGGGCCTTTGGTGTCGGCTCATAGACATCACCGGGTTGCTCGACGCTATGCGCCGTCTCGTATACCCCGCCGACATTTTTGAGCACGTGGCCCATATAACGGCTAAACTGCGTGATCACCTGCCGGTACATGTCGGTGAGGTTATCGTATTTGTCGCCCTCTTCCATCGTCCATTGGGGAAGGTTGGGCAGGATACGCTGGAGGTTTTTGATGCCGTATTCGCTCGCTTTGGCGCTATTGTCGCCAAGGTCTTCTAGCTGAGAACGCGGGTCCTGGTTGAATCCTTCGCCGCCGAACCAGAGGCGTGGATTCGCGGCGAGGCTATCGATGATCCATTTGTTCAGACGCTTCGACTCTTCTTTTGGATCTTTGCCCCCGACATAGGCATAGCCCCAGCGAATGGCCCAGCGATCGTATTCCCCGATATGCGGGAAAAGATCATACTCCGGAATGTTGTCCTGTGGCTGCGCGACATAGTTGAATCGGGCATAGTCCATGATCGACGGCGTATGTCCATGAACGTCGAGCCAGGCCTTATCGCGTAGTTTCTCGACGGGGACGGTGCTGCTGCTGCCCATGTTATGACGAAGGCCGAGGGTATGCCCCACTTCATGCGAAGAGCTGAAGCGGATGAGCTGTCCCATGAGACTATCGTCGAGGTGCATGGTCCTGGCGCGTGGGTCGACGGCGCCCGCCTGGATAAAATACCAGTCGTGCAGGAGCTCCATGATATTGTGGTACCAGCCGATATGGCTTTCGATGATCTCGCCGCTGCGGGGGTCGTGGATATTCGGGCCATAGGCGTTCTCGACATCCGAGGCATAATAGCGCAGCACGGAATAACGGGCGTCTTCGGGGCTCATGGTGGTGTCGCCTTCCGGCCATTCGCGGGCCTGTATGGCATGTTTGAATCCGGCTTTTTCAAAGGCCGCCTGCCAGTCGTTGATGCCCTGCATGAGATAGGGCACCCATTTGCGGGGAGTGGCGGGGTCTATGTAATAGACGATGGGTTTCTGCGGCTCTACGAGTTCGCCGTGCTTCCATTTTTCTTCATCTTCGGGGCGGGGTTCCAGTCGCCAGCGGACGATGAATTCCTGGTTGTCTACTTTCTGCTGGTCATCGGAATAGATGGTATAGTCGTCTGCAAAATAGCCCACCCGTTCATCGAAAAGGCGTTTTTTCATCGGGACGGCAGGCAGCAGGATAAAAGAAGTATTGAGCTCGATAGTGACGGCGCCGGCCGCATCGGTGGGGGATGCAAAGGACAGACCGAAAGGGGAGGACATGCCGCCGGAGGAGAAGGTCTTTACGGTCCTGACCTCGGTATTGATCTGGTAGCTGTTGATGTGTTCGATATAGGACCGGTCCGAAGCGAGTCCGCCCAGTTTCATCCTGGTCTTGACACCCGAGGGGATGCTGACGATGAGGTTGTCGCCTTTGAAGAAGTCCGTGACGTCGATGACGACGCTTGTCGAGTCTTTGCCATAGGCCCTTATGTCGAAGGCAGCGGCGATGGGGTCTACGCTCGAATTTTTCACCGCTTTGAATATCTTGTTGGTGGAGTCGGCCATGCTCACGAGCGTCACTACCCGAAGGAAGAGGGTGTGGGCGGGGCCTTTCTCCCACTCAAGGGTCTGTTGGTTGGCCAGTTCGCCGCCATATAAACCGCCGCCGGCTGCGGTCTTGCTGAATCGGGTGATGGCCATGAATTCCTTCGATAAAAGAGAGTCGGGGATCTCGAAATACCATTTATCGTCGACCTTATGCACGGTAAAAAGGCCTGTACGGGTGATCGCCTTGTCGGTGATCACCTCTTTATAGGGTTTTGGGCCTTGTTTTGGCAGGCCAAAGCCGCCGGGAAAAGATGGGTGCGGCTTCGAGGTATCGGTGGAGGTCGGTTCGGAGCGTCTGCGTTGAGCTAGTGCGGGGGAGACCGTGATCACGATTAGCGCGGCAAGCAGCGCGGCATTCTTGATTAAGTTCAAAACGAGTTAATTATTTTTCAAATGTGTTTTGCAGTTGGCAAAAGCCTCTTGTGAATATGAAGGGAGTAAAACTATGGGTTTTTTATCGGTAAACCTGTTAAATGGATGAAAAAATTGGGTTTTAGGCGGTGTCAAAATCCTTTGTAACTTAAACACATGAAGCGATACATTACTCTCTTTTTACTTTTGACGGCCGGCCCGGGCCTTTTCGCACAGAAACAACATCCCGATTATTTTCCGCCGAGGGGGCAATGGGAGCATCGGCGGGCGGCGGCGCTTGGGCTGGACAGTGTTCAGTTGGACGAGGCGATCCGGTTCGCGCGGGAGAACGAGTCGAAGTTGCCACGTGACCAGGAACTGGCGCAGGCCGAGACCTTTGGCAAGAACGAACCTTTTGACGAGCCAGTCGGCCCGCTCAAGGACCGTGGCGACCAGACGGGTATCATCATCTACAAAGGTTATATCGTAGCAGAATGGGGGGAGCCGCAACGGGTGGACATGACCAACAGCGTCACGAAGAGTTTTTTGTCGACCGTGGTGGGCCTCGCCGTGGACCAGGGACTGATCCGGAGTGTCACGGATACGGTAGCCGGCTATGTACCGCCTATCGAAGTGTATAACCCGGCGGCTGCGCCCCGCACGCCTGAAGATATAGGGAAGCCCTCTTTGCTCTATCCTTTTTCGAGCCCGCATAACAGAACCCTCACCTGGGATGTGATGCTCCGGCAGACCAGCGATTGGGAAGGGGTATTGTGGGGCAAGCCTGATTGGGCCGACCGGCCTGAGGGCAAGCCCGGGGATTGGGTGGGCCGGCCGCGGCATGCGCCGGGCACGGTGTATAAATACAATGACGTTAGGGTCAATGCGCTGGCGTTGGCAGCCACTTGTGTGTGGCGGCTGCCGCTGCCGCAGGTGCTAAAGACCTACATCATGGATCCAATCGGGGCATCCAATACCTGGCGGTGGAACGGGTATCGCAACAGCTGGATCGTGCTGGACGGTCAGGCCGTGCAGAGTGTGAGCGGCGGCGGTCACTGGGGTGGCGGAATGTTTATCAATGCCTATGACATGGGGCGTTTTGGACTGCTTACCCTGCACCGCGGCAACTGGAACGGGAAGCAGCTGATTAGCGAACAGTGGATCAAACAGGCGCTCACGCCAACGACGGTCGAACCGACCTATGGCTTCATGAACTTCTTTCTGAATACTGATCACAAACTGCTGCCCAGCGCCCCGGCCACCGCTTTTGTACACATCGGCAATGGCGTCAACTTCGTCTATGTAGACCCGGACCACGATCTGGTGGCGGTTGTCAGGTGGGTGGAGAATTCATCGATGGATGGGATCGTAAAACGCATCATTGCGGCCATCGCCCTCCCACCTCCCGGAAAATAAAAGATCCCGCCCCCGAAAAATCCCACAAAACCAATTATCCCCCCTCCCCGAAAAATCGCAACAACACATGGAATTGGCTAAAACATATCGGATCGAAACGGAACGCCTGCTGCTTCGTTGTTATGAACCTGCAGATGCCGTAAAAATGCAGGCGGCGATCGTCAGCAGTCTGGATCATCTGAGGCCCTGGATACCCTGGGCAAGAGAGGAACCCCGGGAGCTGCAATGGATGGCCAAGTTCGTCCGGTTGTTCCGTGGTCAATTCGACCTGGGACAGGATGCTGTTTTCGGCATCTTCGACAAATCCGATACCGAACAATTAGGCGGAACGGGTCTGCATAACCGTATCGGCAAAGATGCCCGGGAGATCGGCTACTGGATCAATGTAAAATATGTGAAGCGCGGTTATGCCACGGAGGCCGTGAAGGCGTTGATAAGGGTGGCTTTCGAGATCGAGAAGTTGTCCCGCCTCGAGATCCGCTGTGCCCCAGGGAATCTCGCCAGCCGGCAGATCCCGCAGCGACTGGGCTTCCGGCATGAACAGACATTAAAGGATCATTTTACCGATCTGCAGGGCCGGCCGGTAGATACCATGGTCTGGGCATTGTCTAGCCAGGAGTATGAGGCGAGTACTATTAAGCAGGCTGTGTTCAAGGCCTACGATTTTATGGGGCAGGAGATCATTTTTTGAAATCAGGCAACCTTTTTGTGGGATATATCATTAGTACTAAAACACCCCACTATGGCAAAGTCACTTCTTCTCCTGCTTTGCTGTGCCTTTTTCTTCCAGGCCTTACAGGCACAGGACCGGCAAACCGCAGATGAACAGCTGCTCGTATATACGGGTTTTCCACAGAAACTCGAATTCAGGAAGGCGGATATCGGCTGGTCGAGTCATCCCATTTATTTTGCAAAGAAGTTGGACACTGACGATGATGTCAGGAGTATCCTGTTCCAGCCGGTCAGGCGGGACACTTTCAATCTCGATCTGCCTAAGCTGAAGAATCAGTCAGTCGATGTGCGCGCACACGTGCACCGGCCGCTGCCGCTTTTTAGGGAGCAGTAGGGCAACCTTGGGGCGGTAATCCGCATTTAGGCGATTATGCCAAACTATTATTTCAAGACTTTTCGCAGGAGCCTTTTCAGGAATAAGGCAAGTTTTCTGTTGAATTTGCTGGCCCTGGTGCTTGGGATCGGCTGTTTTCTTTTCACCTTGCTTTTTGTTTTCTATGAACACGGTTATGACGGCAGCAATACCCGGCGGGACAGGATCGGCCGGTTGGTTAGTGATGTTCATTCGGGCGGCAATGAGTCCAGGGAAGCGCTAACCTTTGGTTTTGTCCGGGAGCAACTGCGGAAACAATTCCCCGAAATAGAGCGAATAGGGCGTTTCGATCCCTACGATGGGCGCACCGGGCTGCGGTGGAAGCCGCAGGAAGCGTTGATCCCAGTGGAAAAACTTTACTACGCCGACCAGGACGTTTTCGACATCTTCAGCTATCACCTGGTGGCGGGGGATGTGAAAACCTGTCTGAAGGCGCCCAATACCATTGTCCTGACGGCGAACCTCGCCAGGCGGATCTTTGGAACAACCGACCCCATGGGGCAGACCCTGGGCCTAAAAGGAAGGCCGTTGAAAGTAACCGGCGTGATGGCCGACCTGCCGGGAAATTCCGATCTCCATTTTAATGGCCTGATGTCGACCGGCGGCCTTCCACCGGAAGAAATGCAGGGTTGGGTGTTCGTGTATGTATTGTTCCGGAATGCCGGCGCGATGAGGGCTTTTCAGCCGAAGCTGGACACCTTTTTCAAGAACACCGTCAACCCTGAGATAGGCACCGATGCGACCACCCAGATCAGCTGCAAGGTACAACCGCTGGCAGAAGTTCATTTCAGCCCTTACCGCGAGCGCGACACACCAAAGGGCAACGCGATATACGTGAACATCTTTTTGGTCACGGGCATCCTCATCCTGCTCATCGCCTGCACCAATAGCATCAACCTGATCATAGTCCAGAGTTTCAGCCGGGTGATGGATGTGACGATCAGAAAGATCTATGGCGCAAGCAGGATGCGACTGATCTGGCAGCATGTGCTGGAGTCCCTGCTGATAGGGCTGATGGCCGTATTGCTTTCGTTTTTGCTGGTCTGGCTGCTGCTGCCGGCTTTCGCCATAGTTGTCGACCGGAGTTTAGGGGTGCGCGATCTGATCAATTGGAAGGTTTTGGGCGCCGCGATCGCAGGACTGGTGATGCTGGGCGCGGGCGGCGCGGTCTATACCGGGGTCTACCTGAATAAGGTGCAATTGGCCGACACGCTCCGTTCGAAGAACCGTAAGATCGGCGGTCTGCGGATCGTGCCCAGGCTGATGCTGGGTTTTCAATTTTTTATTTCCACCGGCATGCTGATCGCCGCCATCTCGGTGTACCGGCAAGTCAGTTATTTCCGTAGTGCAACGCTAGGATTCAATCCGGACAATGTATTAGTGGTTCAATTGCCGCAGAATTCTATGGATTCTCTGGAGGCTGCAACGGACCGCTCGGCCGGGAAATTCCTTTCCAATACGCTCGATCGTGATCCGGATGTGGTGATGACCTCATTTTGTGATGCCACGGCATTGCCGGGCGGCGACGCGGACATAGACGTCATGCAATACCGGGAGCATGGGGTCAAGGTCAGGAAGACGGTCTATCACCTCGACGTGGACGCGCATTATTTTTCTTTGTTGCAGATCCCCGTGATCCAGGGAGAAGGATTTCGGGACATCAGGGATTCCACCGCCAAACACCATGCGCTTGTCACCACCGGTTTTGCCCGTAAGGCGGGCTGGACCCAACCCATCGGCGAGGTGTTTACGACTCAGAGCGGGCCGGTCCGGGTGGATGGCGTAGTCCCCGAATTCCATTTCAGCTCGCTACACCACAGCATCCTGCCCCTGGTCATCTTCCAGCAAACCGATGATCAGGATTACCTGCTGGTACGCGTAACCCCGGCCAGGACGGCGGCGGTGCTGAAGGGGCTGGAGGAGAACTGGAAAAAGGCTTTTCCCGACGTGCCTTTCTTTTACTCTTTTTTGGACGAACACCTGATGCAGCAATACCGCGACGACAACAACCTGCTGAGTCTTTTGCTGACACTGACGCTGCTGATGATCGCCATCAGTTGTATCGGGCTCATTGCTTATGTGTCGTTTCTGCTACGGATGGCGAAGACGAGTATCGCGATCCGGCGGGTGATTGGCGCCGCGTTTAAAGACATCTATGCGTTGTTTGCGCGGCAATTCGCCTGGCTGCTGATGATCGGCTTCGTGGTGGCGGCGCCGTTGGCCTGGTGGTTGTCGGCCCTATGGCTCAGGCAGTTTGCCTATCACATCGATCCGCGTCCGGCCGATCTGGGGGTAGCACTGGTGGCGATGGGGGTGTTGGTGGGTGTGATCGTCCTGCGCTTTGCTTGGCAGAGCGTGCGGGTTAATCCCGGCAGGGTTTTGCGGGAGAATTAATGCGTGGACAGTTGCCGGTAGCGGAGCATGGCTTCCACGAAATAATAGTCGGCGTATGTGAGCGGCACATCGACCTCGGTATGCCCGGGCAGATTGCCTACGCTGTGGCGGAGGATAAAGCCGCCGTTGGAGCCTACGACTGGTTTATAGACATTGGAAGAAAGGGTGACGATGATCTGTTCCGCTACGTCGAGATACTGGCGGGCTTCGGCGGGTTGAACGTAGTGGCTGAGCTCGATGAGGGCGGAGGCCATGATCGCGGCGGCTGATGCGTCGCGGAGCGGGCCGCTTGGCCCGCCATTCGCCGGGATACCGGGCGCATCATAGTCCCAATAGGGGATTTTGTCTGCCGGCAACTTTGGATTTGTCAATAGAAAATGCGCAATATGCTCGGCCTGCGCCAAATACCGCGCATCGTGCGTAGCACGATACACCATCGTAAATCCATAGAGCCCCCAGGCCTGGCCCCTGGCCCAGGCGGAGGAGTCCGCAAAACCCTGGGCCGTCTTTTTGGCGATGACGGCGCCAGTGGTGCTGTCGTAGTCGACGACATGGAAAGAGCTATAGTCCGGCCGGTAGTGATTGCGAATGGTCGTATTAGCGTGGGTGACGGCGACATGATAAAAAGAAGAATCGCCGCTGGTCTGCGTGGCCCAGAAGAGGAGCTCGAGGTTCATCATATTGTCGATGATGACAGGATAGTGCCAGGGTTTGCTGTCCCAGGACTTGATGCAACCGACCGTAGGGTTGAAGCGGGTGCTCAATGAACGGGCGCTGGTCAGGAGGATGTCCTTATAGGCCGGCGTCGACAAGAGGCGCAGCCCGTTGCCAAAGCTGCAATACATCATGAAACCGAGATCATGCGTGCCTTTGTTGAATTGTTCCGGCTCCAACAACCTAAGCCGGTTTTGCGCCTCCCGAAGCAAGGCAGTGTCATGCGAAAACTCATAAAGGTAGAAAAGAGTGCCGCTATAAAAACCGCTGGTCCACCAGCCCGGGTCGCTGGTCTCAAGCCGGTCACCGTTGACATACCAGGTCTTTGGGAGTTTGTCCGCGGGCACGCGTCCCATCAGCACTTTGTATTGATTGACGGCCTGGCGGAGGTTGGCATCGATGAGGCGGAGCAATGCTGGCTTGGGTTGCAGGTGGTCGCCTCTTTGGGCGCCGGCCCGGGTGCCGAGCAATGTCATCAGTAAGAAGGCGGTGAGTATTCGATACATGGAGCAAAAATAGCTTAAACGGCTTATTTTTGCGACCATGGAGGAAAAACTGAAGGCCCGTGATGGCGCCGGGGCCAGGTTACTGTCGACCGAGAACGTTGCCGGACCCGGGACAGCATCGTTGCAGACGCTCGCCGGGACCCTTGAAGGCGAATTGTATTTCGACAAGACCATGCGAACACTGTATGCCACGGATGCCTCGGCTTACCGGGAGATGCCTTTGGCCGTGGCGGTGCCCAAGACCATTGAAGACATCCAAAAACTGATCGCATTCGCCCGCAGGGAAAAGACTTCGTTGATACCAAGGACGGCGGGTACTTCGCTGGCGGGCCAAGTGGTGGGCAAGGGCATCATCGTGGACGTAAGCAAATATTTCACGCGTATAGTGGAACTGAACGCGGAGGAACGCTGGGTGAAGGTGCAACCGGGTGTCATCCGCGACGAATTGAATCTTTTCCTACAACCTCATGGACTGTTGTTCGGACCCGAGACGTCGACGGCCAACCGGGCCATGATCGGAGGAATGGTCGGCAATAATTCCTGCGGCAGCAACAGCATCGTATACCGGTCGACGCGGGAACACCTGTTGGAAGTCAGCATGCTCCTGAGCGACGGGAGCGAAGCGGTGTTTGGCAAACTTGACCTCGAAGCCTTCCATGCGAGATGCGAACAAAACGGATTAGAGGGCGACGTGTATCGTCAGACACGCAAGCTGCTGAGCAACTATGATAACCAGCTATCCATCCGAAAAGAATTCCCCAAAAAGAGTGTCGAACGAAGAAATACGGGTTATGCGCTGGACCTGCTCGTGGAAACGGCGCCATTTACCGCCGGCGGCCCCGACTTTAATTTCTGCACACTGCTGGCCGGGTCGGAAGGGACGCTTGGCTTTCTGACCGAGATAAAGCTGGACCTGTCGCCCTTGCCGCCAAAGGAGACCGGACTGCTCTGTGTTCATTTTCATTCTATCGATGAATCTCTGCGCGCTAACCTGATCGCCCTACAGTATGGGCCGACTGCAAGCGAGCTGATCGATCATTATATCCTGGAATGTACCAAGGACAATATCGAACAATCGAAGAACCGTTTTTTTGTGCAGGGTGATCCGGGCGCGATCCTGGTCGTCGAATTCAAGAAGAATAGCCGCGAGGAGATCATAGCCCTGGCGGCCGCAGTCGAGGCCGGAATGCGTGCCGCGGGGCTTGGCTATCATTTTCCATTGCTCTTCGGCGCGGACACCGGCCGGATCTGGTCCTTAAGAAAGGCTGGGCTGGGTCTGCTGAGCAACCTGCCCGGAGACGAGAAGGCGGTGCCGGTGATCGAGGACACGGCAGTGGACGTAAAGGACTTGCCGGCATACATCCGCGATTTCAACGAGATCCTGAAAAAATATGGCCTCCACTCCGTGCATTATGCACATGCGGGCAGCGGAGAGATCCACCTCCGGCCGATCATCAACCTGAAAACGGCCGAAGGCAATCATCTGTTCAGGGCCATAGCTGCCGAGATCGCCACGCTGGTAAAGAAATATCAGGGTTCTTTGAGCGGGGAGCATGGCGACGGGCGGCTCCGGGGGGAATTCATTCCCCAGATGGTTGGCCAGCGGAACTATGAACTTTTTAAGGCCATCAAGCGGGACTGGGACCCGGAACAGATCTTCAATCCGGGCAAAATAGTCGACACGCCGCCGATGAACGAGCACTTGCGCTATGAGCCGGGGCAGCAGGTGCCCCCCTTCCCTACCCTGTTCCGGTTCCACAAGCAGGACATCCTGCAACATGCGGAACAATGCAATGGCAGCGGGGATTGCCGGAAGACGCATCTTTCGGGCGGGACGATGTGCCCGTCGTTTATGGCTACGCGTAACGAAAAGGATACGACCCGGGCAAGGGCCAATATCCTCAGGGAGTTCCTGACCCGGAGCGAACAGGCTAACCGGTATGATCATAAAGAGATCTATGAGGTGATGGATCTTTGTCTAAGCTGTAAGGGATGTAAGTCGGAATGTCCGTCCAATGTAGATGTGGCTAAGTTGAAGGCTGAGTTCCTGCAGCATTATTATGATGCGAATGGAGTGCCTTTACGAAGCAGGATGATCGCCAACTTTACGAAGTCAGCCCGGTTGGGCGCCCTGGCGCCGGGCCTGTATAATCTTCTTATGAAGAGCAGAGGCTTGAAGAAACTCATCGGCTTTGCGCCGGAGCGGTCGATCCCGCTGCTGCATAACACGACGTTGCTGAAATGGTGGGCGAAGCACCAGCGCGAGGCCGGCGGCCCCGGGCCCACAAAAAAGGTTTATCTTTTTTGCGATGAATTCACCAACTACAATGATGTCGAGACGGGCATCAAGGCTATCCTGCTGCTGGAGAAGCTGGGGTATGAAGTCGTGATACCCGATCATTTGGAGAGTGGGCGGACCTGGCTGTCGAAGGGATTGGTGCGGGAAGCGAAAAAGATCGTGGATGGCAATATCCGGCGGCTAGGGGGCCTGATCACGGATGAAATGCCCCTGGTGGGTATCGAACCTTCCGCCATCCTGACCTTTAGGGATGAATATCCCGACCTGGCGGCCAATGAACTGCTGGAGACGGCGAAGGCCATAGCGCGGAACAGCTTTCTGATCGACGATTTCCTGGCACGGGAGGCAGATCGGGGCATGATCAGCAGCGGCCAGTTCACGCAGGAGAAGCGCGAGGTCCTGCTGCATGGGCATTGTCAGCAGAAGGCCTTGTCGTCGGTGGCGGGCAGCGTGAAAATGCTTTCCTTGCCGGCTAACTATACCGTGAGCACCGTGCCCTCCGGCTGTTGCGGGATGGCCGGGTCTTTTGGCTATGAGCGTGAGCACTATGCGCTATCGATGCAGATCGGGGAGCTGGTTTTGTTGCCGGCAGTACGGAAGCGGGGCGCGGCCGTGATCGTTGCGGCGCCGGGTACCAGCTGCCGCCACCAGATAAAGGACGGCACGGGGCGGAAGGCGTTGCATCCTATAGAGGTATTGTATGATGCGCTCGTCATTTGAGAAAAGCAAGTAAATTTGCCAAATAATGTCGAATAATAAACCCCGGGATACCATGGCGCTGAGCAAGAAGCAGATCGATCCACTGTTAAAGACCAACAACGATACCGGGTTCGGTATCAATGCCGCCAGTTATGGAGGCAGGTTTATCAACCGGGACGGGACCTTTAACCTTCGCAAGGAAGGCGTCTCCATGCTGGAGCGCTACAGCATCTATCATCATATGCTGACCATGCCCCGGTGGAAGTTCGTTGGGCTTATCCTCTGTTTTTATTTCACGATCAACCTGATATATGCGTCACTATATCTGCTGGTCGGGAGCGATCAGTTAACAGGGGTGATCGCGACCACGCCCTGGGGCAAATTCAAAGAGGCTTTTTTCTTTAGCACCGAGACCTTTACCACGGTGGGGTATGGACGGGTGAACCCCGTTGGCGATGGGGCTAATCTTGTAGCGGCCATCGAAGCGATGAGCGGTTTTCTGTCCTTTGCATTGGCGACGGGTCTTATCTTCGGCCGGTTTGCAAGGCCGCATTCCTTTCTGCTCTTTAGCGATCTGGCCCTGATCAGCCCTTATAAGGACATGACAGCCCTTATGTTCCGGTTTGCTCCGTACAAAGACAACCATACCCTCACCGATGTACAGATCCGGGTAAATGTCGGCCTGAAGGTACAGATGGACGGCAACGCAGAATACCGGTATTATGATCTCACCCTTGAGCGCAACAAGGTGGAAAGCCTGCCCATGAACTGGACGGTGGTGCATCCGATCGACAGCCAAAGTCCTTTTTTGGGTTTTACCCAGGAGGACATGGAGGCGGCGGACGTAGAACTCTACGTGCTCATCAGGGGTTTTGACGATGTCTACTCCAACTTCGTGCAGCAGCGTACTTCCTATACGTATGACGAAATAAAATTCAATGGCAAATTCGTTCCCATGTACCGGGAGAGCGAAGACGGGAAGACGACCATCCTCGAGCTGAACAAATTGAACACCTACGAAGATCTTGGTACATTAAGAAAGAATTAAGAAGGCAACTTTTCTGCAAAAATGACGTAATGTTGTTACGTCTTTCGCTAGCTATGGCCAAAAGCACCGCAACGTCATTAACCATCATTGTTGAACTACGCAAAAAAAATAGCTTTTTTTTCGGGCCTGCTTATTCTATCTCTTTTGCGCGCGCATGCGCAAAATGCTACCAATCAGGTGGACCTGGTGGACCTGGGACGTAGTTTTCTGAAGGGGCATAAAACGACGCGTCTGGATTCGGTGGCGCAAAAAGTGGGTAAATTACATATCTCCGCCCTGCCCGCGGCCGGCTACACGCTTCAGACGGGATTTGCGGGTGTAGTGAGCTCAAATTTTGCGTTCTATACCAGCGAGCATAGCCAGGCCAACCTCTCGAATATACTTACCAGCATCACCTATTCCCAATACAAACAGATCATCTTCCCGGTCCAGGCCAATATCTGGACCAAGGGCAACAAGTACAATATCGTAACCGACTGGCGTTACCTGCAATACCCATCCCTGACCTACGGGTTGGGCGGGAATACGAGTTCGGACAGCGGCTATAACATCAATTACAGCTATATACGGCTGCATCAGGCCGTTCTCAGGGCCGTGACCCGGGACCTTTATGTTGGATTAGGCTATGACCTCGACTATTACTGGAATATCTCGGAGATCGACCCTCCTCCGGGGAAGACCGATTTTCAACGATATGGATTGACGAAGACGGAGAAGTCCTCAGGCGTCTCCCTGCACTTGCAGTATGACGACCGGCGGAATGCCATCAACCCCGAGAACGGCACTTATTTCAGTGCGTCCTATCGGCCGAATTTCACCTTCCTGGGCAGCGACAACAACTGGCAATCGCTGATCGTCGATACGCGGGAATACATTCGATTCCCGTCGACTACCCACAACGTGCTGGCGTTCTGGAGCTATGACTGGCTGACGCTGGGCAGCGGCAACCCGCCGTATTTATCATTGCCGAGCACGGGTTGGGACCCCTACAGCAATACGGGCCGGGGATATATCCAGGGGCGATACCGAAGCAAGAATATGCTCTACCTGGAGAGTGAATACCGTTTTGGGATTTTGAATAACGGGTTATTGGGCGGCGTCCTATTCGCCAATGCCCAGAGTTTTTCGGACCCCAACACGGGTCAGTACAATTATATCCAACCGGGCTGGGGCGGCGGCATCCGGATCAGCCTGAACAAATTCTCACGGACCAATCTCTGTATAGATTATGGCTGGGGCTTGCACGGATCGGGCGGTTTTTTCGTGAATTTGGGTGAAGTTTTTTGATTAACTTCCCTTCATGAGAAAATTACCCGCACTGCTGGCAGCGCTGTCGCTTGCCCTGACTGCTATGTGCCAGCAGCAGAACCCCAAACTTTCCAATGCATCCCGGGTCGACAGGAACGGGTGGATCTATGTCCATCTGCAAGGCAGTCCTGCGGATATCGGTTACCAACACGGCTATTTATTGTCGAACGAGATCGACGATCTCATCAAGGGCATGAAAGTGTCGCTGCCGCATCTGAGTGGTAAGGATTGGGCTTTTTATCGCGACGCGGTAAAGAAGCTGGGGTTCTGGGACCGGGTCGACAAGGAATACCAGGAGGAGATCACGGGTATCACGGAAGGGATGAAGGCTAAGGGCAAGCATTATGATATCTACGACCTGGTAGTGCTCAATGCAAACATTGAATTAGCTCAATACTATGTGCCGATGCTGGAGAACAAGAAGCATCCCGGTTCGGCCAACAACAAGGCGCCGGGCAATTGCAGCGGGTTTATCGCTACGGGCAGTTTCACGGCGGATGGGCAGATCGCTATCGGGCACAACAACTGGACGGATTATATGGGGGGCGAAAGGTGGAATGTCATCGCGGACATCGTCCCTCAGACAGGTAATCACCTGATCATGGATTGTATGCCGGGGCTGATCCATAGCGGAGATGATTTTGTGGTGACCGCCGGAGGCATTGTGATCACCGAAACGACCATAACGGGGTTCAAGGGTTTTGATGAGAAAGGGATCCCGGAGTTCGTGAGGGCCCGGAAGGCGGCGCAATATGCGAATAGCATCGATGACTTTGTGCAGATCATGACTACCGGCAACAATGGCGGCTATGCCAATGACTGGCTGGTCGGGGATATCAAGACCAATGAGATCGCCCGGCTGGAACTGGGCCTGAAGGACTACCGGGTATGGCGGAGCAAGGACAGTATCTATGTCGGCTCGAACTTCCCGCTTGACGAGAAGCTGATCAGGGAGGAGACGACCTTCAATGCGGCTGACAGCACCAATTCGCCCAATAGCAGGCGGCGCCGTTGGGAGGACCTGACCAATCAATACAAGGGCAAGATCGATGTTGAAACGGGCAAGACCATCGAGGGGGATAGCTACAATGAAGGTACGAAAGCAAGGGAAGCGAGTCGTTGTGTGATCGCCGGCCGGGTGGACACCGACCCCAAGGGTTGTCCGGAATGGGATTGGCCGCCTTTCTTTCCCGGTGGCACGGTGCAGGCCAAGATCACTACGGCAGCATTGGCAAAAGACCTGAAGTTCTGGGCGCATATGGGCAATCCCAATGGCGATGATTTTCTGGCGGCGCCATTTTTTGCGGCACATCCGCAATTTGAGTGGGAGTCAAAATACCTGCACGATATGAAGGCCTATCCTTGGACGTTGTTTGAAGCGAGGCTAAAGTAGGATCGACGTTAGCCTGGCAGGCGTAAAAAAAAGGTAACGTAGCGGTGGGTTTCCGTACATTACCCTTGAAGTGACAGGCTTTATGCTTTATGCCAATGCATTGGAGGCCCCTGCAGGAGACAGGCTGTCCTATATAGGTTTAACACAGGAAATCTTTTTGAAAGCGTTTGAAGGTCAGTGAGCCGGGAGTTACGGAATAGTCACAAAATTTATACCATAAACCTTGGTGTGGCCCAAAACGGTGTTATATCTTGATGCGGATCACGCAAAAAGTACTGGCGCCGATGTTTTGGGCTATCGTTTTACCCTTGCAGTATATTGTACTATTTACCGGACTGACCGCCATGGGGCTATCGAGCGAGTTGGTAGCTTCGGGTCTGGTTGCGGTAAGTACTGTGAATTTTGCAGTGGGCGGCAGCCCCCGAACGCCGTCCAGGCGGAGAATAATATCCTTGGAGTAAGAGCTACTATTTACCAGTTTTATAATGATCTCGCTGGTGGCGTTGTCGATACAGGCCGAGGCATAGAGGCTGTCCTGCCCCGTGAGGGGCTGGTCCATATGGGTGATCGGGATGACAGTTGATCCCCTGTTGTTGGCAAACAATTTTTGGACATAGTAGTCCGGTGTTCCATAGGCATGCAGGTTATCGAACCAGATGAGGTCGGGTGTCCACTGCCAGCCGTCGACGTGTGCGAACAGGGGGGCATAGGAGGCCATCCGGACCACGTCGGCGTTTCGTTCGAGACCGGTCATGAAAGCAGCTTCCGCCAGTGCACATTCCCAGGTATTGCGATTGGTTGGCGAAACGGTCTTGTCGCTTTGCGCGGCATACTCTCCGGCAAATATTGTCGGGCCGTTGCGGTCGTAGTGGTCATAGCGGGCTGCGTTTTGCAGGAACCAGTCGGGTTTGCGATAGTAGTGTTCGTCTAAAATGTCGGCATGGAGGGCCCGGAGGGTATCATTGAGGAAATCGAATCTTTCACCCGAGGGGTCCGGTCCCACGCTGTTGACGAGACGAATCTCCGGGTAGCGGGTCTTGATGGCTGCGGAAAAAATTCGCAGCCGTTCGATGTACTGTGGCCCCCATTGTTCGTTGCCCACCCCCATCATCTTGAGGTGGAAGGGCGCGGGATGGCCCAGGGCCGTCCGGAGGGCGCCCCATTTTGTGGTTTGGTCGCCATTGGCGAATTCTATCAGGTCCAGCGCATCCTGGATATAGGGGTCGAGGTCACCAAGGGGTACGACCTCGGCGGTATTGAATTGGCAGGCCATGCCGCAGTTGAGTATGGGCAGGGGTTCGGCTCCGATATCTTCGGCCAGCTGGAAGTATTCGAAGAAGCCCAGACCGAAGGACTGGAAATAATCCGGGGTCAGTCTGTGGGCGAATTCGGTATTCCAGCGGTTGATCATGACGGTACGGTCTTCAATCCTGCCAATGGTCTTCTTCCATTGATAGCGGTTGCTGAGGTCGCGGCCTTCCACGATGCAGCCGCCGGGGAAGCGGATAAAGCCGGGATGCATATCAGCCAGGAGTTGGACGAGGTCGGCGCGGAGGCCGCCGGGTCTTTGGTTCCAGGTGTGCTGGGGGAAGAGGGAGAACATATCGAGGTCGATGGAGCCCCGGCCTTCGATAAAGATATAAAGCTGCGCCTTTGGCGCGGTAGCCGTCGCCGTGAAACTAACGGTGTCGCGCTCCCAGCCGCCGGGCGGTTGGTTTAAAACCAACCGCCCGGTCCCGATAACCTGCCCGTCCGGGGTTCTGAGTTCCAGGCGGAGGGCGAGAGCGGCCTCGGTCCCGGGAATGGCGGAATCGGACCAGACGGGCCGGCCCCAGACGGAGAAATGATAGGTTTCCCCCGCCTTTATACCCATGCCGCGAAAACCTTCATTGGAGAGCCCATAAGGGTTGTCGGAAAAGTGGGTGAGCCGGATAAAACGCGGGTTGTTAGCATTTTCTGCCGACTGATTGAGTACCAGTATCGTACCATCCCCTGCCGCCGTTCTGTGCTCCGTCCAGCCCATTAATGGGGAATTGAACTCAAAGGAACGATTCTTGATCAATTCGGCATATAGGCCACCATCTGCGGCCATATTGATGTCCTCGAAGAAAATGCCCCACATGGACGGGGAGATAGCCGGGCCGGGCTTATCGACATGGACCGTCACGGATATGGGCTGGGCGCTCACCCCACACAGAAACAGGAAACTGTAGAATAAAAGTTGAATTTGCCGGTTACCTTTTATCAAGCGGTGTTTACTACTGGTTGCCATTATTCCTTATTAAATTTTGATCGGATGAATGATACCCGTGATTCTCGTACCGAAAAACTAGTATTGTTTGAACAGTTTATCGATCAGTACTATCCCTCCATTTTTGCCGGGGTGCAGAAATTGACGGGTCCTGCCGGCCAAATGGCGATAGAAAAGCTGACGGTTGAGATCTTTGTGGACCTGTGGGAGAACAGCGACGAGCTTTTTGCCCCGCTGCGCAAGCCCGCTTTCGTCTATAAGATCCTGGTCAGGCATGTGGTTTCTTTTTTGAAAAAAAATGGGTACGAAGAACAGCTGCGTATCCTGCAGAATACTTTGCTGATCGATCCTACAAATCCCCCAGGTCAATAATGTGATTTTGCAACGCGAAGCGGATGATCCCGGCTACGTTGCGGGCGCCGATCCTCTTGGTGATGTTGCTACGGTATTGTTCCACCGTCCTTTCGGAGAGGTAAACCTGGTGGCTGATCTCCCGGGCTGTCTTCTGCTGACAGATGAGCCTGATGATCTCGATCTCGCGGGAGGAAAAGCCGGTATTGGCGACGATCAGCCGGGGGTGTTCTTCTTCGGGAAAGACCCTGTGGATGATATGGTTACGGGCTTCCTTGCAAAAATACTCCTTCCCTTCGAGCAACGTTTGAACGGCCTTTGTGAATTCAGCGTCGTCCTCGTTCTTTATCAGGTAGCCGTGTACGCCGGCGCTGAACATTTTCAGGACCGCGGCGGAATAGCCGTTGAAGGAATAGGCGAGGATGCGGGTGGTGGGGCAGCGATACTTGATCTCTTTGACAACGGCATCCCCACTAAGATCGGGGAGCACGTGGTCGACGATGACGAGCTGCGGCTGGTGCTGGACGGCCAGCGTCGTGCCGGCAGCACCTGTGTTGGCGTGCCAGAAATTCCGGAACTGATCACCGATCAGCAATCGTATTCCGTTGACGATCATATTGTGGTCGTCGATGACTAAAATAGAGAGGTAGGGCTTTTGTTCTTCGATCATATTAAGGGGATCAGGATGTGTATGGAATAGCCTTGCGGCCATGCGTTGTCGAGGTGGAAGCTGCCCCGCAGGGAAGCTACCCTTTCGCGGATGTTTTGCAGCCCGATACCGGCCGGCTCTGCTTCGGGGTCTATGCCTTTACCGTCGTCCGAATACTGCACCTGGAGACTCCGTCTGACGCCGGTCATCTCCAGGTTGATCGTACCACAGCCGGCATGTTTGACGGAATTGCCGACCAGTTCGTGGACGATCCTGGAGAGTTGCGTGAGTTGCAGCTGCGTCAGGGGTTTCTCGCCATTCTCTACTTTCAGTGTGAAACCGATGCCTGTGGCCTCCCGGAGTTTTTCCAGGGTGGCAGTCAATTCCCTGCCGAAGCCGGTGATCGTGTCGAAGCTGTTGGATTTCAAGTCGTGGGAGATGCCCCGCACCTCATCCATGAGGAGGCCGATGTGATTTTTTAGTTCGGTCAGCCGGGGGGATTGGTGATCGTCCATTTCTTTTTTTACAAGGGCGTTGGCGTAGATGAGCATCGGGCCGACGGAGTCATGGAAGTTGCGGGCCAGGCCCAGCTGCAGGTTCAGGAGGCGTTGGCGTTGCCTGGAACGATAGAGGACGAAGGAGATGGCGCCTCCGAAGACAAGCAGAAACAGGAGGAAAAAGAGGATCAGGTTGGATCGTTCGGCCGCGCGTTTTTGTGCCTCGGTGCGAAGCAGATCGGCCCGGGTATTTTCGGCCTCTGCCAGGGCATAGAGGTTGTTGTCACGATCGGAGCTCACGGAGTAAAAGGCGGAGTCCCGCAGTTGAAAGGCTTTGCGCATATTATCATAGGCCTCGCTATATCTTCCCTGGTCCCCCAGCAGATAGGCTTCTTTGGCGTCCAGGAATACCATATCCGTGGTGGATTCGCGGGCATTTTCCCCCACCGCTCGCAGCAACGCCAGGTAGTGCTTCACACTGTCCGTGTTATGCTGTCCCGAATAGAAATCCACCGCCTGCGTATAAAGCCCGGTGCTATAATCGGCCCGCATGCCTTCAGGGAAGGCGGTATCTCTGACATCTTCGATAGCGACAGCGAGTAGCCGGGCGGCCTGTCCGGGATTGCGGCCCGACCGCTCTTCGAAGGCGATACTATGTTCCAGGTAGTCGAATCGTTTCCGGAAGCTATGATAGCGTTGCGGTTGCTGCCGTATTGCATCGACGAGGGTTCGGGCGAACTGCACGGCCTCGTCCATATGGACAGTATCGTTCTTTTGGCGATAGGTGAATATGGCGACCTGAATAATGCTCAACCCCACGAAGGCCTGATCCTGGCTGAGCTTGCCGGCCACGGCGGCAGCAGGCATTGCCCGAAGCGCAGGGCCAAGTGTCTCGTATTTTTGGATGATGCGGTTGTAATTCTCGCTTCCGAAATACACGAAGAAGGCGAACATATCACTATGGGGGATGCCGCCTCTTTCGAAAAGACCTGCATCGACCCGCTCCGTGTTGTTCTTTTCCGAATAGTAAATGGCGCTGCCCAGTTTCCTGGTATTAGCGGCGTTGAGCGCCATATACGTGTAATAATAAGCCTTGTGCCGGTCCGGTTTAAGGTTGGCGAAGGCGATGTCGCGGTAGGCGGACAACCATTGAGGCAGGCTGTCCTCCTGCACCATAAAGGGGACGAGCGAGTCCATGGACCGTAAATAATCGGTATCTTTCAGCAGATGGTTTTGCCGCTCGCCGGAAAGCACCCTCATACGGGCTCGCAGAGAGTCACCCGACTGACCCCGGGCGGAAGCGACCATGAGCAGGAGCAAAAAGCAGTATGGTATAAGGTTAGGCAGCTTCATAAAAGGATTATAGGAGACTGACGATCAAATATAAATAAAAAATCATAAATAGTACTTGTTCTACTATTATTGCGGAAAATTCAGCAGTTTTTTGTCCTTCCTACCGGCTATCCTAACTTCCATATAGCCACTAATCCATAAAACGATTGAACAATTTTATCGGGTCCTATTATAAGCAGGTCTTTGGTTCCGTTGTCAGGCTGGCCCGCCTGACCGACGAGCGGGAGGCGGACGCCCTTACAAGGGAAATAATACATGATCTATGGGAAAAGAGGGAGCTGCTCGAGGCCGAGACCGGAAAAGGTGTGTTTATTTATAAGATAGTGCTGGTGCATGTTTTCGCCCATTTGAAGGCGAGAGGAGAAGAAGAGAAAATAAAATTCCTGCGGAAGATACTGTTGATAGATCCCGCCAATTACGAGCTCTCCGTGTCGGGCATTAGCCCGCGCGGGGAGATTGGCGGTTAGCTTGTTGGCAGTTTGCCCGGCAGCTTATTTGACGCTTAGTCCTTTTCGGAAAAATTTCTTCACGATAAAGCTGGTGGCTATCCCCGCGGCCATCGTCAGAAGGCTGTTCTTGGAGTCCGAGTGGCCGCTAAAGATACCACCGAACAAATTCTTGATGATATTGACGGGCTTGAGCCGGTCGGCCAGGCCGGCGACTCTGTTGCGCATGTGCTGCTCGTTCACATAGTTCTGGTGCTCAAGATCGCGTATCGCTTCCCGTAATTGCTCGATGGTAGTGATCATGGCCATAGGTGCTATTTGAGGATTTTTCGAATGAGCATATTGCTGAATGGGTCCTTGAGCCATTTCCCGCGCCGGGCATAGATGATCAGGGCCGCAAAGCTGTAAAAGCCGCCCATGATAAAGAATCCATAGTAGCTTTTTCCGATCCAGTCGCCTATCAGCAGTGCAAACCCGATGCTGAAGACGATGATCACAAAGGAAGTAAACACGATAAGGGCAAGGCCCGATACCAATTCGCCCGATACGTCGGCGAGGCTCTCGATACCCTTGTATTTCCAGAGTGTCGTCCGGGTTTCGATGAAATCGCCGGCGTCGGATAGTAAGCTATCGATATCTGAAGGTTGATCTTGCATGTCTTGCATGGAATTAAGACATAGAGTTCTTGGTCTTGTTGAAGCTGCCCTTTACTCCGTCGACCACATCGTTAAATTTGTCTTTCACCGTTTCGCCGAAGCCGGACAGACTATCGCTGATGCTGTCACTAAGGTCGGATCCTTTTTCAACTATCTTCCGGCGGGTCTCCGAACCCTTGTCGGGGGCCAGCAAAATACCTAGGGCGCCACCTATGGCTGCGCCTGCAATGAATCCGAGTAAGATCTTTGATGTGTTGTTCATAATCCTTGTTTTTGTGTGGATGATCTGTTTGTTGTAATGGAAAATCCTTGCCAGGATTTTTAAAGCGGGGGAATAGGTGGAATGTTGGTTCAGTATGAGCAAAAAGTTCTACAAACTGAGCAAGTGGAAGGGAAATTTTCTGAATAGATCATTATGGTATCATTCTGGTTATTGGTTTCGCATCATTCTTTTAAACCCTGATGACATATGCAAAACGGGACTATCCTCCAGTACTTTCATTGGTATTATGCCAGCGACGGCAGTTTATGGAAAAAAGTGGCGGCAGAAGCCCCGCGGCTCGCGGAACTGGGTATCACCGCCATTTGGCTGCCACCGGCTTATAAAGGAAATAGCGGTGGTTACTCCGTAGGTTATGATGTATATGACCTCTATGATCTGGGCGAGTTTGACCAGAAGAATTCAGTGCGCACGAAGTATGGTACCCGTCAGGAGTATGTGGATGCAATGAAAGCCATCCATGCGGCGGGGATGCAGGTCTATGTGGACATCGTACTCAATCACAAGGCGGGTGGTGACGAGACGGAACTCGTCAAGGTGCGGAAGGTCGATCCCGACAACCGGAATAACTTTATCAGTGAGCCTCTCGAGATAGAAGCCTACACAAAATTTACCTTTCCGGGGCGGAAAGATAAATACTCTCCGTTTAAATGGGATTTCCGGTGTTTTACGGGGGTGGATTACGACAACAAGACAAAGGAGACGGCCATCTACAGCATACTCAACGACTCCGGCGAGGGCTGGGAGGAGGTCGTCGACGATGAGAAGGGTAATTATGACTACCTGATGTACGACGACATAGAGTTCAGGAATCCGGCGGTCAGGGAGGAGTTGAAGCGTTGGGGCGAGTGGTATTGTCAAACGACCGGGTTCGATGGGGTCAGGCTGGACGCCGTAAAGCATATTACACCGGAATTTGAGAATGAATGGCTGGACCATATGCGGAAGGCCACGGGCAAGGAATTCTTCGCGGTCGGGGAGTATTGGGCGCCGGGCAACCTGCCCCTGTTGTTGAAGTACATCGATGCGACACAGGGCAGGATGTCGCTCTTTGATGCTTCGTTGCACCACAATCTTGAGGCGGCGTCTAAACAAGGACGGGATTTTGACCTGACGACAATCTTCAATGATACGCTGGTGGCGGCGCGCCCCGATCTGGCGGTGACGGTGGCAGGCAATCATGATACCCAACCCCTGCAGGCGCTGGAAGCACCTTTAGACCCATGGTTCAAACCGCTGGCTTATGCACTGCTGTTGCTTAGGGAGAAAGGCTATCCCTGTGTTTTCTATACCGATCTCTACAGTGCGAAATATACCGATAAGGGACACGATGGGCAGGATCATGAGATTGATATGCCCAAGGTAGGCAATATCGAAAAGCTGCTGGAGGCCCGGAAGCGTTTTGCTTATGGGCAGCAGCGGGAATACCTGGATTACCCCAATTGTATAGGTTGGACGAGGGAGGGCGATGCCGAACACCCGGGATCGGGCTGCGCGGTGCTGTTGTCCAATGGCGACGAAGGTTTCAAGTCCATGGAGGTAGGCAAGGCACATGCGGGAAAGACCTTTGTCGACTGGCTGGGCAACTATAAGGGTGTCGTGACCATCGATGACAACGGCAAGGGCGAATTCCACGTGGGTGGCGCCTCGGTGTCAGTTTGGATCGAACAGTAAGGTTTGGTGATTTTTACCTGCTATATGCTACTTTCTCCGTGGAGTCGGAGCTGTACAACTTGTCGATGGCATCGTTGATAAGCTTTCTATTGAGCGGTTTTGCAACGAAAAGGTCGACACCGCCGTCTTGCGCCTTTTTTCTTTCTACGGCGCCGTCATGGGCCGTGATCATGATCACTTTGACCTCGGGATAGTTCTTTTTGATATGCGGGATAAAATCGAGCCCGAAACCATCCGGAAGATGATTATCGAGAAACAAGATATCCGGCGTGTCCGTTTTAAGCGCGTTGACTGCGTCTGAAATAGTATTCACAAAGCCGGTAACAAAGTTTCGCTGTTTCAATAGGCCGCTGAGCAAATAGCATATATCCAATTCATCGTCTACGATCAGGACTTTAGTAGTGTCTGTCATAATAATTGTTTCCACTTAACCTTCAAATGATAGTATCCTAACAATTTTACATAACTAAATATTTACAATTTTATTGCCATGAAATTATAGGGCCGGTTGAAGGGCAAATATGACTGTGTCCGCTTTTTTAAAACCCTTATACGGGCATTTTCGTACCTTTAGACGTGGGGAGCTCCCCAAAATGGGGAAATTCATACACACTCGCGCTCCATTTCGCTGTTTACCAAGGCAATGGAATTTGGCAAGTATTTAGGATAAGGGTAGGCATAGCTAATCAGGCGATCGATTCCCTTTTTATACTTTTTCCAGTCACTTTAATTTAGAAAATACCAATTATGAAGCGAATTCTGATCATCGACGACGATATGGATATGTGCAATTTACTGGGTCGTTTCCTGCAGAAGAAAGGATTCGAAACAGAGGCGAGTCATAGCGGCGGTAAGGGTATTGCCAAATTCAAAGAATCCAAATTCGACGTTGTGCTCTGTGATTTCCGGTTGGGGGACAAAGAAGGAAGGGAAGTATTGAAGGAGATCAAACAAACGGATCCTTACGCAATCGTTATCATAATAACCGGTTATTCCGATATCAAGACGGCTGTGGACGTCATCAAGGCGGGAGCTTTCGATTACATTACCAAGCCGCTTATTCCCGAAGAAGTACTGAATGTCATCGGAAGGGCGTTGCAGCAGAAAGACAATGGCGTTGGGGAGGTCAGCAGCCAGCTGGGGCAGGCGAATGGCCAAGCCCCAAGGAAGCATCCCGGTAAGGCGATGCCCGAGGAGGATTTCCTGGTTGGACAGGCGCCGAGTACGAAGGAGTTATACCGGCAGATAGAGCTTGTAGCACCTACCAACTACAGTATCATCCTCTATGGAGAAAGCGGAACGGGCAAAGAGGTTATCGCCCGGACCATACACCTGAACAGCGCCCGTAAAGACAAGCCCTTTATCGCGATGGACTGCGGTACGCTGTCAAAGGAACTGGCCGGGAGTGAACTTTTTGGCCATGTGAAGGGTGCTTTTACGGGAGCGCTTGGAGATAAGGAAGGGCATTTCGAACTGGCAAATGGCGGAACCTTGTTCCTGGATGAGGTTGCCAATCTTTCCTACGAGATCCAGGCCGCGTTGCTGCGCGTGATACAGGAGCGGAAGTTCAAACGCGTAGGCGGAGTGAAGGAGATGGAAACGGACGTGCGGATCATCGTCGCCTCCAACGAGAACCTGCAAGAGGCTTATCGCAAGGGCCGTTTCCGGGAGGATCTGTTCCATCGCTTTAATGAGTTCTCGATCGTGCTGCCTGCCTTCCGTAACCGGAGGGAAGACCTGCCGTTGTTCGCCGATTTTTTCCTGACCAGGGCCAACAGGGAGCTGGGCAAGGAAGTGGAAGGATTTGATCCGGAGGTCATGCAGATCTTTATGAGCTATTCCTGGCCAGGCAATCTGCGGGAGTTCCGGAATGTGATCCGCAGAGCAGCTTTATTGACCTCATCGGGTCAGGTCAATGCGCGGGTCCTGCCGGCGGAGATCGTGGATACGAATGGATATGGGAAGAGCTTTATCCCTTTACCGGAGCAGCCCGTGGTAACGGCAACGCATCATCAGATAGTGCATAAGGAAACCGACCTGAAGAATGCGGCTGCCCAGGCCGAATATGATACGATCATGAATGTGCTGAAGCAGGTGAACTACAACAAGTCAAGGGCTGCGGAGATCCTGAAGATCGATCGTAAGACGCTTTACAATAAGATCAAGAGCTATCAGCCTTAGTATACTACGATGCTGGCCTCTTGCGTGGTGTGGGCGCTGAAATAGCCCAGCGCCCCGTTGGTCAGATTGGTCACTGGGTTAGCGGGGGTCACTGCCTGGAAGTTATTTCCGCCAGTGACATTTATCAGCGTATTGAAATAGTTGTAAGTATTCTCATCCACGCAATTCATCGTCAGCAGCAGTGTGTCGCCCGGATTCAGATAAGAACTGTCATTGTACAGTGGGTATTCGATGAATCTGCCATCCGAGAGGCGGTCTTCAAACACAAAAATATCGGGGATCTGCCGATTGTTGATCACCTCGGTGAACCAGTAATAATTTGCGATGCCCACAGGGTCCTGGAAGTTGGCGATAGCATTGATCTCTTCCTTGTTGTTAAAGCCTACATTTTCTGCAAATGAGATGGAATCGAGGGACACAGGGAACGGCATAGTCGAATTGGCCGAATAGACCTTGTTGCCTTCGTATACGTTCAAATAGTAGGTGTGGTTGGGCGATCCTATGATCTTATCGGTAATATAGACGCCCGAATCCGCCTGCCTTAGTTGCTCGGTGACATGACTCGTACTGTCGGTGATCGTGACAATGGCGTCCGTCACCGGCGGGTAGGTATTATCTGCTGAGAAATCCACTGTTTTTGAGATGAGTACCGTGTGGACACCCGGGGCATCGGTTATGTTCCCTTCGATGACGATCTGGGGGGTCGCGTTCTTGAGGTCGACGTTGATCACCTTTTTACAGGCCGTTACCAGCAGCATCGAGAGCAGCAGTCCATATCTTCTATAGCCGGTGATCCGTCTCATCGCTTCAGAATTTAAAGTTATAAGTAACGGAAGGCACGAAACGGAAGAGCGAATATTGCACCGCCTGGGTCTTCGATGGATCATTGGGATCGTTTTGAAACTCTATGCTGTAGGCGTTTTCGCGGCCGTAGACGTTGTAGATGGAGAAGGTCCAGCTACTTTCGAATTTCTTGTGCTTTTTGCCGAGCATCGTGGCGGCCACGTCCATCCGGTGATAGGCCGGCATGCGATAGCCATTGCGTTCCGTATAATAGAAGGCGGTCTGGCCGTCCACTTCGTACTTGCCGCTGGGAAAGCTGACCGCATTGCCGGTATAATAGACCCAGGTCGCGGAGAACGTCCATTTGTGGCTGGCCTGGTAGATACCGACAAGGGAGATGTCATGGGTACGGTCCTGTTTGGCGGGATACCAGGTATCGTTGTTGATGCCGTCGATCTTTAGTTCAGTGCGGGAGAGCGTATAGCTGACCCAGCCGGTGAATTTACCCACCTTTTTCTTCAGGAAGAACTCGATGCCATAGGCCCTTCCCTTCCCGTACAGCAACTGCGACTCCACATTCTCGTTGGCGATCAGCTGCGCTCCATTTTTGTAATCGATCTGGTTTTGCATCGACTTATAATAAGTCTCGACGGAGAACTCATAGCTGTTGTCCTTGAAATTTCTGAAATACCCGATCGACTCCTGGTCGGCGATCTCGGGTTTTACGTTGTTGCTGCTGGGTATCCACAGATCGGTAGGGTTGGAAGAAGTGGAATTCGAGACCAGGTGGAGGACCTGGGTATTGCGGTTATAGGAAGCCTTGATGGAACTGGCATCGTTCAGCTGGTAGCTGACCGAAAGCCGGGGCTCGAGGTTGGTGTAGGTCTTTACCGTTTGTCCGGACTTGTAATAGGTCGTGCTGGTCGTATTGCCGGAGGAATCATAGGTATAGAAATCGCCGGGGCCGAGCACTATGAAATCGGTGGCCCGCAGGCCGTAGACAAAATGCAGGTCGCTGGTAGGAGACCATTGATGGGAAACGTAGACGGCGTTCTCGAAGCTATATCTATTCTGGAGGATGAGAGAATTGAAACTGGAGTTGGCCGAAGCGTTGATGATGCCCGGGGCGATGATATGGTGGATGCTGCTAAAACCAAAGTCGATCTTATTGTCGGCGTTGATAAAATACTGCAGGTCTTCTTTTAGGGCGAGGTCGCGGATGTTGGAGGTAAAGTCAATATCGTTGTTGGTGGAGTTGATCCTGATCTTATAACTGTATTTGCTGGAAATGAGGGAGGTATTGGAGAAGAGGCGGCTGTTGAAGACATGGTTCCAGCGGGCCGTGCCGGTAGCGTTGCCATAGTCGATGCCAAAGGTGTTGCCAAAGGACAGGTTATCGCGGCCAAAATAGCCGGAGAGGTAGACGTGGTTATTTTCGTCGATTGTATAGTTAGCCTTTACATTGAGGTCATAGAAGTAGAGGCTGTTGTTGTTGACGGTGGAGTCGGGGGAGAGTTTTAAGAATAGGTCGGCATAGGTGCGGCGGCCGCTGATGGAGAAGGAGCCGCGGTCCTGGACGATGGGGCCTTCGGCGTTGAGGCGGGAGGAGATGAGGCCGATGCCCCCGCCGAGGTGGTAGTCTTTGTCGTTGCCGTCATTCATTTTTATATCTACGACGGAGGCGAGGCGGCCGCCGTATTCCGCCGGCATCCCGCCTTTATATACGGTGATATCCTTGATCGCGTCAGAATTGAAGGTGGAAAAGAAACCTAATAAGTGCGATGGGTTGTAAACGGTAGCCTCGTCGAGGAGGATGAGGTTTTGGTCGGCGCCGCCACCCCTTACATAGAAACCGCTGTTGCCGTCCCCTGCGAATTGGATACCCGGCAAGAGCTGGATGGTCTTGAGCACGTCTTTTTCGCCGAAGAGTACCGGAATATTTTTGATCTCATTCGTGGTTAATTTTTGGACACCCATGAGGGGTCTGGTCACGTTGTCGTTCTTTTTCTGGGCGCTTACTACCACTTCGGTGAGCTGGCCTGCTTCGGTGCTGAGCTGGACCGGGAGGAGGATGTTATGGGTAAGATCGATAAGCAGGCTGTCCTGTTCGTAGCCGGAGAAACTGATGAGCAAGGTGTATTTGCCTGCCGGGGCGGTGATGGAATAAAATCCGTAGGCGTTACTGAGGATGCCAGATCTCGGGATCTCCTGGAGGCTGATGGTGGCGCCGATCAGGACCTCACCTGTGGATTGATCGCGGACGGTGCCGCTGATGGTATAATGACTCTGCGTGTTGGCGGACCCTCCCCGCACTCCCCCGTTGTTCTGGCCTTGCGCGTTAACGGGCGTCCAATGGAGACATGCGACCCAAAACAGGACCAGAGGGAAAGCAGTTTTATGTGAATAATTCGTCAAGTGACGGATCCGTATAGTCTGCAATATAGCGCAGGACGTTGGGATAACGG
>Ga0302326_10002712_pt1 | contig 42697 bp, 24 predicted proteins | sample Palsa_T0_3_FD_202264 | JGI IMG/M metagenome (GOLD analysis project Ga0302326, IMG submission 202264) | Peat permafrost microbial communities from Stordalen Mire near Abisko, Sweden - Palsa_T0_3 | ecosystem: Environmental > Terrestrial > Soil > Palsa > Peat permafrost | place: Sweden: Abisko...
CCCTCAAAAAACCATGGCGTGTTGGAGGAAACATACGAGGGCTGGTAGGCCCAGTTATCGAAATTGTAGTAACTGAAGAGGCCGACGTACGACATGAAGATGCCGGCGTCAATATTCACGCCGTGCATCCAGTTAATGTGATAGCCGCCGTACGCTTCCGCCAGATAGCGGTCGGCGTCGGCAATGTCCCATTGGCCTTTAGCATAGCTTGGATCATTACGGATGGTTGCGGTTGAATACATGCCGAACTCGGTCATGAAGCGTGCGCGAACGTTATCCCAGTGAAAGTCACCGCCAAGGCCAAGCTGCTCCAATTCGATTTCGTTCGACCGGAAGAGTTCGCTTGACCCGCCCTCGGAGTCATCACTCGGCTTGTTGAAGTCATAATTCCAGGTAATGTCGGCCCTGATTTCCGGAGTGAAAAATTTGGAATCATAGGCTACGTCGTGGTTGCGTGGATTGCCGTTGAGCCAGGTCCAGTCGTAGTCGGCAAACGGGGTCACATTATCCACTGCAGGCGACGCGGAAGCCGGGGCGGGTTGAGCCTCTTGCACGCTCGGCACGGAAGCGGAGGCTACGGTTTTGCTCAGGTCCGGCTTGGCGAGCGTTGCCGGGACAATCGGGATGCCGTTGGGATCCTTCGTCAGCGTAGCGACGAGATCGCCACGTGGGGCGGCTGACGGCGGTTGTTCCGCTGCGGTCTTCTGCTCGGTAGCGGTCCTGCCCTTTAATTCAGCTTCGAGTTGCTCGATGCGCGCCTCCATCGCCTCCAGCTTCTTCGCGAGGGCTGGACTGATGTCGCCAGGCGTGTCTGTGGTTGCAGCGAGCGCAAGATCCACCTTGAGATCCTGCCGCGACGCCAGAACCACAGTGGCCGGAGGACTATGCAATTCCCCTCGGCTGGCCTTTACTTCGTATCGGCCGGGCTTAAGATTCGGGATCGAGAACGCGCCATCGGAGCCACTGATAATCGTCAGGCCGGTATTTTCGTCGTTCCCGCGTATAACCACTTCAGCGGAGGCGATCGGCGTACCGTCTGTTTTCGCTGTAACTCCATGCAGCGTTCCAAGCGGCGACTGCGCGTAAAGGGAACCAAAAGTGACTGCCATCCACATCGGTAAGGCAATCGAGACGAACGATCTAATGAATTGCGTCATGATGAAGATGACACAAACATACACCACCACCCATAAAGAAGTCGTTAACAATGGCTAAAGATAGTCGAAAGATTGCGGCTAGCATTACGACCTGCCTGTTACTCATAAGCTCCGCTCTCCCAATGCTCCGGGGAGCGCAAGCTGCTCCGACCGCAACGAAATTTGGTATCTACTATGCCGTTTGGCATTGTCCTGCCGCCCAAGGAAATTCCGATGGCAGACCAATTTATGACATCGCGAAGATCCTTCGGGGACAGGGATCCTGGGGACCGGTTCCGGAGTTTCACTGGTGGAGCAAGCCGGCGGCCGGCTATTATTGCCTTGCCACCAATGACGCGCTACTGAGGCAGCACGCGAAGATGCTCCGCGATGCGGGCATTGATTTCATTTACGTGGACAGCACCAACTGGTCCTATGCGGACAATAGAGATAAATTAGATTCATCCGCCAGCGTCCTCGCGCCCTTCAATGAGTTGCTGAAGGTATGGAACACCGTTCCAAACGCGCCGAAGGTGGTCCCATGGGCGCCGCTTACGGCCAACGGAAACATGCTGCAATTTCTTCTTCGCCGCCTCGCAGCGTATCCGAAGCTCGAGTTCTTTTATCGTGGTAAGCCTCTCGCGCTGGTGGTCGACAACGATTCATTCCCCGTTGATCAGGCCAAGTTCAGCCAGCTTTCCGCTACCTACACGCTACGCAGAATGTGGGCGTTCCTTTCGCCGAATCCGACAGACAGTTGGACATTCATGCAACCCTGTGCGGCGGGCTTCAAGGAGAGTAACGGAACGCAAACCTGCAATCAGAACTATGCCGTGCTCAACGGCGCGAGTGAAGAAATCCCGATTATCGGAGCATATCAGGATACATACATAAGCGACAGAGCAACGGCCACTCCGCGGTTCCATGGCAAGACGTTCGTCAAGCAGTTCGAGACGCTTTCGAATAATTCCGCCACTCCAATCGCGCTAATCTACGGCTGGAACGAATGGATAGCTCAGCGGTTTTGTTTTAATGCCGCCGGGGAAACCGCGGACAATCCCAGGCAGTGCTCCAGCGACCGATTCTCCGACGGCGCTAAAATCTTTGTCGACGAATACGCAGAGGAGTACAGCAAAGATATCGAGCCTCTGGCAGGACCTCCCGGAAGCTATTACTATCAGCTGATGAAAACCTGCATTGCGCTTTACCGGCAGGGGATCAAGTGCCACGATTAGCGGGGTCGGTGGTCAGCCGGGCGGCGGCCGCAGACGTTCGAAGGGACGGGCAAATCGCTCAAAGTGCGGGTTGTAGTACGGATCGACAATTTCAGAATCACTCCAGCGCAAATGAAACGCGGCAGCTTCCGCGCGATGCCGGATCTGTTGCGCCTCGGATAACTCGCGGCCACGCGATTTCGATTCAAAGTGATACAGTACCGCGAAGGGATCGAATACGACGCGATAGCCCGCCTTGCGTACTTTCATACAATAGTCGACGTCATTGAATGCGATCTTCAGGTTCAATTCGTCAAATCCGCCGTCCACTTCTCTAAATACCGCGCGCCTGGTGGCAAGACAAGCGCCAGTTACGGCAGCGGCGCTACGCAACAAATGACTACGGCCAAAGTAGCCACCCGACTGGGTAGTGTCGCCGACGGCTTCGTGGCCGGCCACGCCTTCAACGCCCAGCAATACGCCGGCATGCTGAATGGTGCCATCGGCGTAGAGAAGCCGGGCTCCCACGGCGCCCACATCTTCGCGAAGCGCATTTGCCACCAGCTCCACGCACCAATCCTTGGTGAGCACCAGCGTGTCGTTGTTCAGAAAGATCAGCACCTCGCCCAGCGCCTGGCGAGCCGCCACGTTGTTGATTGAGGAGTAGTTGAATGGACCTCGAAAGGGAATCAGGCGGACTTCGGGCTTGGCAGAGAGGCTGGCAAGATAGCTCAGGGTCCCGTGGTCGGTGCTGTCGTTATCGACTAGCAGAATTTCGTACTCTCCCGGGTATGCTCCGGCTGAATTCATAATGCTGTCGAGACACGGGCGCAGCAAATCGACCCGGTCCCGCGTTGCCACGATAATCGAGATCTTGGGTGCGATGGAGGGCAGGCGCCAGCGAACACGGGTGGCAAACTGGCGCGCCGAACCCACTGGATCGTTGTGCGACTCAACCTTGGCAGGCAAGCTCAGCCGGCGCAGGTGATCTTCAACCGCCGTAACGATGTTCTTCTGGATCAGCTCCGCCTGCATCGGAGTACTCGACATCGAGCCCGGAGTTACGCGCCAGTGATAGAGTATTCGCGGCAAATGCAGAATATCGCGCGGGGATAAGGAGCCGACCACACGAAGCAGAAGATCGTGATCCTGCGCGCCCTCAAATCCGGCGCGGAGGCCGCCAGCCGTCACTACGACATCACGGCGTAAGACGACGAGATGGCAAATGTAGTTGATGGATAGCAGCAGGTCCGGATCGAAGTCCGGCTTAAAGAAAGGCGTGTGATGAACGCAGCGGCCAAGGTCGTCTTCCTCAATTCGATCCTCATCTGAATACACTAAACCGTACTGGTATTTCTGCAGCGCGTTAGCGACGTAGTACAGAGCTTCCGGCGCCAACTCGTCGTCGTGATCCAGAAAGGCGATGTAATCGCCGCTGGCGGCCGCGATCCCCCGGTTGGTATTACCGGCGATGCCCTCGCGAGCGGTCCCGTGGATCCAGCGAACGCGCGGCTCTGAAGCGTAACGGTGCTGCATCGACCTGAGTTCGTCGCGGTCTGAAGCGTCGTCGCTGACAACGATTTCCCAATTGTCGTAGGTTTGCGCCCGCACGCTATGGATGGCCCGGTCGAGCAATCGCGTGCTACTGTTCCAGGTCGGCAGGACGACGGAAATCAAGGGTCGATAGATGAAACGGCGGCTTCTGGCACATTGCTCGGAAAGGATTTCGGGCGTGGGCCGATAGAATCGCTCCCAGTACTCGTCGTAAGCTTCGAGCGGAATGCTGGCCATCCGGCCGATCTCAGGCAGCCGCGCCTCGATCCGATCCAATACTTGCCGCAACTGGGCAAGCTCGCTGCGCGTGGCGCTGATGGCATCCCAGGTCTGAGCCGCTTCAGCGTACACCATTGTGCTGGCGCCAATTCGTTCATGGGATACCGAATCGACTGCGATCAGCGTACGGCCGCGAGCAAAGCTGGCGCGATGCGCGGTCGAGATCTTGAACGTGAAACCGACCTTTCCATCCCCACCGACGACATCCCCCACGTCAGGCCGCGGCTCCGAGCACGGCACGGCGCCTATGAAATTGGTGTCCGCATAGAATTCCACAATCACCGGAACGGACTTGTCACATAAATCCACGGCCCAGCCGCGAATTTCAAATGCCGAAGCGGCATCGACGGCGCCGACCAGAGAACGCTTGACCTTGGATAGTGGCTCGTTCTCCAGCCGAGTGCGCAGAATACGATCGACTTCGGCCGCGACTAACTCCGGCGCCACGGCGACTAAGTTGGCATCCGAAAGCAACAGCTCTAGCAACTGCGCCCAGGTACGCGCGCCCCCCGCGGTGCGGCGCGTGGATGCGCCTAGAGGCAAGCGCCTTTGAGCCCAGTCGATCAGCGGCAACAGGAGTACATCGGCGAGCATACTGTGCGGCAGTACTTCTCGGAGCAGCAAAGGATGAAGAATGCCTGTCTTGAACTCCTCAGACTCGAAAATGCCGCGCAGCAAACCGGAGATGTTGTTGGTTGGAAGACGATCGGCCGAATTGTTGGCCGGCATACGGCCGAGAAACAGATTGAAACAATTGGTCACGTCGCGCGAGTCGAGCATCGCTTCTCCAACGGGGAGAGCTGGCCCGGGCGGTTTGGCCGCTATCCCAAAAGGCGTAAGTTCGCGCGCTGGCTCCAAGCTTAATTTCTCCAGTAAACTATCGTACTTGACTATAACGAAGTGTGCAGGGCATGTACTATTCTGGCGATCATGGCATCGCTTAATTCTGGATACATGGGTAAACTGAGGACCTCGCGCGCAACCGCGTCGGTCGTACCGAGCCCGCCAGGATCAATGGCGCATCGGCCTGCGTACGCCGGCTGACGATGAACCGGCACGGGATAGTGAATATTGGTACCGGTGCCCTTGGATTCCAGACGTGCCTTCAGCTGGTCACGATCTGGATGGCGGATAACATATTGATGATAGACATGCTTGGCTCCGGGGAGCTTTACCGGTAATATCAAACCGGTGTCCGCAAGCCCGCGATCGTAAGCGGCGGCAATTTCCGCCCTACGACGATTTCCGGATTCGAGATACGGCAACTTCACCCGCAACAACGCGGCCTGCAACTCGTCCAGCCGGCTGTTCACGCCCGGCACTTCGCTAACATAGCGGCGCTCCCATCCGTACTCGCGCAACATCCGTAGTTTCCTAATGCATTCGGGATCATTGGCGGCCACCATTCCCCCATCGCCAAGCGCTCCCAGATTCTTCGTTGGATAAAAGCTGAAAGTGGCCGCATCCGCCATGCTTCCGACAAAGCGTCCGTCCAGTTTCGCTCCGTGAGCTTGGGCACAGTCCTCGATCACGCGAACGCCGAACCGATGAGCGATTGGCATTATGGCGGTAACGTCAGCCGGGTTACCGTAGAGATGCACAACGATAACCGCTTTGATGCCGTCCGTTGTTTCCAGCGTTCGAGCGAGAGCGATCGGATCCAGCGTATATGTGCCGGAATTTATGTCCACAAAAACCGGCCAGGCGCCCAGCATTTCGATGGCGGCAACCGTAGCCACGGCGGTATGCGAGACGGTTGCCACGCGATCGCCAGGTCCAATCCCTAAGGAACGCAGAGCAAGCGCGATGGCATCCGTGCCGTTGGCGACTCCCACCGCGTCCAGAAAATCGAATTGACGGGCGAATTCTTGCTCAAACGCCTGAACCTCCGCGCCTAGAATATACATTCCGCCGTCGAGAACGCGAGCCAGGGCGGCCAGCATTTCCTGCCGGTGCTCTTCGAAAAACGCCCGAGGACACGTTTGCGGAATATTCGACACCGAATGGACGGCCTCAAACATAGGCGCTCAAGCAATTTCGATAGTAGGCGATGGTGCGCGCCAGACCTTCTTGAAGCGACACCTTGGGAGCCCATCCTGTGACCTTACGGAAGAGCCGATCATCGGCGAAATAATCGCCGATATCAATCCGCAGGTGTTCGGGGGGGAATTGTTTGATCTCAAAACCTCCCCGTCCGGCAATTGCGACCAGCGACTCCGCGAGCTCCGTCAAGGTGACCGGCGGACTGCCGCCGAGGTTGAAGACACGATTCTGGGTAGTGGATAACGCACCCGCCGCGAGGAAGGCGTCCACGGCATCGTCGACAAAGGTAAGGTCCCGCTTCTGCTGGCCACCCCACACCTCAAAAACTCGGTCTTCAACCACGTGACGAAACCAGATTCCCAAGAAAGTCTGGCGTGCATCCTTGATTCGCATGCGGGGACCAAAGGTGTTTGTAAGGCGCAGGGAAACAGTCTGCAAGCCGTACACTTGGTGATACAAGGTATGGTAGGCCTCCGCCGTCATTTTGTTGATCCCATTGACGTCCACCGGCCGCAGAGGATGACTTTCCGGGACCGGGCAGCCAGAAGGCCGGCCGTAAATTTGGCGCGTGGAAGCGAAAACGATTCTGGCCTCCGGAACATACCGCCGGCAGGCTTCGAGCAGGACAATCTGCGCGTGCACATTCGCGCCCAGGTCCGCAACCGGATCCGTCATGGAGTCGATATGAGACACGGTTCCGGCGAGATTAAAGATCACATTATGTCCAGGAAGCAGATCGGCAATTTCGTCACACCGCCTTAGATCGACAATCCGGATTTGCAACCGGTCCTCAATATCCTTTAAATTAGCGGTGTTCGCTCCGGTATTCGGTTGAAGCGAATCCACCACCAATACATTCGCCCCGAGCTCAACCAAACGCCGGGCGAGATTTGATCCGATAAAACCGAGACCACCGGTCACCAATACCTTGAGCCCGCCGTAATAGGAATCAACTGAGTTCATAGTCATCGTTGGTTGCTCCGGGTCGCAACTCCCGGGTCAGGGGGATATTCGACTGGCAGCCGGCCATCCGCCAAGGTATTCAACAGTTGATCCCAACGCGGCAGCATCACTGTTTTCGTATCGAAGTCCCGTATGGCGGTGGCTCTGGCGGCTTCACCGAGGGCCTGGAGCCGGTTAGGATGGTCCAGAACCTCGGCGACGCGGTCGCAGATGTCATCCACGGAGAAGAAATCGACCGCCAGCCCGTTCTCTCGATCGCGCAACACTTCCAGCACGGGCGGCGTGGCGGAACCGACGATAACACAGCCCGCCGACATGGCTTCTATAAATGACCACGACAATACGAAAGGGTAGGTTAAATAAATGTGAACCGAGGAAACCTGAAGCACGTTCAGGTAGGTTTCGTAAGGGACTTGTCCCAGGAAATGGACGCGGGCCAGATCGAGCTTTTCACCGATCTCGCTCAATAGCATCTGGCGAAAAGTGCCTCCATAGGGCGGAGGATCGCTATAGCTTAGATCATCGCCACCGACGATCACTACATGCACCTTGGGCCGCCGGCGCAATATCTCCGGGAGCGCACGCATGAAGACGTGAAAGCCCCGGTACGGCTCCAGATTGCGGGAAACGTAAGTGATCACTTCGTCCTTTTTGGTGAGAACGATGTCTTCACGCGCCATTTTTATCCAAGCTGCTGAATTGGGCCTGACCTTCCCGGTGTCCACCCCCTCATGCAGCTGCCAAATACGGGCCTGCATTGCCACCGGAAATAGGCTGCGCTGCCAGGTGGTGGCGGTATGTCCCCAATCGCTTTCGGCAAAAGCCAGCCGGGTTACCGCATTGCGCACTTGCAAGCGAGCATGATCGTCCGCCAGTCCAGGCGCGAATTCGGGATCGAATCCCACGTCGGCCCCTTGCGAGTGATAGAAAAACTCGAAATACGACAGGAGCGGCACGTTGGGAAACACATCTTTAACAAACAAGGTCTCTCCCCAACCGCAATGTCCCACTATTATGTCCGGTAAAACTCCTCTATCCCGCAAACACCGGCATACATCGGCTACCGCCGCGCCCGTGCGCACGGCCGCGTCAAACGTCGCCGTGTAGGCATGGCAGCTGGATAGGGCGGATAGATCGGGCTTATAAACCAATTTATGAATTCCTGGAATTTCATTATGATTGGTCTGGGTGATGGAATAGAGCTGATTGCCGCGCCGTTTCGCCAAGCGGCGAACGATATGCAGGTACTGGGCTGGAAAATTCTGATGGACAAAGACGGCGATCATGCTTAAAGACCAAGCTCGGCCAGCAGCGTTTCGCGCCTCTTGGGGCCTCCCGAGGTCCGGGGTAACGCCAGCCCGACCAGTTCCAGGTTACTCTTTCGACGCAGCACGATCTCGGCGAATCCGGCCTGTTTGAGGCACTCCAGGAATAGCGTCGGCGTAAAACCGCAATGGTGCGCCATGGCGTGGTTGCCAACAGCAATCGCCCGGCCGAACCCCCACAGCATGTCATGAGCTGTTACAGGACCAGCCGCCGATTCATACACTGTTTCGTGCAGCCGGTCGTCTGTAATCCAGTGGGCGATGGCCTGCAAATCGGGAACGACAATGCAAGCGAAGCCGGTCTTTCGCAACACCCTCCGAAATTCGGACAGCGCCGCGGGCACCTCGTGCGCAAAGAGGTGCTCCATGCAGTGAGCGGACCAAACGGCGTCGGCGCTCCCATCCGGGATTACGGAAAGATCGGCGATGTTCGCCACCACGTCCGGCTGCGTGGCGGGATCGACATCGATCCGTATCTGCCGCCATTTGCGGAAGAGCTTTGGAACCCGCGTGTTTTCTGGCGACCCGCACCCGGCGTTGATGAAAACGGGGCTCCGGCGTCGGACCGATTTCTTCGGAGGCATCGACAGTGGTTACTTTGACGTCAACTGGCGTCAGAGTATTGGATCTCCTGACCTGGCGTCTTGGGTTCGGTTACGACGCGTTCGGTGATCCGCAACTCCATGGCCTCGAGCGGATCGCCCGGTTCGTTCGAGCAGCATAGCTCGGCATCCTTGAACGGCCCCAGCGTCCTGCCGGACACAAACTTGCCGGAATAGGCGCAATCATAGCGGCCCGCGATATCAGGCTTAAGACGAATCGCGTAACCGGTTAGCGGCATTCCTCGGCCGCGGCTGCCACAGAGCACTTGATCGCTTAGCCAGGGAGTTTGAAAACCATCCGCAGCCACGCCGCGGTATTCAATCGAATCGGGCCCCAGTGGACCGACGGACAGGATCGCAAACGCCTCGATGCGCAATTTCTGACCGATGAAGCCAACCCAGCCGGCGTTGAAATAAATGTCACCAAAGTTTTCGATATGCGCGAGGATTTGCGCGGGAAGAACACCCTGCGCGCCATCGCTTGTTGCCTCGCTGCCCTGCCGGTCGGAGGTAAAGGGCGCGGGCTCCACATCTATCCGTTGGATGTTGATGGTCAGCTCCGGGCTGCCGGGCAAACGCACCGAGGTCAAAAGCAACGCAGCGCTGCCCCCGGAAATCCGCACGATAAATGTATCGCTCGCGCGCGTGAGCCATCGATCCAAGGTGCCGGCTCCCGCTAAAAATTCCACCGTACCCGGGGACTGCTTTGGCGCTAGCCCCAACTGGAGTGCCGGAACCGCGAGCTCCTGGCCGGAAATGGAAGAGGCACCTCCTTGGACAGTGAAGGAAAAAACACCATCCGGCAGCGTCAGGACTTTCACGGATGCCTCAAGTTCCTGCGGAACGGGTGCGTCGTTTGTAGTTGAACTGTCGCTCATGTGAAGCTCCTTCTGTGTTTCTGAAGTAGTGATTCCGCGGACCCATCGCAGCATGCAATCGTTAATATCCCCTGCCTTGGCCGACAGCGGCAAAAGGTCTGCCGCGGCATAGGCGTTCAAGCGCTCGGCAATCGCGCCCAGATCGAAAGCAACTATTGGAAGGCTCCGCTGCATAGCGTGGGTAAGGGCGTAACACCAAGTCTCTGGGGCAACGGACGGGAAGAACGCGAGGTGGCATTGCTCCCGTTCCAGCAGCATTCCGATTTCGCTCTCAGCGTAGGGGCCGCAGATAAACACGCGGCCAGTCTCGAGGAGCGGCGAATCGTCGCAGGTGTACCCGATCACTACGAAATCGAGATCGAGGTCCCTTTCAGCGGCGTCTCTGGCGCACTGCAGCAGGATCTGATGACCTTTTTGGATGCTTATGGCGCCGATCACGGCGACACGAATTCGTCCGTGGCGCGGGGCCCCGGCGCAAGGCAGTGGCGCGGTCGGCGTTTCCCAGGATGTTACCTTGACGGGAACGCTCGGGAAGTATCGAGCGAGCCTGGCGCGCACGTCATTGGAAGGCACGATGACAACATTCGCGCCATCCAAAATCCGGGCGCTCCGGGTACGTAGAGCCGCCACTGTGAGCGACTCCTCCAGTTCCGTCCCATGGGTGCGGATGCAGGTTTCGCAGTCCTCAATCGGTGGCTCGCCGCAATAAACGTCATTTCCGCCCAATAGCGTGAGGCGCGGGCAGACCCACGAATAATCGTGAATATAGACGTCGTAGGGCACGCCCAGACTAGTCACCAACTCGAGCGTCTTCGCGGGAAGTCCCACGAAATGATGGAGCTCAATGTGAGACAGACTCAGGCCCGAAAGTAAGCTCTTCAAGATGGGAGTTTCGTCCGGCAGGTTGTAGGCGAGATTCTCGAAACCTAAGTCTTTAGTATGTAGGGTTACCTGATTTGTGCTGCCCGAAGCCCCAGAGGGTTGAAGGATGAGTACAGTGTGTCCCGCGGCGCTTAACTGGGATTGCCGCATATCGACATGGCGCTTTACGCCCCCAGGAAGATCGCAGGTCACTAAGAGAACTGGATCCCTGGCTTCCTGGCGTAGCCGATGCGTGTCAATTGCCCGCCTGGCAGGGAGCAGAGGATCGGCCGCAACGAAGCCTGCGATCATGGCTTCGTAGCCGGGATGAAGGGCGCCCAGGACGCGGCGATTTCGTTCCATGAGCGTCTCTTTGGAGCGTCCATACGATCGTCCGCCCGGATGTCCGACGAACAAATCGGTCGCGCCAACGTGACGCCAACCTCTGCCGCGTGCTCGCAGACAGAAATCGTTTTCCTCGCCATAGCCCTTGCCAAAGCTGTCTTCGTCGAACCCGCCGACCTCAGCGAGACAGGCGCGCTTCATATACAGACAGAATCCAACGCCGACCGGCAGGTCAATCGACTTACCGGCATTCACTGCACGCGCAATGCGGTCGATCTCAGCGGACTCCATCCGCGTTTGTGCCCGTTCTCTTCGCCCCGGATAGCTCATGATCGAAGCAACTTCGCCCAGCGGCGTAACCGTCCCAATGTCATCCGCGCAATATGCGGCGAATTTCAATCGATCCAGCCAGTCGCCGGACACCTCGGCATCGGAGTTTAGCAAAACTACGTCACGCTCGGCATGCAGGTTCATGCCCCGGTTCGCGGCTCCGGGAAAACCCAGATTGGATCGATTGGTCAGCAGCGTGATGCGGCCGTCCTGCGCTAGGCGAGCGAGCGCTTCGCACAGTTCCAGATCGGTGCTGGCATCATTGACAACAACCAATTCCACCACGTCTCGCGCGGTCGTGGCCAGCACGCGTTCCAGGCACGAGAGAGTCTCATGGCGTCCCGCATAGACCGGAACGACTATATCTATAATGTTCGATCTCGGCGCCCGCTCCTGGTCCGCGCGGACCGGTCGTATGGGCCGTATGCCGACGGGAGTGGGCGCGATCGCGCGCAATCTGACTGGACTGCCAGTCAGCGGCGCATGTCTTCCATCCGGCAACACCGCCGCAACCTCAAGGCGAGAAGCATCCAGTGCCAAGCTCTCCAACGGAACTGAGAATGAGCCCGTGGAACCGGTGGCGGATGCCCCAGGTAGAGGGACTTGTCCACCGCCGCAGCGCGTAATCGCAAGCGTAATCGGAAGCATTGGCGCCCAGTCCAGCCGCGCTTTGCCCACCAGCGCTTTGTTTTCCAGCATGACCCAACCGGAAAGACCAAATTCCGGAGGCCAGGTGAAGCCCGAGCCGAGCAATTGACGATCGCCGCTGAGAGCCGTGATCCGGCCCGAGACGCCAGCCGGCATCTCGAATGCGAATGAAATCAGCCCATTCCGGTCAGCAGGGGAGATGGACGGATAAAAGACCCTGCCGTTATATGCGATCGCTAGGGGAGCTCCGCTTCGTACCTCGCCCGCTAAGCGGAGATTGGTATCGACTCCAATCCACCCGGGTAATTTGCCGGACGCGCGGCATAATCGGGCTGCCAGATGCCGCAGGCTCTCCACCGAATCCATTGCGGAATGTCGTAACAGCATTTCGACGGAAGCAGCGGCATCGTCAAATGCGCCCTGCGTACAAAGCGCCTGTCCACGGGCGACGATAGCATCCGGCTCATTCCGGCCTCGTAATCGCTCGATTGCCTCCGCCGGAGCCCCCAGGCGAATCAGCAATTCCGCATGCAGGACAAGACAAGTGGGATTGGCCGGCGCAACCCGGCATGTGCAGTCCGCCAAGCGAAGGGCGTCCTTGAGACGGCCCTCCTCGACGGCCCGCGCCACGCCGGAAAAAAGCAACTCCAGGCGGCTTGCTTCAGATTCTAACGGAAACGGGCCATGACTGCGTGGTAGCACTGCCCGTACCAATCCAACGGTTAGCAGATAAGCTGAATAACCATTACAATTTAGCTAATTAGTGATGCAGTTTCGAAATGTCGTGCGCCGATAGGCCTGCGATCTTGATGGTGGTCTTCTCTCCAAGCTTCACCGTATGAGCGCTCGCCTTACCATGTTTCTGTTCGGTGTGGACGCTTGCGGCAGTCGCGCCCGCGACGTTGATCGTATCGCTGCTCAAAGAAAAGTGCTGAGCGCCACGGCCAGCAAAGGTATCGGCACGGCCGTGCATACCCAGCTTAGTCGTCGAACCACTGACCACGGTGTCGTTGCCGATACTCAAGCCGTGCGTCGGCAGAGTGGTGCGTACGCCACCCATGAATGTGTCGCTGCCCCGAGCGGAGAGCAAAGTTGAGGCACCCAGGCCCACCGTACTTCGCCCAAGAGCATGTGACAATCCGCCGGCAACAGTCGCGCTCTCCGATGTACTGCCTAAACGCGCGCCAAGGGCGCCCGCTTGCTTCAATTTATCCAGCGCACCCTGCGCCGCTTGACGCTCTGCGTGGCTCAACGTCGCTAATCCGTGCGCGTGGGCCACTCCGCCAGACACCGTAGCTGTAGGCATAGGGACTCCTCTCTCTCCGAATCCATCCTAACTTCGTTTTCTAAAATCGGGGCGACAATCGCAACGTAGATTGCGCGTCTCATACCGAACCGACCGAGTCGGCAAGAAAACCGGTTTTAGGGATCATAACCCGATGGGGCTAGATTTGCAAGACACAAATTAAACTTTTGCCGGGGCATTGCGGAGCATCCAGTACCGGTAGTTTTGGTTCGTCCAGACGGTGGACGGGCCTCTGCCATTGACCGGTCCTGTGAGTGGGCTGGGTTGGGCCGGCTAGTGCGTACATATGTAACAGTTCTCTGACACTTTTCTTTATGACGCGATCCAAAGTTGCGATGCCGAAGGCTTGGTACACCGTGATAGAATGTAGCAATTGCGCGCAGGCCAATGGGTCGAGGTGCAATGGTATGCAGAGGCTTCGTCATGCCGGAACCACGTCAGCTGGGTCAAAGCGATAAACAACACAGCACGGCGGTGACCGCCTTGGTCGGGGTCGCTCGCCATTACGGTTTGACGCTGGACGCTCAACAGCTAATTCGCAATAACCCTTTTGACGGAGCAGAACCCAGCACCGCTCTTCTGCTAAAGATGGCGGAGCGAGTTGGGCTGCGCGGCAAGCTGATGCGCATCAAGCGCGGAGAGCTTCCAAAACTTGCCGGACTGGTACCAGCGATTCTTGTTCTGCCGAATGGCAAGGCGGCCCTGATAAACCGTGTACAAGAGGAAAACGGCGCGTGCTTCGCTCTGATTGACGAACTGGAATCCGAAGGTAGTTTGACGGTCCTTTACGACGAACCCCGTCTGTTCGAATTCTGGACCGGCGAAGTGATTTTACTGAAGCTTCGCTGGCGCGTGGCCGGGGTAGACCGGCCTTTCGGTTTCGCCTGGCTTGTCCAGCAACTTGTCATGGAACGCAAGTTGTTTCGCGACATCGGTGTGGCTGCTTTTCTCATGAGCCTGCTGGCGCTTTTGCCGCCGATCACTTTCATGATCATGATCGATCGCGTGCTGTCCAACCACAGCATGTCAACGCTGCAGATACTGGGCATCGTGCTGCTGGCAATGATCGGCTTTGAAACGATTTTCGGCTATTTGCGCCGTCATCTCATCTGGGTGGCGACTGCGCGCATCGATGCGCGCATTAATTTGTACGTGTTCGACAAGTTGTTGAACCTACCCATGTCGTTCTTCGAACGCATGCCGACAGGTATGATCAACGCCAAGATCGGCCAGATCTGGCATATCCGGGAATTCTTGACCGGCGAACTGTTCGGCACGATGCTCGATAGCGTCACGCTTCTGGTACTGGTTCCGGTGCTGTTTCTCCTGAATTGGAAACTGGCTTGTCTGGTGTTCGCCCTGGCGCTTACTGTTTTGGTGATCTATGTCTGTTTCTTGCCCTCGCTTCGCCGGCGCCACGGCGATGTAATTAAAGCGGAGCAAAACATGGCTTCGCATCAGGTCGAGACCATCTATGGCATCCGCACGGTGAAGTCGTTGTCGTTGGATGGATTGAAGCGCCGACAGCGCGACGAGCGTGTGGCCGAGGTCATTGAGGCTCATCAGGCATTTGATCGCCTCGCGAATGTGCCTCAGACCATGGTGACTCCTTTGGAGCGGCTCATCTACAGCGGAAGTTTCTTCTTCGGTTGCTACATGGCGTTATCCGATCCGACGGGGGCGAGCGTCGGCGCGGTGGTCGCTTTCGCGATGATTTCAGGACGTGTCGCTTCGCCCATCGTTCAACTGGCTAGCGTAATCAACAGCTTTGAGCACGCCCGTGGCGCGCTGTCCGAAGTGGCTTCCGTCATGAATGTGGCGCCGGAAGAAGGCCGTTCGGGAATTGGGTTAAAGCTGCCGATGAGCGGTCGCGTCCTGTTTCAGGAGGTTCGTTTCCGATACAGCAAGGCAGCCCCTTACGCGCTCGATGGCGTGTCGTTCGAGATCCCGCAGGGGACGATTTTCGGTGTCATGGGCCGAAGCGGTTCCGGCAAAACGACACTGGCACGGCTGCTCCAGGGCTTAAACCGGGATTACGAGGGCTTGATCAAAATAGACGGCATGGATCTGCGCGAGATGGACCTGGACCATTTGCGGTCTAATATTGGCGTTGTACCCCAGGAAAACTTTCTTTTTAGCGGTACGATACGGGACAACATCAGCATCGCGCGTCCACAATCCAGTTTCGACAAAATTGTTCAAGCTGCCCAGCTGGCGGGAGCTGAAGAATTTATCGAACGGCTGCCCGACGGCTACGACACGGTGGTTGAGGAAGGGGCGGTCAATTTCTCCGGCGGCCAACGGCAAAGACTCGCGATCGCCCGAGCATTGCTGGTGGATCCGCCGATCTTGATTCTGGACGAGGCAACCAGCGCGCTGGATGCCGAAAGCGAGGCGATCGTCAACGCGAACCTGATCCGTATCGCTCAGAATCGAACCGTGATCATAATTACGCACCGGTTATCGTCGCTGGCGATGGCCGATGCTATTTTGGTTCTCGAGCGGGGCCGTTTCTACGACATCGGCCGCCACGAAGAACTCTTAAGTAGCTGCGATATCTACCGGTCGCTGTGGTCGCAGCAGAACCGCCATCTACAACCCGAAGGTCGAGATGCCCGTACTGCAATTCAATCCTCGCAAGCAGTCTAATTCCGCGGACGCTGTCCAATCCTTTGAGTCGGCGACCGCGGAAATCATTGCCCAGCAACACCCTTGGGCAAAACGCTCGGTGCTCTATGTGCTTGCGGCGATGCTCGGGCTGATTATCGCATTCATTTCGTTGGCACAGCTCGATCGAGTGGTGACGGCCACTGGCCGGATCGTGCCGGCCGCGGGGGCGCTGACGGTCCAGCCGCTGGACAAAGCGATCATCAGCAGTATCTTAGTCTCAGTGGGTGAGACCGTGAAGAAAGGCCAGGTGTTGGCCACATTGGATCCGACCTTCGTGCATGCGGATCTTACTGAGTATCAGCAAAAAGTTGCCAGCCTGGTTCCACAGCAACGCCGCATCGAGGCCGAAGAAGCCGGCCAGCCTTTCCACGCTAATCCGTCGCAACCTTACGATCTGCTTCAAGAAACCATCTACAAACAGCGCGCCACCGAATATGAGGCTGGGGTTCGGGATTTCGATCAGCGTATCCATAGCTCCGAGGCAACCGTGGTTGGATTGCGCCAGAGCCTGGCCGATTACCAGGATCGTTTGAAGATCGCCGTGGAAACGGAAGACATGAACACCAAATTGGAAGCGGCCGGGATAATCAGTCATTTGGCGTTGATTACGGTCCAGGATAATAGGATCGAGCTGGCGCGCAAGCTTGGGGAAGTACAGAACGCTCTAGCCTCGACCGAACACACGCTCGAATCCCTGAAGGAGGAGCGCAAGGTCTTTATCGATAAGTGGCACGACGATAACTTAAACACCTTGGTAACCGTCAGGAATACGCTGGAGGGAGCGGCAGGCGATCTCACCAAGGCGAAGAAGCATAGTGATCTCGCAAACCTCGTAGCGCCTGTGGACGCTGTGGTTCTCCAAGTTCCAAAACTGTCGCTGGGCGGAGTGGCGACGGACGCCGAACCGCTGTTCAGTTTGATGCCGTTGAATGCGCCGCTGGAAGTAGACGCCGAGATTGACTCGAAGGACAGTGGCTTCGTGAAGGTGGGTGATCCGGTAAGGATCAAATTCGAAACCTACAAATTCCTTGAGCATGGCACTGCCGATGGAGTAGTCAGAACCATCAGTCAGGACTCCTTCACGGAGGTGAACAGCCAGGACGCGATTACTTCGCAGGCTCGTGGCGGCACGAGCGACACGCGCTCGCCGTATTTTGATGCCCGCATTAAAATCACCGCGGTCAAGTTGCACGATGTACCCGCCGGGTTCCAGCTTGTTCCAGGTATGACGCTGCAAGCCGATATTATCGTCGGACGGCGGACCATCCTCTGGTATCTGCTCGGTGGCGCGATGAGATCTGGTGCGGAAGGAATGCGGGAGCCCTGATCGCTTTGGTCATGTTCGTGTGGCGGAATCCTCGCCTAAACTGAAGGAGCTCTTGGGTGTTGGGAAAGGTCGGAAAGATATTCGCCCCGTGGACGCGGTGGACTCCCCAGGGTCGATTGGCCGCGGTTGAAGCCGAACTGTCGAAGGGCTGGTCTTATGGCGCCTACGACACGCTGCGCCGGCTGGCGGAGGGCGGCGATGCCGCGGCGCAATACCGGCTGGGCCAAATGTATGAGCGGGCCGAAGGCGTGATTCAGAATCTCGCCGACGCCGTTCATTGGTATCGTTTCGCCGCCGAACAAGGTCACACCCCCTCGCAGGCGCGACTTGGCTTAATCTACTTTGTCGATCCGCCGGCACCCGCCAGCTTGACTACCGAGAGCTTCGAGCGAGTCGCAAACGGCAAAATGTCACCCGGAAGCATGCTTGAAAAGCTCTTCCCCCATGGATTTGCAGTCACCAAAGATTTGGTGGAGGCCGCGAAATGGAATGGCTTGGCGGCCCAGGGAGGGGCGGCGGAAGCACAGGCGCGATATGGTCATCAACTCGCCCTTGGGCTGGGGGTGGATCGGGACGCGGTTGAGGCTGAACGATGGCTCACGGCGGCTGCCGCGCAAGGTGATTCCGGTGGACAAGTTGGTCTTGGCGTGCTCTACGCGGGCGGCTATGGGACTCCACCCGACTATCCGCGCGCTGTGGAGTGGCTGGTAAAGGCGGCCGGGAAAGGCAACGCCGCTGCGCAGTGCTGGCTCGCACTGCTGGTGCTGCGAGGCGAAGGCGTACCCCAGGATGTCGCGTCTGCAATCGAGCATCTGAAACGCGCCGTCGCTCAGGATCACGTGGAGGCGATGTATCTGTTAGGCATCACTCTTTGGCGCGGTGAATACGTCGCCGCCGATTGCTCGGGCGCCGAAACGTTGTTGCGGCGGGCTGCCGGGCGTGGGCATATCGAGGCGGCGTGCGCGCTCGCCAAATTGCTGCTCGACCAGGCTGGCGACGAAGGTGTTGAGGCGGCTGGCTGGCTGCGGCACGCGGCGGAAGCCGGACACAAAGGCGCCGCAGCGGCGCTCGGTGAATTGCACATAGCCGGCCATGGGGTGACCAGGAATCCGGTCGAGGCCGCCCATTGGCTCGAAGTGGCGGAGACGGAATGCCGGCCCGAGGCGTTCACGCTGCTCGCCTCCTTATACGCCGAGGGCATCGGTGTTGAGCAGAACTTTAGCGCCGCAGCCGATTGGCTGCAGCAGGCGGTAACGCGCGGAAGCGTCGCCGCCCATTACAATCTCGGATCGCTTTATCGACTAGGGATGGGTGTCCCGCAGGATCGGGAGCAGGCAGCGCAATGGTATCGGCAAGCGGCCGACCTGGGAAACGCAGAGGCGGCATTCTGTCTTGGATTGCACCATGCCGAAGGCGACGGTGCGACAACGGATCACGCAGAAGCAGCCTCGTGGTTCCAGCGTGCCTCCGAGGCAGGCCACGTTCCGGCGCGCTACAACCTCGCCTTTCTATTAATTCAAGGCAAGGGAATCGCGCGCGATCCGGAGCGGGGACTTCACCTGCTTGAGGAAGCATCCGCTGCCGGAAACGTGGCGGCGGCTGAAGCGTTGTTCGATCTCCACTCCGGCGGCGAGCATTTCCCCCCGGCGCCGGAGCAAGCTGCGAAATTTCTGGCGCGGGCCGTCGAGTTGGGCAGCGCCTCGGCTGCAAATGTGTTAGCCGATTGGCACCTCAATGGCCAGACCGTTCCATTCGACGGTGAGCTTGCCGTCGCTCACCTTGAGGTAGCGGCGCGCGAAGGCGACATAGAGACCCAGGTAGCGTTGGGACGCCTGTTGTACGCGGGGCTCACGGGGAAGCCGGATGTGCCCGCGGCCCACACCTGGTTTTCTCTGGCGGCCAATAGCGGCCATCCCTTCGCTCAAGCTTGGATGGGTGATTGCTGTCGCATGGGACTGGTGGACGCTCCCAATTCAGATTTGGCCGAAGCATGGTATCGCAAGGCGGCGGCTCAGAACCACATCGGAGCGGTGGTGGTGCTGGCAAACGCGCTTCGCGGCGCCGGACCCTCGACGCCAGAGGCTCTCGCCGAGATTTTCGGATTATGGTTAGTCGCGGCGTCCGCCGGCCATGCTCAGGCCCAGCGAAATGTAGCGCAATGTTATCTCTACGGGCGCGGTTGCATTGCAGATCCGGCAGCTGCTACGCGTTGGTTTCTGGCCGCCGCCGAGCAAGGAGACGCCGAAGCCGAGTATCAACTTGCGCGGTGTTATCGGAAAGGCTACGGGGTTCAGAAAGATGCTACGACCGCTCGTTTTTGGCTGGAGCGGGCTTCAGCGCAAGGTCACCCTCAGGCCCTCTTGGGCAGTCTCTGATGCCGGGTGGATTGAGAATCGAGCTGTACTGTCTGTGCTGGAACGACGCACGGATGCTGCCCCATTTCTTCAAACATTACGACCAGATCGTGGACAGATACTTCGTCTTCGATAACGGATCGACTGACGAATCACTCTACATGCTCGAGAACCACGGTCGAGTATCTGTGGAGCATTTTGATGTCCGTGGAAAATCCTTTGTCACCAAGGAACGCCGGTTGGGCGACACAATGTGGCGCAAGAGTGACGCCGATTGGGTGATAGTAACCGATATCGACGAGTTTACCTATCACCCGCATTTGATCGATTACCTGCGGAGATGTAAGGAACAGAAGATCACCGCTATTCGGTCCATCGGTTACGACATGGTCTCGGATAGCTTTCCCAGCCCAAGTCAACCGTTGGTCGAACTGGTGACACGTGGCCGGCGATCAATCCCGCAGGACAGGCTTTGCATATTCAATCCAAAAGCGCTCACAGCAACAAATTTCGGGCCCGGCAGGCATGTTGCCAGACCGAAAGGGCGCGTGGTATGGCCCAACTACCGAGAGGTGCTGCTCCTGCACTACAAGCAGTTAGGCCTGGATTACGCAATCGGGCGTAGCGCGGAGCTGAGGCTTGGTCTTCGATCGCGCGACCTGGAGTACGGTTGGGGTGCACATTACACCTGGCGCCCTGACGAGATCATAGCGAGCTGGCGGGAAGTGAGCAACGCGTCGCGCACGGTGCCTGGATTGGGCGCGTTGAAACACGTAGAGCCTGCGAGTTATTACGAGGAGCGGTACATCCAGCAGTCTGGTCTGGTGGATGAAGATTGGTATCTGGCAAGCTATCCCGACGTCAAAGAAGGCCAGTATGACGCGCTTTCACACTTTTGCGTGCATGGATGGAAAGAGGACCGAAAGCCGAATTTCTACTTCGACCCGGAATGGTATTGCGCAAATTACCCAAAGCTACATACCGACGGCCGCAATCCGTTGTACGAATATGTGGTTCGTGGGGAAAAAGAAGGCGCCTGGCCATCGCCGCTATTTAACACAGGTTGGTACCGGGCTCAGCATGGGCTTTCCGCCGATGAGAGCCCTTTGCGGCATTATCTCCAACGGCGGAACACTGGACTCGTTAGCCCGCTTCCCGATTTCGACGCGGTCGAGTACTGTCGAAAACATCCTCAGATAATTGCGGCTGGCCGCGACCCGTTCGAACACTATCGGCAACGGCAAACGCTGGAAGGCAGGACGCCTTTCCACACTGTAGCGAATGCGCGGGCCCCGCAAGACAAGCCCTTAGCGCCGACGTCAGGCCACCTCGAACCCGCGAATCGAACCGAGGTTCGATTCGTCCGGCTATCTGGTCTGGTCGATGAAGAGTGGTATCTGGCCACGTATCCCGACGCTAAATCGGACCACTTCGACGCGGTGTCCCACTATTGCGCGCTGGGGTGGAAGGAAGGCTACCGGCCGAATTTTTACTTCGACACCGAATGGTATCGCGAGAACTATCCGGCGCTGCATATCGATGGCCGCAATCCGCTGTACGACTATATCGTACAGGGGGAAAAGAAGAATGCTTGGCCATCGCCACTTTTTGACACCGCATGGTACCGCGCTCAGCATGGACTTTCGCTCGATGAAAGCCCACTGCAGCATTATCTACAACGGCGGAAGAGCGGCCTTGTAAACCCCATTCCTGGTTTCGATGCTGTGGAGTATTGTGAAAGCCATCCTGAGATAGTCGCAGCGGCCGGCGATCCGTTCGAAAAGTATTGCGAAGAGCAAACTTCCGTCACCGGAGTGCCTGGTCCGGAGAACCTTCACATGGCAACATCCCGACCCGAAGTCGGGAGCGGTGATCCTCTAGCAGAACGGTTGCGTCGTTTGATCCAAAAGGGTGCGGTTCGAATCCTTCGGGCGTGTCGCGCAATCCTTCGGGTTTCTCCAGCGCCTTTCATCCAGTCGTCAGCGTTTGCTTGGATCGCCAACCAGGAAACTTCCGCGCGATACGGCTTCGATGAGATCGCCTATCTCGAAGCCTACCCGGAAATCGCGACGGCAATCAGAGCGGGTGAATGGGCTTCTGGATTGCACCATTACCGGGTTCGAGGGGCACACGAGAACCGCTTGGCTGACAAGCGCTATATCCTGGCGGCTATCGGCCGCACCGCGTCCTTTCCTCCCGGTCTTGCCGACCTCGAAACTGACGCGCCGGAAGGCTTCGATGAGCCGGCCTACCTCAAAGCCTTTCCGGATGTCGCAGAGGCAATCCAGTCGGGCGAGTGGACTTCCGCCTTGCATCATTACCGGGTGCACGGGGTAGGGGAAAACCGCTTGGCTGACAAGCGCTATATCCTGGCGGCCATCGGCCGCAGCGCGGCGTTTCCTGCCGGCCTTGCCGACCTACCAGCAGACGCGCCAGAAGGCTTCGCTGAGGCGGCCTACCTCAAAGCCTTTCCGGATGTCGCAAAAGCAGTCCAGTCGGGCGAGTGGACTTCCGCCTTGCATCATTACCGGATACACGGAGCGCAGGAAAATCGCTTGGCCGACCAGCGCTATAGATTAGCGGCCGGCAGTGGTACAGCGGCCTCACTTCCCAGCGCTACCGGCATCGATGAAGTGGTGCCGGAAGGCTTCGATGGGGCCGCCTACGTCAAAGCATTTCCGGATGTCGCGACGGCAATCAGATCGGGCGAATGGGCTTCCGCCTTGCATCATTACCGGGTGCATGGATCGCGGGAAGATCGTTTGGCGGACGAGCGCTATCTCTGGGCGACCAGTCGAGGGACCGAGACTCTGTCTGCTGGCCTTACGGACATGCCGGAGGTCGCACCCGAAGGCTTCGACGAGGCTGCTTACCTGACAGCCTTTTCGGATGTCGCAACGGCTATCAAATCGGGCGAGTGGATTTCCGCGCTCCAGCATTACCGGTTTCATGGCGCGTTGGAAAACCGTTTGGCCGACCAACGCTATATCCACGCGGCCAGAGGTTTTTTGGAGACCTTCCCTCTGGTAACCACCGGCATCCAAGATGCCGCTCCGGACGGCTTCGATGAGGCCGCCTATCTCAAGGCATATCCGGAATTCGCGGCGGCAATCAAATTGGCGCGCGCAAAAATCGCTTGGCCTGCCGATCTTATCTCCGTGCGGCCACCGATTGTACCGCGATCTTCCGCCCCGGTAGCGCCATCCCCTAGCTGATGAGTTTGCGGAAAACTTGAGAGGCCGAACGCCGCGCCGCGCGGAAGCTTTACGAGTTCGAGCGTGCCGAAAAGGCACTGAGCTAGAGGCCGATGGGCTCCGTCTTGTGCCGGCAATAGAGGCTTTTTAGACCTTCGTCGCCGCGATAATAGTACTTCAGCAATGCTGGAAATCCCCGCTCGATCCGATCGGCAATGGGCCCGACGCCCTCCAGGCGCTTGAGCCTTTCCACAGTCGCCCGAACTCGGCCGAGCACGACGGGGTCGATCGGATAGTAATTATCTTCCGACTCATACCCGTTCCAGGCAAAAAACAGCTCGAATGGCCGATCATATAGATTTTCGGTGAGATTGAGCGTTTGACCGCGTGCCTTTTTGATCGCGAATTCTTCAAACGACTTGGGCCAGTAATGATTGATACGGCCGCCGGCATATTGTGGATTGCGTCTCTTCCATACTTCTCTGACATCCAGCGGAAGCATGTCGAACGCGGAATCGACCAGAAACCCACCGGCTTTCACGTCGGGAAAATGCTCATGCCGCATCGACACGGCGTCCTGCAGCCGGATCAGCGCCTTGGTAATCCAGTGATGCCGGGCGTGCTGAAACCGTTCTATCAGCAAGCCTGGCGTGCGCAAAAAGGCCATTTCGCTGATGAACCATAAGTACGGGTAGCAGACGCATGACGGTAGCCGGTCGGGGAAGTGTTCCTCCACTGCCGCCAGCACATTATTCACGGAGTTGCCGAAGCGCGGCGCCGGAGCAAAAAATTCGTCGGAATCCACATAGAGTACCCACTCAAACGACCGCAAATCGTGCAGCAGTTGAATTGAATGTCCGTAGGCCTTTGCTTCTGGGCCGACCTTACCCGAGGTTTCGCTTTCGATCAGTGTAATGATTTTCTGGTCGGAGAGAATCCGAAGTAGTGCGTCGGAGCCATCGGCATTGTCGTTGGTGTAGATGAAGATATGCTCAAATCCTATTGCGAGATAGTACGCGATCCACTCTAGCGCATAGATCCCATCGTCGCGCATCGTTCCAACGACAGCCGCGCGGCGCGTCGGCCGAATCTGCTCCAAGATCAGGAAATTGAGGCATTGAGGAATTGTCCACTCTCCAATCCCGTTCAGATCGGCGATAAAATCCATGTCTTTGCCGATCAGCGTTCGGCCCCGAGGAGATGGATCAGGCTGGCCGGACTCAATCAGGCGTCTGGTTTTGGCGATGCTTTCGAAAAACAGCGGGGCCGTGCCGGACAGCGTCAGTCCCGGCATGGGCTCGCCCAGCGCAAGCCGGACCAGATCCTCGGCCCGCGCCACGTCCGGATCGCGAGGAAAGAGCGTCGCTAGTTCGCGGCTGAGGGCTTCGATGTCACGCGCGGCAAGGGCTGCCTCGGCCTTGCTGATATCCAGTGCTGTCATTCCAATTAATGCCGGACTGAACTGTCGCTCAGCTCACTATCATATCGCTGCTGCGACGCTGCGCACAATAGTCGGAGTACGACGCGCTGGCTTTATCGTAGGGGCCTGCCCTCAAGGTAGCCGAATTCAAGCCAATGCTTGGCTGGATCGACTTGCGCCTCCGCTACATCTGGGTTGGCTTTCAGATAAGCCTTCCCGTCGAAACCCGGCGGAAGTTTGGGTCTCGATGGGTCCGGCGGCTGGTCTATTACGAGAGATGCATGCTGGATCTGTTCCTTGGAGACTGGCAGACCGTTCAACATGTTCGGAACATGTTTTCCGGTCGAGATGTCGACTATATCGCGGTATTCAATCGACCCAAGAAGCGGAACGGACCCCAAAGGCGTGTAATACGTGCATCCCTCAAAGTAATAGTGCGTCACCTGGCTGTACCGTGTCCGCCGCGGGTCTTTCTGGGGCGCGCCGCCGTGCAATAGGTTGGCCGCCCATATGAGCGCCTGCCCCTTCTTAGCCTGGAAATGAACCGGCTTGAGACCAAGCCCATCGACAATTGCCTCCCAGGCCCTTTCGTAAGAAGTGTAGTGGCTATGTGAATCGCCACCGGTATCTGGATTTACTCCGGTGTGCTCGTTGGTGATTACGGGAAGCACATGGGAGCCGGGATAGTACATGAGCGGACCGTTGTCGAGATCGATATCTTCTAACGCCACCCACACTCCTGCCATGAAGCGCTCAGGGGAAGAACTGAAATGAGCGCTATCGGAATGGAAATGCTGTTGGGTGCCGACCGGAAAATTCAATGTTTGGAACGGAAACGCTCGCCTGCCGTAGAGATCCGAGAGCAACTGAATAATCTGCGGATTGCACGCAATTCTCTTCACTTCCGGCACGCTTTTCCAAGCGTCTTGTACGCGGAGGCCCGGAGTTGTGCCTTTCCGCCATCCGTCCCAGTCGTAACTGCTGTTGAGAGACCGAATAATGTTGGCGGCTAGTTGATCCAACGCTGGCTCTGGGAAATCGAAAACAGCGAAACCATTCTTGTGTAAGTCGCGGGCAATGTCGCGCGTCTGAGCCGAGACGTCTTTGGCCTGAAAGATCCTTTCAAACAGCGGGGATTCAACGTCCGGTATTCCAGGCAGAGGAATAGCACGAGTCATAATGAACGGCCCTCATTCTAGCACAGCCTGTGCCTAGCCAGAAATTCCATTTTCGCGTGCTGATATCATCCCCGGCGACACCAATTTACGGTTGCTGCGCGAGGTCCTGATCGATAGGAATTTCCGGCAAGTAGCCAGCAGATCGCCGGGCCGTAATTCATTAAGGCAAGCGACCCCGCGGGAACATTGCTCCGGCAGGGCGAAATAGCACGGGCTACAGGTCATGTCCCGGCGCACGGCGACCGCTGCCGGGCCAATAGGGGCCCACTCATGGGAGTCGATGACCCCGGAGTGAATTCCAATCGTCGGTACGCCTAGTCCGCCGGCTATGTGCTGCGGTCCGCTGTTGTTTCCAACGAAGAGGGCACAACGCGCAAGGAATTGTGGGAGCTGTTCGAGCGGAATGCATCCCACCAGCGAAGTTACGGAACTGGGCATTGGAAAAGCAGCGAACATGTCGTCCACCATCTTACGATCGCCCTCGCCACCAATCACTGCGAAATTCACGTCATACTCGGCCGAGATCAGATCGATCAGCTCCGCGAAATACCTCGCGGGCCAGGTGCGCAACAGGTTTCCCGAAGCCGGGTGGATGCACACGACCGGCTTGTCGAACAGCGTTTCAGGGACTTCAGGCTGGTCCGTGTCCTGCCTATTTTCTGTCAGCGCGTCGCCTATCGTTCTGCGATCCCGCTCGCAGGCCAGAGCAACCGCCTCGACCAAACGTACCAGGTCGTCCGCCACATGCTGACGCTTGGCGAAGAGCGGGAAATCTCTCTCCCACTCCATGGCGATATCAAGCCACGGGAAACGCGACTCGGAATCAAACCCGGCCGTGAGCATTGCGCCCGCGTGGCGCAGCAGATCGCGCGTTTCCGAATGTTTCCTGAGATCGATGGCGATGTCGAAGCGCTGTGACTTCAAGCGCCGCCGCAAATCAGCAAAAGCTTCCTGCGATATCTCGATCTGCCCCAAGCTGGACTTCTCATTGAAGAAATTAAACTCGATCACCTCATCGATGGATGGTTCCAATCGCGCCAGTTTCACCGAGGCCGTGCTCGCCAGCACGCTTAACTTCGCCTCGGGAAAACGCTCTTTAATGCGACGAAACGCGGGAAAGGCCGTTATGAAATCGCCAATGTGGTCAAGCTTGATCGCCAGAATCGCCCGAACTTCGCCGTGCTGCATAAGCGGATGCCCGCCATAAATAATCTCAACCGGCTCGAGGTCGGTGGCAAAGTGATCCTCCACCCTGGTTAGAAAGGGATTGTAGTATGGATCGCCTTCGGCAAATTTCCTTCGCCAGGTGTTCTCAAAATACTTGACGTCGTATAGATCGCTCATCGTCTTTCTGCTGGCCATTTCGTGATGCACGAGCTTCGCATAAGGCGTGTACATGACATGCTTGCCCCGATCGAGCGACCGGAGACAAAGATCCAGATCGTTGTTGATCACCGCGTGAGCTTCGTCGAAGCCTCCCAGGGTCTCGAAAAAGGAGCGGCGGACGAGCATGCAGGCGCCAGTGACGGCGATGACGTTGCGTTGCGTGAGCGTACGCCCGAAGGAGCCCGGATCGCCTTCTCGAGCAAATCTGGACGCGTGCCGTCCAAGCCCCGGTGCAACCATCTGGAGGGCCGCATGCTGGACAGTGTGGTCCGGGTAAAGCAGCAGAGCCCCGGTAACTCCGACTTCGTCGCGTTGCCCGTGTTCCAGCAGGGCATCCAGCCAATCAGGTTCGAAAACCTCGATATCGTCATTCAGAAACAGAAAATATTCCGCCTGGGGACTCGCAGCGCGTGCCGCCGTGTTGTTGAATTTGGACCAGTTGAATGACTCTTTTGTTCTTACCGTCTTATCGGCGTGGCGCTGAACCCACCGGCGAAGACTTGCATTGGAAGCCGGGATATTTTCGATGGAAATAATTTCGAAATTACGGTTGGCAGTCACTTTGCGGATGCTGGCGATGCAGGTTTTGATCAGATCCCGTGCGCCGCACGTGGAAATGACGATAGATACCAGGCCATGCCGCGGTAGTGCGCGCTTGAACCGATAAATGCCCCGCGCACAGCCGGGTAGAATTTCGGCCTCGATGCCGATGGCCTTGGCCGCCTGGCGAAGTGCGGCCCGTTCACTTTCCGGGTCGTCGAGTTCAGCCGCGCCGCGCTCGCAGAGCAGCTTGGGCACATGAGCGATCTTATCGGCCGCGCGAGTCAGACGCAGCACCATCTCGTACTCGCCGAGGGCCCGAGAGTCACCAAACTCGATGCCGGCCCGGCGCTGCAAACCGGCGCGCGCCACCCAGAGCCGGCCGATGTAGTTACACGAGAGCAACAAGTCGGGCGACCAGTTCGGCTTGAAATAGGCCGCCATAGCGCCGGAAACCGGGTCGGTTCGCCGCTCATCGCTGTATACGAAATCCGCCTTTGGCTCCAGCCCGGTCTCGATGGCCATTTCCAGCAGGGCATCCGTCCCCAGGCGATCTCCAGGCCGCAATACCCCGCGGAGCACGGTGGGATCGTCGGCGGAAAGTTCCGTTTCCACGCCTGAGCTGCCCGATTCTCCCCGGGATCGAACCACGACCGCGCCGGCAGGCCGGGCAAATCCCTCCAGCAAGCGACGGCCGGCCTCTTGAATTGTTTCGGCCTCTGGAAGCAGAACGATGAGCCGCCAATTCTCATATTCCTGATCGAACAGGCTGGCCAACGTCACTCTGGCGGCCTCGATCTCAGCCTCTCGCAGCGCCATGAACAGTTCAAAGCGCGGCGCCCAGCCCAAGCTCGACAGCACCAGACGGTCCAACTGGATTTCCGCGGCTGGCATGCGCGTCCGGAGTGCGCCGGGCCAGCTACTCTCGGCCTGAGAATCCACCGTGATAGTGAAGGTGGTTGAGCGTTCGCGGCCCAGCCGATCGCGAAGCACAACACGAACTGAATGCTCGCCCGGGCTGAGCCGTCTCTCGGGCATCGACATCCCGAAGCCACTTAACAGCGCGTCATTCCAATCGGTGTGGGCCGCAGCCACATCCTCGCGCCGCAAACCACAATAGGCTTCGCTCGATTCGACGTTATCGATATAGGTGCAAATGCTCGCGACCCCAGCCCGTGCCAGAGCCCAGCCCTCGATCCGCAAACCGCCCCGCACCGGCAACAATGCTGCCCCGCCGGCCAGCTTAGGCGAGTCGATCTGGAGCCTGAGCAGCGTATCGATATCGGCTGGGATCAACTCAGTGGCGACAGGCAGGGAGATGGCGCGGGCCGAACCGTCGCCGGCGCGAATACTGATGGTGACTATATGATCGCCTACGGAGGGCTCCGGAAATTGGTGCGAGAACGCCAGCCCGGATTGCCCGGCCTGGGGGATGGTCGGGAATACCAGGGCGACATCCGGGCGGGCGAGCCCCAGACTAGCCTTTCCGATCTCCACGCCGTCGAACAGAATGGCTGCCTCATGGATGCCATGCGGGCTGGCGCTCCACCCCGAGATGGCGAGCCTGCCGAGCGCGGAAAGCCAAATATGATCGCAGTGGATCATGATGTCGGCCCCGGTATCCGACAGAGCCACGTCGAAGGGCCCAGGCACGATGACTTCGCGCCGCGCGCCACCTTGCGCCGCAGCCTCGATTCGGAGGACTTTCATCTCCCCGACCGCGGCAGAATCAGAGACGAAATAGAAGCCGGGGGTCGCGGCGTTGGGGTATTCGGGCCAATCCTTAGCGACGTCGGGACGCGACTGCCCCAGTTCGGCCGTCCCTAGCAACGCCTCTCCCGCATAAACCTTCACATAGTCCAAAGGGCTGTCCGCAACCGCCCAGCCCACGATCTGAAGTTCCCCACCGGGACCGATAACCGACCGATCGACCCTCAATTGCAGAGGTTGGCGCTCAGCGGCCGGCTCCCCGGACGGGACGAGCTCCACCGGAGCGGGCGGTGGCTCGGCGATCTGAATCGGGACTGTGGCGCTGCGCTCTTCGCCGTCCTCCGTGCGAACGGAGAAGATCAGACTGACGGCCGCGGCGGGCGACAGGTCCAAAGAGGCAGAGAAGGAAAACCCGGCGTACTCCGCATTGGGATATTGCGGAAACGTCTCGGCCAGGTCGGGGCGATGAAGCCCATAGGTGGCGAAGCCAAGATGCGTCTCTCCCGCAGACACGGAGATTTCGGCAACCGGCGACCTGGACAGAATCCAACCGAACCCGGTGAGATGTTCTCCGGGGCTGAACGTTGACCCGGCGGTGGGCAGATCGACCCACATCAACAGCGGAAGTTCATCCACGGCGGCAGCGGTCCGACCGCCAGCGTCGGGTGTCACGCCGGCCGATTTCTTCCTCCTCTTCCGGAGATCCTGCACCTTATGAAGATACCGTATCGGCCCGAGGTCCGATCATTCGGAATACAAGCGAGCGGATCGAACCCGGTAAAAGTCAATCGAAGCGGCCGTTCGAGCTGGTCCCCGCTGGCTGCTGTGCGCTTATGTCGCGTAGCCAAATCGCTCAAGAAACGGCCGGAATTCCTTGTCGGACACCGCTATAACTTCCTCACTCAGGTCAGCGCGCCAGCGGCCGATCGAAGCCAGGGGTGTCGCGCTGGTACCATGCATTTCAAAGAGAGATGTCTCCTGCTCCCGTCCGGGCCCAGGAGTGTTGGCTAGTCCGAGAAACTGGTAAATCTGTTCCATTGTCTCTTCCGGCTTGGTAACGAGATCCTCGTACTTAACAAAGATTGTGTCGCTGTCGCCCGCAGCGTGAATGCTCTGGATGCGCTTGGTAGCCGACTTCAGACGTTGAAGGGCATCACTGCTGCTAGTTTTCCAAAACGATGTGGAAGAGCACAAAAGATCTCTCGGGTCGCGGAGAAGCACAATTTCCCGTGCCGTGCCAAAAAATATCCGAGGGCCTTGGCGGGCTGCTTCGTCAAGGTCGCCCTTTTCGGCAAAATACCGGGCTCCCAATTTGTTTTGATCGACCTGGAGAATGGTATAGTACTCCAAAAGCATTCTTCGGAAGGTTTGGGCCAGAGCTGTTGGCACAAATTCTTCAAAAAAAGACTCGAGCAATTGAGAATTACTGACGACGGTATAATAGCCGGGTCGATTGTACGGATTGAACCCAATCGAATATCGATTTATTTGAGCGAATATCGTATCTGGGTTCGTGGAATTCTGGCGATCAGCATCTGAAATAAGAGTCCTAAATGCAGCCGAATAGTAGGCAGCTAGTTTCATTTCGAACGGGTAACGCTCTGCAACAACGATCTGCGAATGACCTGCCAGTCTTTGCATCAGAAGAGTCGATCCAGACCTTCCTGCGCCTGTCACAATAATAGGAAGCAACGAACCCGATGCTTTCGGCGCGGGCGTCAACGTATGTCCTTGCGTCAACGGCATGGCTTGTACTGACTGGAGACGGCGTAATGTTCGACTTCCCATCGGCAAAATCAAGTCTGTCGCATCGAATTTCACTTCGATATGATGTTCCGCAAAGACAGATAGACCCGGCTTAAAGATGAACTCGAACCCATATTTTCCGGTTATTGTATCGCGCAGCGAACGTCGATTAATGAACGCTTTGGCTGCCTTCCTTAACCGTTCTTGAAAGACATCCGCGGTGATGCGCATATGTACCCGGCCATTGACGACAATTACAACACGGACATTTTGGTCTGGATGATCGGTGTCCATGGCCCAGCCGGTAATGACTTGCCTTGATATTTCATCCACGTGGCCTCTGAGCGCCATCGACTAAGATCCCCTTTGCCGACCTCATTAATACTTCGCCGCCGGCGCGGCGAGACACCGCCAGATAAGTTTATCGTAGCGTCGTAACCAGTGCAATATTGCACGACCGTCTCTCTTGGTGAGGGCGGTCAGGGTGTCGAGACGTAGGCGGTCGCCAATGCTCCCCGCTCGAACTGCCAACAAGTCGATGCCACTGAGGAGCCGTGAGTACCTTCTACTCGTAACCCGATCCAACAGCTTTTCGCGGACTCCGGAGCGTGCGCGGCGGTTGAAATGCGCTGCCATTTATCCCGGCAGCTCAGGTCGGCGTTGCGGTAGATTTGCCCCGCCCAGTTACTCACGTCTACGAATATCCGAGTCCCTTCAAAGCCGCTGGGAATCAAGAGCCAGCATGAGGCAGTATAGACTTTGCCAGGAATTATCGATATGCCCTGCCAGCGGCCTCGTTCCGGGTAGCCAACGTGCGTAAATTGATGCACGAACGTGTGCTGGTCCCAGATCATCCATTCATAAGCGTAGCCAGGCTCCGTCGTTATGCTTGGTGCGGAAAACCCGGCAAAAGTCTTAGACCCTAGGATCAAGTTGGCCGCCTTCGTCAATCCTGGCATGATTCGCTGAGAATCAGAAGGACCTAACAGGGCCAAAACTTGCTCGACGGGGATCGAGAAATCCGCGGGGCTGTCGGGGACTTCGGAACCGATCAAGAAGTCGTAAGACATTCCCATTGACCTAGCCAGAAAGGCGTAAGCTTCGTCGCCTTCCGTGGGACTAAACAATTCGATTAGGCGGCCGAGGTTTTTTCCCGCGAGAATGTGCGTCAGCCCCATGCCGTGCGGGGCAATCACTATCTCGGCATTACGAAACAGGCCGATCTGTTCAGTCGCCGTGAGTCGGCTGAGCTCGACGGGACGAAAGCCGTGCTTCTGCAGCGCAGCAATCAGCTCCGGTTCGTTCGAAATTCTCCGGCGCGCTGCATCAGCTCGCGAAACGTAAATCTTTTTGATCGAACTGTCTCCGCCAGCCGCAATCCGGCAGATCAGTTTACGCAGCAAACTGACCGAAGTGGGATGAGCCATTTGAGCTGGTCGGGTATAAACATCCTTTTGGTCAGAAAACCAGAAACATTTTTTCGATGTGCTCAGCAAGAGTCCTTCGGTTGGGAAGAATAAGCTACCCGGTCCGATTCCTGTTAAATCCTGCAGTGCGTTAAGTATCAAGTCATGATAGGCGTCGGGGACCGATCCAAAAACAAAGACATCGTCCTCGGAACACCCATAATTTTCAATGTAAAGTAGAAGGCGAGTGATACCTTCGCCAAGAAAATGGCAGAAGTTTCGATAATCGAACCGGTCTTGGACGATCACAAGATTCTTGTCGGTCTCAAGGCGACGGCACTGCAGGAGAGGGTATTGGGCGAGCACTCGAGGACTTCCACTATCCCAAAACGACAGCTCGTCTTTAGAAAGCATTTGGTACTGGAACGGGTGCACATAAGCGGTCGCATCGTCCGTGGAGTACATCCACAGTGGGGCGCGCTTGGAGCGACGTATCAAATTACCGAGCGGCGGCGCTAACCGCAGATACATGGCTTCATTCGGGCAGGGCTCCAGCAATTGGACCCGTTCCAGAGCCTCATTGGAGCGCACGTTGAAGATATTGCGAGCGAGGTCGGGGCAGTAGGTCTCGACGAACTCCGGCTTGAGCAGCCAGTTTTTCTCGAAAAAATCGCAGTCCGGCTGTAGCAGCGAGAACTTCCGGCCTATTTGGGTTATGATTCTTCGAAGCCCAAAATGCGTAGGGTCGGCAAACGAGCCAGCGCCCTGCAGATAATGCCTCAGCAGAAGGCCGATGTCGAGAGGCTGGCGGCCGGCCAACATTTCCCGGCCTGCCGAAATTACTGCCTCCGCTTCGGCCCAAGCCCCCTCACGGAAATGCCACACGCGTTTGCGGACCGCGTCGTTCCATCCACCTATCCACATCGCGCCCGCTGCACCAGGTGTTTGGGTCGACCGAGCAAACAACCTGGTTGGTCCAACAGCAACATCACTCACTCCTTCAGTTCAGGCGCTTTTTTACGTACTGATCTACTAAGTGGTCCAAGCCCAGCTCGTTTGTGGCTTTGTCCGAAATTGCATGAGTCGGAAACTTTACCCATGAATGGAAAATTACCTGATCGGGGATAATTCCTAGTTTAGTCTCGATTTCTGTGTAATTCTGTTTCGCACTATTGAGCCATTTGTCCCCGGTCATTTCCGAATCCGCGTGCGTGTTGCCGTTATATATGATGCCTATCGGCAAGCGCTCACTGCGGACAAAGTTCGCGAATCGCTGAAGGCTCTCTTGCCAGCCCGGCTTGGACCAGTTTATGTCAATATGCACGAATGCGACCGGCTGGCCCATGGCGGTGTTGAAGGCACTCAACCACGCCTTGTAATCTCTCTGCCAGTTTGGCTGGCTCGTCAGTGCTGGAATCGGTTCAATGTCGCCGATTGCGACATTTGGAAACACTTTTGTGAACTCGCGCATGATCGCCGCGGCTCGCTCGGCGACATTCGCGATGTCGCTGTGGCACGCATCATGTCCGTTGTAGTAGTGGCCGAACCAAAGCGGTTCATCCATCGCGATATAGAGCAACCGCCCGCCATCGGACTGGATTTTATTAACGACCTTTCGGTTGCCCGGAGGATCGGTGTAACTCTCTACTCGGTGTCCGCACTCGGGCTCGTTTACCCAGCTCTGAGCCAGATTGTCTATGGCAAACGAGACATGATGCTCCGAGAGCTTGGTGAAAGCGTTAGACAGGATTTCGTCCGGAATTTTCGCGATTCCAGTTGCCGCCAGGACCTGAACGTGGTTCATGAATTCCGGCCAAGGTGCATCGGGACGGCCAAAGAGTTTGTTCCAGTCGTCCTGACCGGCACCAACATAGTTCGGCATGGTGAACCAGATTTGCCGCTGTGCTGAGCCGGCGGGCCAAGCGACGAACGCGAGAACACAGCATGACAGACTCAAAAGTAGCATCTTCATGTAGGCCACCTCTCATTAGGGACCCGCGTTGTACGGGCATTCCCGTCTTTGGAAACATAATCAATGTCAGCGCAAAAGTCAACTTTTTGATTCAGATACTCTTTGATTCAGAGGTGGATCCGGCCAAGACCCGCTGCATCGTTTCATCGCAGGGCCGAAGTAAGCGGACGGGTGGCCTGAACTGCCTTACGATGCCGCGCTACTCACAATCGGGTAGTACTAAAACGTATCCTAAGTTCCAATACATGCCAACACATCATGATAGAATGTCCGTCTTAACGACGCTATTGGAGGCTTTATATGCGGGTAGAATCTTCATTTGTTTTGTTATGTCTACTGGGAGCGTCGTGGCTTCCGATGGCGGCGCAGCCCCCCGTGCTGACGGCTCATAACGATTTGGCCCGCACGGGGCAGAACTTGGAGGAAGCCACGCTGACCACCAGTAATGTGAAATCCGCCACATTCGGCAAGATCTTCCAGGCGACACTAGACGGCTTGGTCGACGCGCAACCACTCTACGTTCCTGGGATCCCTGTCGCCAATCTGGGGACACATAACTTGCTCATCGTGGCTACGGAGAACGATAGCCTTTACGCGCTGGACGCTGATACCGGCGCTCTGCTTTGGAAAGCTGTGCTCCTCGGCAAAGGCGAGACACCTTCCGATAACCGCAGCTGCTCGAACGTGGCTCCAACGATCGGCATCACCTCAACGCCGGCCATCGCCTTCAGGACCGGCTCATTAGAAGGCGCCATTTTCGCAGTGGCTATGAGCAAGGGCGCGAATGGGAAATATCATCAACGGCTGTACAAGGTGAATCTGACGGCGGGCCGGCAGCTTGGTGTCGTAGAGATCGCAGCAGAATATCCAGCGACCGGCCCTCAAAGCCTCAACGGTTACGACACCTTCGATTCCAAGATGTATATGGAACGATCGGCGCTGTTGCTGCTGAACGACGTGGTGTATCTGGCTTGGGCATCGCATTGCGATTACGCTCCTTATACCGGCTGGGTCATGGGCTACAACGCGAACACGCTCACGCAAACCAGCGTCATAAACATTACTCCCAATGGCGAAGACGGAGCCATCTGGGGCTCCGGCGCCGGCTTAGCGGCTGATTCTAGCGGGAACATCTATTTCGGGGCAGCTAACGGAACCTTTGACGGCACTCTCAATGCGCAGGGCTTTCCGATCGACGGCGACTACGGCAACGCCTTCATGAGGCTTTCCACTGGCGGCAACAAACTGGCGGTGGCCGACTATTTCACCATGTACAATACGAACCGTGAGTCCGATGTGGATGCGGATCTTGGCTCGGGCGGCGTGATCGTGTTGCCGGACATGACCGACGCAAACGGCCAAGTGCGGCATCTGGCAATCGGAGCCGGCAAGGATAATGATATCTATTTAGTCGACCGAGACAACATGGGCAAGTTTAATCCGGAAAATGATGACGCCATTTATCAGGAGTTGTATGGCGTGCTGACTAATGGTGTCTGGTCGATGCCGGCTTATTACCGCGGCCGCGTGTATTTCGGATCGAGAAATAGCCCTATTCGCGCGTTCGAATTCAACCAGGCGGTGCTTTCGCTGACTTCGGTCTCTCAAACCAGCACTGTGTTTCCCTATCCCGGCGCCGCGTCGAGTATCTCGGCGAATGGCTCGACAAATGCCATTCTCTGGGCGGTAGAGAACAGCACACCCGCCGTGTTGCACGCGTACTCGGCCACTAATTTGGAGGAGGAGCTCTACAATACCAGTCAAGCGGCGAACGGACGCGATCAGTTTGGCGCAGGGAATAAGTTCATGGTGCCGACCATCGTCAACGGCAAAGTGTACGTGGGGACGCCGAATGGGGTGGCGGCGTTCGGGTTACTGAAATCGCAATAGCAGTTTTCGATTCTATGTCCGCCGCCGCAGGTGCCGCCCGGCCAGTCCCAAAAGAATTCCCGCGCCGAGCGTAGGCAGAGTGGAAGGTTCCGGAGTCGCAACGGCCAGCACGTTCTGAAAAGCCGTGAGATACACCTGGTTCGAGTTCGCAAATACATACAAGACATGTGGGCCGAACTCGCCGGTTTCCATCGTCGGAGCGGATTCGGAACCCGTGTACATCTGCGGAAACTCGATGAATGTAAATCCCTCGGTTGGGTTGTTGAAAAAAGAGCAGGCCACGGTGAAACAGATGCTGAAGCCACCGTACTGGGAAGCACTAAAGAATCGGATATCCTCCGGCGTGATGGCCACGGGGGAACCGTCCAAGGAATACTCGAAATCTGAAAAGTCGACATCAAAGTAGTTACCCGGGTTGACGTTGGAAACGGCCGGCATGCTATCAACCACGAATGAAAACGCCCATGTTTCATCCGGCCCCGAGATGGCGGACGTGGCCGTCCCAGCGGAAAACTCACCGCTGGCGCTAATGGTTATGGTGGACGCGCAGAGACTAGCGGCAGAGAGCAGGACCGCCATTGACAGGCCGCAGAACACCCCCGTCCTCTGTGGACAAATCTTACGTGCCGTAAAAAGCCCTCTTAAATAGGCCGGCATTCCCATCATTTGACCTCGAATCGGTAAACAGTATAGCAGCGCTTTCCTGGCTTGCAGCCACGTTTGAGTTAGCGCGTCGCCGGGAACGGTACCAGTACCCATACCAAGCTTCATGGCGCCCGCAAGCAAGTTTCCAACTCGACGCGGTAATTCCTCAGAGCGCCAGTACGTACCAGTATCTTCGAGAAAGCAGAAAATATGTTAAGCTGTCCGTTACTTACACAGTCGGAGGCTCACATGTGCTCGAAATGGGCCGTGATTTTGTTTTGTCTGTTTTGGGCTCCGCTGCTCCTGCTGGCGGCGCAGACCGACGTTTTGACAGCTCATAACGACGTGGCCCGAACAGGGCAGTACCTGGCGGAAACCACGCTGACCACAAGCAATGTGAATTCAGCCAAATTCGGCAAGCTTTTCCAGGCAACGCTGGACGGCTTGGTTGATGCGCAACCGCTCTACGTTGCCGGAATCCCGGTCCTCAACAAGGGGACGCATAACCTGCTGATCGTGGCCACGGAGAACGACAGCCTATACGCACTGGATGCAGATTCCGGCGCGGAGCTTTGGAAAACGTCGCTGCTCGCCAGCGGCGAGACCGCTTCCGATGACCTTAGCTGTTCGTTAGTGAGCCCTCAGATCGGCATCACCTCAACGCCGGTCATAGCGTTCAAGCCAGGCTCTTCGGAAGGCGCCGTCTTTGCCGTGGCTATGAGCAAGGACGCGTCTGGGAACTATCATCAAAGGCTGCACAAAGTGAACCTGACCGCGGGCCACGCGTCCTCCGTAGAAATCACGGCCCAATATCCGGGCATTGGGAGCGAGAGCAGCGGGGGTACGAATGTCTTCCTTCCCAGGCAGCATTTGGAACGATCGGCATTGTTGTTGCTAAACGGGGTAGTGTATTTGGCCTGGGCTTCGCATTGCGACCATCGCCCTTTCACAGGTTGGGTTATGGGCTACGACGCGAATACACTTGCGCAGACCAGCGTGATCAACATTACGCCCAACGGCGAGGACGGAGGCATCTGGATGGCCGTCGGCGGATTGGCGGCAGATCCCAGCGGTTACATTTACCTCGCGGACGGCAACGGCACCTTCGACTCGATTCTCGATTCGCAGGGCTTTCCGATCCACGCTGACTTTGGCAACGCCTTGATCAAGCTTTCGGCCGCCGGCAACCAACTGACGGTTTCTGACTATTTCACCATGTACAACACGAACCGTGAATCCGATATGGATGGAGATCTTGGCTCGGGCGGCGTGATCGTGTTGCCGGACATGACAGACGCCGACGGCCAAGTGCGGCATCTGGCGATCGGAGCGGGCAAGGACGGTAATATCTATTTAGTGGATCGCGATAAAATGGGTAAGTTTAATCCTGAAAATGATGATGCCATTTATCAGGAGTTGGACGGCGTGCTGCCAAACGGTATCTGGTCGATACCGGCTTATTATGGCGGCATAGTGTATTTCGGCACTCGGATTGGTCCTATTCGGGCGTTCCAGTTCAACAAGGCGGTGCTTTCATTGACTCCGGCTTCGCAAACCGACACTGTGTTTCCGTATCCGGGCGCATTGCCGAGTATCTCCGCGAATGGCTCGAAGAACGGCATAGTTTGGGCGGTGGAAAACACGTCGCCCGCCGTGCTGCACGCGTACTCGGCCGCCAATTTGGCTCAGGAGCTGTACAATACGACTCAGGCGGCGAATGGACGGGACCAGTTCGGCGCAGGCAACAAGTTCATGGTACCGACTATCGCAAACGGGAGAGTGTACGTGGGGACGCCGAACGGCCGCAGGCGTCGCCCTGTAGCCGCCAAAAGAAACCCAACGGCGAGTGTAGCGATACTCGAAGGTTCCGGTATCGGATTCGCTTCTGCCAGCAGAATGGCGTGCCCCGGAGGCTGCTGAAGATATTCGTACGAGTTCACATATACCTCCAAGTAGGTCGAAGTGAAGCTGCCGGTTAACATTGTAGGGGCCGACTCAGGTCCAGTGTACATTTGTGGGCCAAGGATGGAAAATCCGTCGGTCGGACTATTGAAAAAAGAGCAGGCCGCGGTGAAACAGATGCTGAACCCTCCGAACTGGGAACTACTAAAGAATCGGATATCCTCCGGTGTGATGGCAACCGGGGAACCATTCAGAAGATAAGTGAAAGCCGAGAAGTCGACATCAAAGTAATTACCCGGGTCGACGTTAGAAACGGCAGGCATGCTATCTACCACGAACGAAAACGCCCATGTTTCATCTGGCGCCGAGAACGCGGAAGTCGCGGTCCCAGCGACGAACTCACCGCTGGCGCTAATGGTTATTGTAGATGCCGAGAGGCCAGCGGCAGAGAGCAGGACTGCCATTGACAGTGCGCGTAACACCCTCAGCTTGTTTGGAAAAATGCTGCGCGCCGGTAGAAATCCTTTTAAATGACCCGGGATCCCCATTATTTGACCTCGAACGGTAATCAGTATAGCAGTGGTCGCGTGGCTTGCAGCCACGTTTCAGTTAACGCTTCGCCCAAAGCTGTACTAGTACCAGTGGCAAATTCGTAGCCCTTTTCGGCTCGCGCAACAAAGCGCATCCGATGCTCCACATGCGCTATGATCCCGTTAGTGGCCGGAAAAGAGACAGCCTTGGGCGTGCCTGATCCTTCGCCTCCCCAGCCGGGATTCGACCCCGACGATAAAGCGCCGGAGGGCTTCGATGAGGCCGCCTATCTCGAAGCCTACCCGGATGTCGCGGCAGCGGTCGAGTCGGGCGTGTGGACATCCGCCTTGCATCATTACCGGGTGCACGGCGCGCGTGAAAATCGCTTGGCCGACCAGCGCTATATCCGTGCGGCCAGCGGCTGCACCGTAACTGGCCCTGCCGAGATCCAGTATGCCGCCCCCGACGACTTCGATGAAGCCGCCTACCTCGCCGCCTTTCCGGATATAGCGGCCGGAATCAAATCGGGCACCTGGACTTCCGCTCTGCATCATTACCAGGTTTTTGGAGCGCCGGAAAAGCGTTTGGCCGACGAGCGCTATGTCCGCGCGGCCACCGGTTCCACCGCGACTTTCCCTCCCGGCTGCGCGGACCGCGTGTTGATCAGCAATGCTGGACAGTGCCTGGTTTCCGGCTGGGTGATCGACACAGACGATGCCCCGCTGCGCCAGATCGTTATACGCCAAAACAACGAGGTGGTTGGCTTCACAAGAAATATTGCCCGGTACCGGCGCAACGATGCCGAGAAGGCCGAACCGGTGGCCGGGCGTGCTCTGCTGGGCTTCTGGGCGCTGATCGACCTGGAACAATACCTGAACGACAGCCATGTTGAGCTGATGATCACTGTCGGACAACAACGCGGCGCCTTCACCGTTCGGCCGTCCATGACCACCGAAGAAGAATTCCGCGACGACGTTCTCCGAACGCTTGCCAACGCGAAGTATTTCGACGACCCCGAGACCGAGACGTTTCTTCAACTCGACAAGGGTCTAGGGGCAAGCCTGATTGGTTTGAATGCCAGGATCGTTAAACGAATCGCCATGGGCGCGTATCAGACGCGGTTTGGCGTGCGCCGGGTTCGTTATCTCGGCTCGGTCGTAGTGGTGCTCTATGGCAAGGCCGATTTCCTGACGCTGCAGGCAGCGCTATTCTCGCAGTGTCCCAACTACGACCAATACGAATTCATCTATGTGTCGAACAGCCCGGAGCTCAGCGACACGCTGATCAGGGATGCCACCAACGCCAGCCGCATCTACGGCGTTGCGATCACGCTTATTCTTCTTCCTGGGAATGCCGGCTTCGGAATCGCCAATAATGTAGGAGCGGCCGCGGCAGAGAGCGATCGCCTCCTGTTTGTTAACCCCGACGTGCTGCCTCGTGAATCGGCCTGGCCACGCATTCACGCGGCGATCATAGAATCCTTGCCTGCTGCACAAACGGCTCTGTTTGGCGTCCCGCTTTATTACGGCGATGGATCGCTGATGCACGGGGGCATGTATCTCGAAATCCAAGGCGGCTGCTCGATCCAAAATGGACGGGTCATTCGCCGCGAGATCCTGCGGGTTGAACATTACGGGAAAGGCGCGTCGCCTGGATCGTCAGAATATGTTACCGCGCGGCCTGTTCCAGCGGTAAGCGGCGCGTTCATGTCGGTCAACCGCGCATGGTTCGAGCGGCTCGATGGGTTTTCGCCGGAATATATCTTCGGCCATTATGAGGATGCCGATTTTTGCCTCAGGAGCCTGCAGGCCAGGACTCCCGTGTGGCTGCACGACATTCCGTTCTGGCACCTGGAATCCGTGGGGGCGAGGCGCGCGCCCGAACATGACGCCGCCCGGCTGGTTAATCGCTGGCATTTGACCGGCAAATGGGGTGAATTGGTGAGGACTGAACTCAACGGAAGATCGCCAATCCGCTTCAAACAATGAAGTCAACGGTGGCTGGCTCCAATCGAACTTCCGCGCAGCCCGGCGTGGAACAGGCGCCACCCGGCGTGCGGAAAACACGAGTTCTGCTTATCAGCCACTACCACCCGGAACTCATCCGCGGCGGCGCCCAGCAATGCTGCTACGAGCTCTTCCAAGGCCTCAAGGAAGAAGCGGACGTGGAGCCGTTCTTTCTGGCAGCAACCGACGACAGCTACCCGGCGCTCTTCAAACCGGGCGCCTGCATCACAGGCTTCGACGGCCGCGAGAATGAGTTTCTGTATCTTTCGATTGATTACGATCCCCTTTGGCATAGGACAACGGCGCCGCGCCACATTGCCGCCTATGCCGATTTACTCGAAACGCTTCGTCCGGACGTAGTCCATTTCCAGCATTTCATGCTGCTGGGAATCGATTTACTGACGCTCACTCGAACCGTGCTGCCGCAATGCAGGATCGTCTTCACCTTTCACGAATATCTCACTATGTGCGACGCGCGCGGGCACATGGTGCGTCTTACCGACGGGTCGCTTTGCACCCAGCCGTCGCCGGTACGCTGCCACCAATGTCTGCCCCATCACTCCCCCGACCATTTTCTGATGCGAAAAATGTGGTTCATGCGGCACTTGAGCGTGGTCGATCGCTACGCCGTCGCTTGTCGATTCCAAGTCGCCCATCATGTCGACTGGGGGATCGACCCCAGCAAGATTTTCGTGGTGCCGAACGGTGAACAAAGCAAGTCGCACATCCCGTTGCCACCCCCCGTAGAAGGGCCCAAGAACCGGTTTGGCTTTTTCGGCCAGTTCGTGGATGCTAAGGGCGTGCACATTATCTTGCGGGCCGTCGATATTCTTCGCGCCGGCGGCTTCACCGATTTCAAGGTTGAGCTCAATGGCGACAACCTGCGCTTCGCGACTCCGCCGATGCGACAGGAGATCGAGGAATTTTTAGCCGCGGAATCAAAACGCCCCGTCCCGCAACAGATCGTGTCTAATAACGGCGCCTATCATGTGGAACAGATCGAGTCGCGTATGCACCGGATCGACTGGTCCCTGGTGCCTTCGGTTTGGTGGGAGACGTTCGGTCTCGTCATCTCCGAGGCCTGGATGTTTAAGCGCCCGATCATCTGCTCGAACATTGGAGGCATGGCGGAGCGGATTAAGCACGACGTCGACGGGCTGCATTTTCAGGTCGCCGACCCCCGTTCCCTGGCGGCCGCGATGCACCGCGCCGCCACCGAGCCCGGCCTGTGGGAGAAGCTCTCAGCAGCAACACCGCAGCCGCCATCGCGCGCAGACGTGGTGAAGGGCTATAGAGCACTCTATGAGGATTGAAGGTCCAAGCCGGCTGCGCCGCC